>Ga0307372_10002655_pt1 | contig 29238 bp, 27 predicted proteins | sample OX1MG_FD_202533 | JGI IMG/M metagenome (GOLD analysis project Ga0307372, IMG submission 202533) | Soil microbial communities from Risofladan, Vaasa, Finland - OX-1 | ecosystem: Environmental > Terrestrial > Soil > Coastal area > Acid sulfate soil | place: Finland: Risofladan, Vaasa | collected... | reverse complement strand
TTTCGAGGGCTCCCAGGCCATCCCGTATATGCCCTTTGCCGACTACGCCAACCTCATCGGGTTGAAGGGCATCAAGGTCACCACCGCCGCCGAGATCGAGAGCGCGTGGGATGAAGCCTTCGCTGCCGACCGTCCCGTGATCATCGACGCCATCACCACCCCGGACGAACCACCGATCCCCCCGCACGTCACCCGCGAAGAAGCCGAGGCGCTCATGAAGTCGGTGCTGGAGGACCCGAAGGACGGCTGGCGGGGAGCCGTCGAAGGGATCCGCGAGACGGTCCAAGCCTTGATCCCGGGGCGCTGAACGATGCCCAAGACCAAGACAGCCAGAGCCAAGACGCGCCGTCACGGCGAGGTGGTGGGCGAGACCGTTCATGTCATCGACAAGGTCGTCAGGAACGTCCAGCACGGCACCTTCGAACGATCCCTTTCCGGGCTGACGGCCGTCGCGGCGACCGTCACCACGGCGGAGATCTTCATCGAGCACTACGGGGCGAGCTTCGGTAACAAGTGGATGTGGAGCCCGATCATCGTCACCCCGCCGGTGGTGGTCGCTGGCGTCATGGGCGTGTTCAGCCGGAAATGGGCCAAGACGGCCCTGCCGATCTCCGCCCTCGTCTATACCGCCAACGGCCTTCTGGGGGAGTACTTCCACGCCCGGGGCGTGGCCCGCAAACCGGGCGGCTGGGGCCTCGCCTCCTACAACGTGCCGATGGGGCCACCGATCGCCGCCCCGGGCCTGATGACGCTCGTCGGGGGTATGGGCTTGCTGGCTGCCCTTCTGCGCCGGGAGGCCGAGTAGCGGTGAGGGACCTCACCGGGCCCGATCATCTGCCCAACCTCCGGGAAGGCGGCCAACCTCCGGAGCCGTCGTGGTTGCCCCGCCAGCGGCGAGGCATCACCCCCCAGATGATCGGGCGCTATCCCGACTATGACGTCTTCGACAGCGCCGAAACCTGGGACCCGGCGACGGCCCGAGTGGTTGCCGAGCGGATGGAGGTGCGGGGGAACTTCGCCTTCTTCACGTCCGACGAGCAGCCCACGCTGGGCGCACTGTGTGACGTGGCCGTGGCCCAGGACGCTGAGCCGCGTATCCCGGTGCCCGAGCTGATCGACGAGAAGCTGGCCGCCGGACGCCTCGACGGCTACCAGTACGCCGACATGCCCGACGACCGCGATACCTGGCGTCTGACCTTGGCCGGCCTCGACGAGGTGGCGGCCGACCGCCACGACGGTCGCCGTTTTGCCGCCCTGGACACCCCGTCGCAGGAGGCCATCGTCGGGGACTTCACGAAGGGCCGCCTGCGCTCGGTTTCGTTCGACCGGCTCAATGTGACGCGGGCGTGGTCGGTGTGCATGCGCATGATCCTGGCCGCCTTCTACTCCCACCCCTGGGCCTGGAACGAGATCGGCTTCGGAGGACCGGCATACCCGCGGGGGTTCATGCGCCTCGGGCCGACGAGCACCCGCGAACCGTTCGAGCGCCCCGGCGCCACCGACGACGACCCGGTGCGAACCGTGACCGAAGGCGACGAGTGATCCGCCACCTCCTCAAAGGCGCCGTCGGGCCCAAGGACAACGACTCCCGCTACCTCCTCGACGTCCACCGCCGAGACCTGCCCGGCGAGGACACGATGCGGACCTACCCCGACGGCGAGGAGGTCGATCTCTGCGTGGTCGGCGCCGGCGCCGGTGGCTCGGTGCTGGCCCAACGCCTGGCCCGGCGGGGCTGGAAGGTCGTGATCCTCGAAGCAGGGCCGTTCTGGCATCCCGACGAGGACTGGGTCTCCGATGAGGCCGGCTCCCACCGGCTCTACTGGACTCAAAAGCGGATCATCGGCGGGAACGACCCCGTCGAGCTGGGCAAGAACAACTCGGGGAGAGGAGTTGGCGGGTCCATGGTCCACTACGCCGGCTACTGCCCCCGTTTTCACCCCTCCGACCTCCAGACTGACACGCTCGACGGGGTCGGGGCCGACTGGCCCATTTCCTACGAGGCCCTCCGCCCCCACTACGAGAGGGTCGAAGCCGAGCTCCCGGTCGCCGGGCAGAACTGGCCGTGGGGCTATCCCCACACCTACCCCTTCTCCCCGCATCCGATCTCCGAGGCGGCGTCGGTGCTGTGGCGCGGGGCCATCGCCCAGGGCATCACGATGCGGGTCGGGCCGGTCGGCATCGTCAACGGCACCTTCGGGAACCGCCCGCACTGCATCTACCGTGGTTACTGCCTGCAGGGCTGCAAGGTCAATGCCAAGGCCAGCCCGTATGTCACCCACCTGCCCGATGCCCTCGCCCACTGCGTCGAGATCAGGGCCAACTGCATGGCGTCGCGCGTGGAGCTCGACTCCTCGGGTGGCCGGGCGACCGGGGTCACCTACTTCAAAGAGGGCGACCACGTCGAGCGGATGCAGAGGGCCAAGGTGGTGGCCGTCGCCGGCTACTCCATCGAGACGCCGCGCCTGTTGCTCAACTCGGCCACCAAGGGGTTCCCGAACGGCCTGTGCAACAACGAGGACCAGGTCGGCCGCTACGTCATGGTCCAGGGGGCGACCCAGGCCGGAGGGCGGTTCCCGACCGAGCTGCGCATGTACAAGGCACCACCGGCCCAAGTGTCCTCCGAGGACTTCTACGAGACCGACCCGTCGCGAGGCTTCGCTCGGGGATTCTCCATCCAGACCGTCTCGCCCGAGCCGATCGGGTGGGCCGAGCATGTGCTGGCCGACGGCCACTGGGGCCGGGCCCTGCGCGAGTACATGCGCGACTACAACCACTGGACCACCATCGGGGTTCTCAACGAGCTGCTAGCCCAGCCCGACAACCGGGTCACTCTGGCCGAGGAAAAGGACCGCTTCGGGTTGCCCGTTGCCCGCTTTGACTACAGCCTGTGCGACAACGACAAAGCCAACATGGCCTTCTCGACCGAGGTGATTACCAACATCCTCCACGCCGGCGGCGCCCAGGACATACTCACCATTCAACGCTTCGCCCACCTGATCGGAGGGGCCCGGATGGGCACGTCGCCCGAGAACAGCGTCATCGATGCCCACCAACGCAGCTGGGCCGTGCCCAACCTGTACCTGGCCGACGGAAGCGTCTGCCCAACCCAGGGATCGGCCAACCCGGCGCTGACCATCATGGCCCTTTCCTCCCTCCTGGCCGAGCACCTTGGGTCCCGTCCGGCCACCGAGCGGTCGCCAAGGTGAGGGCTCCTCCTGGGCGCGCCGAAGCGATGAGCCGCTCGCCAACGGACAGGCCCGATCGAAGATGACCCGGCAATGACCAGACCAGCGCGCGCCGTTCCTTCGACCGAATTCGCTCCCGACGTGCTACGCCAGTACGCGCTCTTGGCTGACGGGGAGCGCGGCATCTTGGTGGGGCCGCGGGGCGAGTTCGCCTGGATGTGCGCCCCGCAGTGGGACTCCGACGCGGTTTTTTCCTCGCTCGTCGGCGGCGAGGGCCTCTACGCCGTCACTCCCTCTGAGCCTCGTTTCGTCTGGGGTGGGTACTACGAAGACGGCTCGCTGATTTGGCACAGCCGTTGGGTCACCACCACCGGGGTCATCGAGTGCCGGGAGGCGCTGGCCTTTCCCGGCGACCCCCACGCCGCGGTGGTGTTGCGGCGGATCGTGGCCACCGACGGGCCGGCCCGAGTACGGGTCCTTCTCGATGCCCGGGCCGGCTTCGGCGCCCACAAGATGGGTTCTCTCACGGTCGACGACGGGGTGTGGACGGCCCGGACGGGTGGACTGCACCTGCGCTGGTCGGGCGCTGCGGGCGCCAAGCCCTGCGGCGGCGAGGGACTCGAACTCCATGTCGAGCTTGCGTCAGGAGCTCACCACGACCTGGTGCTCGAGTTGTCCGATCAGGCCCTTGGGGGAGACGCCGTCCAGGCGGGGCCGGCATGGGAAGCAACCGAGGCCGCCTGGACGGCCGCCATGCCCCGACTGGACGGCACGCTGGCGCCGCGCGACGTCCACCACAGCTATGCCGTGCTTCGGGGCCTCACGAGTGCTGGCGGCGGCATGGTGGCGGCGGCCACCATGTCGCTGCCCGAGCGAGCCAGCGCCGGACGGAGCTACGACTACCGCTACGCCTGGATCCGAGACCAGTGCTACACCGGTCAGGCCATCGCCGCCCACGGTCCACACCCGCTCCTCGACGACGCCGTGGCCTTCGTGGCCGATCGCATCGCGGCCGACGGACCCCACCTCAAACCGGCCTACACCGTGACCGGCGGCCCCGTGCCCGACGAACGCACCCTGTCCCGCCTCGACGGCTACCCCGGCGGGACCGACAAGGTCGGCAACTGGGTCAATCAGCAGTTCCAACTCGACGCGCTCGGCGAGGCGCTCCTGCTCTTCGCCGCCGCAGGCCGCCACGACCATCTGGATATCGAGCAGTGGAAGGCAGCCGAAGTCACCATCAAGGCCATCGAAACCCGGTGGGGCGACCCCGACGCCGGCATCTGGGAGCTCGACAACCACCACTGGGCTCACTCCCGGCTCATGTGCGTGGCCGGCCTCCGGGCGATGGCGGCGGCCGGGGCGGGCGGGTCCCAGGCCGGGGCGTGGACAACACTCGCCGATGCGATCTTGGCCGACGTGGGCTCGGACTGTCTGCACCCGAGTGGGCGCTGGCAGCGAGCCCCCGGCGACGCCAGGGTCGATGCCGCCCTGCTGCTGCCCGCCATCCGCGGGGCCCTGCCGGCCACTGATCCGCGGAGCCTGGCCACCCTCGAAGCAGTGAAGGCAGACCTCGGTAGGTCCGGCTATGTCTACCGGTTCCGCCAGGATGGGCGGCCCCTCGAAGACGCCGAGGGTGCCTTTGTGCTCTGCGGGTTCCTTATGGCCCTCGCCACTCACCAGCAGGGCAGGCCTACTGAGGCGATCGGGTGGTTCGAGCGCAACCGTTCCGCCTGCGGGCCCCCGGGGCTGTTCACTGAGGAGTTCGATGTCCGTCAACGCCAGCTGCGAGGCAACGTTCCCCAAGCGTTCGTGCACGCGCTGATGTTCGAAGCGGCAGCCATCCTGGCCGGGCCGTGGAATACATCTGGACCGAGCCCGAGCGATCGCCGCACGAGTGAGGAGCCGACATGACCCAAACCGTTGTCATCACCGGGGCCAGTGCCGGCATCGGTCGGGCCACGGCCCAGCTCTATGGCACGCGGGGGGCCAGCGTCGGGTTGGTGGCTCGCGGTCAAACGGGCCTCGACGGGGCGGTCAGAGACGTCGAGCGAGCCGGGGGCAAGGCGCTCGCCGTGCCCACTGATGTGGCCGATTATGACCAGGTCACCGAGGCGTCCCGTCGGATCGAGGACGCCTTCGGTCCCATCGACGTGTGGATCAACGTGGCCTTCGCGTCGGTTTTCGCCCCGTTTTGGGAGATCACAGCCGAGGAGTTCAAACGGGTCACCGAGGTCAGCTACCTGGGCTTCGTCTACGGCACCCGCGTGGCTCTCGACCTGATGAAGCCCCGGGATCGAGGCACCATCGTCCAGGTGGGCTCGGCGCTCGGCGATCGCAGCATCCCGCTCCAGAGCGCCTACTGCGGGGCCAAGCACGCCATCAACGGCTTTACGTCGTCGTTGCGCACCGAGCTCATGCACGAGAGGAGCAACGTCCATATCACCGTGGTCCAGATGCCCGCGGTGAACACTCCGCAGTTCTCCTGGGTTCTCTCCCGCCTCCCCAACCGCCCTCAGCCGGTGCCGCCGATCTATCAGCCCGAGATCGCCGCTCGCGGCGTGGCGTTCGCCGCTGACCATCCGGGGCGAAAGCAGTACTGGGTCGGGGCCAGCACCGCGGCCACGATCCTGGCCAACAAGTTCGCCGCGCCGTTGCTCGACCGCTACCTGGCCCGGACCGGCTTCGGATCCCAGCAGACCGACGAGGCGGTGGAGCCCGACCGCCCCCGCAACCTCTGGGAGCCGGTCGATGGCCAGGACGGTCACGACCACGGTTCCCACGGTGAGTTCGACGACAAGGCGCACCACAGCAGTCCGGAGCTGTGGGTCTCCCATCACGCCCGGGCCATGACCACGGTGGGCTGCGCCGTCGTCGGCGGCGCAGCCGTGCTGGCCGGCAGGCTCCTCGCCCGACGATGACCTGGTTGCCTCCATGCGCATGACCCCGGTGCCGATGCTGGCGGGGTCGCCTGTGTTGGCGCGAGCCCCCGAACCAACGGTGGCGCGCTTCGGCCAGCTCCGCGCCGGGATGGGGGCGGCCCAGGCACTCTTCCCCGGGCTGGCGTCCCGCCTGCTGGTAACCCAGCCCCTCGATCGCGGCTCCCGGGGGGTGATCCGGGTCCTGGGGATCCGACAGGTGGGCCAGGCCCTCGTCACGGGGGCCCAGCCGAGCGCCGCCGTGCTCCTGCTCGGAGCCGAAGTCGACGCCGCCCACGCCGCCAGCATGATCGTCCTCGCGCTGTGCAGCCGCCGCTGGCGACGTGCGGCGCTGGCCGACGCCATGATCGCCTCCCTGTTCGCTCAGGCCGGCGCCGCCGCGGCCCACGTTGGCGGCCGTCGTGCGGCACAGACCCCATGGTCTGCCCGACGGGACCGCTGGGCGCAACGCGTGGCCACCCGACTGGTACCTGAACGCCTCTTACGGAGCGCTCGCCCCGATGAGTCGCAAGGAGTTCCCCATGCCTAACATCGAGAAGCTGGACGTCAGTGTCTACACCGTCCCGACCGAGGAGCCCGAGTCCGACGGGACGCTCACCTGGAGTGCCACCACGGTGGTGGTGGCTGAACCCAGCGCTGGGGGGAAGACGGGGCTCGGCTTTTCCTACGCTACCGGCGCGTGTGCGCGCCTGATCAAAGACGTGCTGGAGGATGCCGTCGTCGGCCAGGACGCCATGGACGTCGGACGTTGCTGGTCGGCCATGGTTCGCTCCATCCGCAACGTCGGCCGTCCTGGCGTCGCTTCGATGGCCATCGCCGCCGTCGACATCGCCCTGTGGGACCTGAAGTGCAAGCTCATGGATCTGCCGCTCGTCAAGGTGCTCGGTCAAGTGCACGACGAGGTCGCCGTGTACGGCAGCGGAGGATTCACCTCCTTCACGAATGACCAACTGGCCAATCAACTCGGGGGTTGGGTCCATGGCCAGGGCATACCGCGGGTGAAGATGAAGGTGGGCGAGGCCTGGGGCAGTCGGATCCACCGAGACCTCGAACGAGTCCATGTAGCTCGGGGCACAATCGGCGATGACGCCGAGCTGTTTGTCGACGCCAACGGTGGCTACACCCCCAAGCAGGCGGTCCGCATGGCCCATGCCTATCAAGCTCTGGGCGTCACCTGGTTCGAAGAACCCGTTTCCTCGGATCATCTGGGCGCCCTGGCCGAGATCCGAGCCCAGACCTCGATCGACGTGGCTGCCGGTGAGTACGGCTACGACCTGTTCTACTTCGACGCCATGTGCGCGGCGGGCGCAGTCGACTGCCTGCAGGCCGACATCTCCCGCTGCGCCGGGCTCACCGAATGGCGACGGGTGGCCGCACTGGCCGAGACCCACGGACTGCAGATCTCGGGCCACTGCGCGCAGTCGCTGCACCTGCACCCGGCCTGCGCGATCGACAATCTCCGACACCTCGAGTACTTCGCCGATCACGCCCGCCTCGACCGAATCCTCTTTGACGGGGTCATCGACCCGGTCGGCGGTGTCCTGCGTCCAGACCTTTCCCGAAACGGACTCGGGCTTGAGCTCAAGCGCGCCGACGCTGGTCCCTACCAGGTGGCGGGATGACGAACAGAAGCGAGCAGAGCCCGACCCGGTGGCAGGGCTCACTGCCGGCCGTGGAAGTCGGATTCGGCTGCGGCACTAGGTCGCTGGCGCGTGAGTTGGCCAACGACCCATTTCTGATCACGAGGCGCCCACCACCACGACGCCGATCCGTTCAGGAGCAGGGTCGAAGAGATGTGGTGTCCATACTGGGAGTCGAGTGCGAGGTGGTCTCCCTCTGGTTCGCCATGGCCCACTGCGCCAACACTGTGTTCCGGGACACGGTCGGGAAGGTCCTCGACCAACTGATCTCGACACGTTCGTGCCGTGTCCACCGGGCAATCAACCCATGACCCCCACCGATCTTGGAGCGGGTCAGACACCTGATCTCGACTCCCGGGCCGATATCCATGACCTGGTTGTCAGCTTCTACCGGGAAATCGTGTTCGACGAGCTTCTCGAGCCGATCTTCGCCAAGGTCGCTGAGGTCGACTGGGCCCTCCATATCCCCAAATTGATCGACTACTGGTGCCGCGTTCTACTCCGCCAGCCCGGCTACGGGGGATCCATTCTCGAAGCGCACCAACATGTCCACGACCTCGAGCCGCTCCGCATCGAACACTTCGACCGTTGGTATGCGCTGTGGGTCGAGAGCATCGACGCCCGCTGGGCGGGACCAGCCGCCGACCTGGCCAAGGAGCATGCGACGCGGATAGGCAAGACGCTTGCCCGGCATCTGATGGATGTCACCTGGACACCGTCGGCCGAGAGCAAACCCGGAGGCTCACGCGTTGCCGACGGCGAGCAGATGAGGGGCCTATGACGTTGAGGACGGTGTTCACCGAATCCTTGTCCGTGCGGCACCCCGTCGCCTTGGCGCCGATGGGTGGCCTCGCCGGCGGCGCGTTGGCCGCGGCGGTGTCCAACGGCGGTGGTCTCGGCCTGGTCGGGGGTGGCCACGGCGATCGGAGTTGGCTGGAATGTGAGTTGGCGATCGCTGCCGGGTCCACCGACCACCCATGGGGAGTTGGCTTCCTGAGCTGGGCCCTCGAACTCGAGACGCTCCAGTGGACCCTGGAACACGAGCCGACGGCGATCATGCTGTCGTTCGGCGACCCGAGCCCCTTCGCCGCATCTGTCCGTGACGCCGGGGCCTCCTTGATCATCCAAGTGACGGACCTCGACGAGGCCCGCCAGGCTCAAGATGTCGGTGCCGACGTGATCGTGGCCCAAGGTTCCGAGGCCGGCGGCCACGGTGGCCGACGGGCCACGCTGCCATTTGTGCCGGCGGTCGTCGACGTCGTCTCGCCCACGCCGGTTCTGGCCGCGGGCGGGATTGCCGACGGCCGTGGCCTGGCCGCAGCCCTCGTGCTCGGGGCAGCCGGTGCGCTGGTCGGCACCCGATTCGAGGCCAGCTTCGAAGCGCTCGTTCCGGCGTCGGTCACCGAGGCGATACTCGAACGGAGCGGCGACGACACCGAGCGGAGCCGGGTCCTTGATATCGCCCGACTCTCTCCATGGCCGCGCCGCTACACCGCTCGTACCTTGCGCAATGACTTCCTCGATTGCTGGCGGGACCGGGAGGACGAGCTCACCGGGGACCCAGCGGTGCTGGAAGCCTACGGTTTGGCTGCCGCCGGAGGTGACCCGGCCGTCGTCCCGATCTGGGCGGGAGAGGGGATCGATTTGATCACCGAACTGTTCTCAGCACGCGACCTCGTCAGCACCTTGGTCACAGAAGCCGAAGACGCGATCGCCAGACTCGGTAGACGCTGAGAGTCCGTCGACTCCCAGGTGCGATGGGCAAGATGGTGCATCTCCGAAGGGAGCGTCCCTCGTCCAGTATGCCTACGGCCTGGCTCTCGGGGCCCCGGCTGACCATATTCTGTTTCAGCCTTTGAGCTCGAGTCTGAGGCCCTCTCCGCCAGCAATCGTCTCCACGGTATGTCGACCGTCAGAACCGCGAGCGATTCGGATATCGATGGAGGAATCGCCCACGCGGAGCTGGCGAAGCGTCACCTCCGACATCCATGGCGGAAGACAGGGATGCAGGCGGACGATGCCGTCTCGGGCACTAGCTTCGAGACCGAGGAGGGTGGTGACGAGGTAGACAATCGCTCCGGAGGACCACGCTTGGGGGACGTTAGCGCCGAGGTACTGCACCGGAAATGCGCCGGCGTCGCGGGTAAGTCCGGCGAAGAGCTCAGGAAGTCGCTGCGAGGCGAATCTTGAGGCGGCGTCGAAGATGCCGGCGGCCACCGTGGACGCTTCCTCGTTGAGTCCGTAGGCCCGGAAACCAGCCGCCGCGATGGCATTGTCGTGGGGCCACACCGACCCACGTTGATAGGACAGCGGATCGTAAGCAACGTGGTGGGCCGATAGCGTTCGGATGCCCCATCCACTCCACATGTCGTCGGCCAGCAAGCGCTTGGCCACACTCGCTGCTCTTTCAGGATCGATGGCTTGTTGCCACAGAAGATGTCCTGGGTTGGAGGACACCGAGTCGATCGGGCGTTTGTCACCGTCTAGTCCGAGGTAGTAAATGCCTTCCTCTTCCCACCAAAAGCGCTCTTCGATCTGGCCCGCCAGACGGTCTGCCTCCGAGCGAAGTCGAATTGCGTGATGGCTTTCGTCGTAGACGGTCTGGAGGACGTCGGCCCATGCACGCTTGGCCGCCACAACCAGACCCTGGTGCTCGCACAGGGCGATCGGAAGCTTGGCCAGCGATCCGTCGCTCGTGACGATGGCGTCTCCTGAGTCTTTCCAGCCCTGGTTGTAGTAGCCGTCCACAGAGCGTCTCTGATACTCCTGGAGTCCGTCCCCATCGATGTCGCCGTCGCGGTCGATCCAGGCTATGGCTTGCTCGACATAGGGCCGGACGGCGTCCAGCGCACCCCGATCTCCGTGCCAGCGCCAGGCCCACGCCGCCACCAGCACGTAGAGTGTGGTCGTCTCGTGGCCGCCGTAATATGGGGTGTGCGGGATGAGGTGGAGGGCGGCGAGTTCCCCGTGGCGCACCTCGTGTTCGATCTTGCCTGGCTGCATGTCTCGCCTGTCGTCGTAGGAATCGGCCTGCAGGGCTCCAAGAGCTCGCAGGCTGCCGAGCGCAAAGCGAGGCGAGACAGCGAGTGTCTGGAACGAAGCGGTCAGCGCGTCGCGACCGAACAAGCTGACGAACCAGGGGATACCCCCGGCCGGGACCCATGCATCGAAATCGACTTTGCTCGAATCGCCCCCGGCCAGGTCGTCATGGTGGTGGAGACGCAGACCGGCGAGATCGTCAATGGCCTGGCGCAATGCCACGGTCACGCCCGGATTCGAAGTCTCGAAGATCGTCGCCTGATCGACCCAGCGCCGCCTGGCTACCTCCTTGTGGGAGTCGGCTTCGAGGAGCTGATGACAAGGACGTGTGACCGGACGCTCCGTGCCGTCGATCACCGGCATCCACCGCACACAGCAATGCCACGTGTCGGTCGGGGCGAGCTCGAGCCGGAATAGGATGCCGCCGTTGGCGAACTCAGGGGGAGAGTCGTTCTTCGCCACCTCGATGACAAGGGAGCGTTCGAAATCGCCGTTGGCGTATCGCGTGATAAGTCGTTGTTTCTCCTCATCCCAGACACTATGGATGGCGCCCCGCCTGATCCGTCGGTGAGCTTTCACGTCAAATAGATCGGCAAAGTCGGATTCGATACTCACCTCAAGGTCGAGCACGACATCGTCTTGGCCCTGATTGGTGATGTCATAGTCCTCGTGGACGCCAGGACCGACGCTCCGATCGAGCCGCAGATGAAGGGAGTGCTCGGAAAGTTGGCCTCCGTCGCAACCGACGAGAGCGGGGTTGGTGAATTCAAAGCGTCCCGAATGCTGAGAGACGGCAGCTCCGTTGAGCAGAATCGGCCGCTCACCACCAATCTTCAGTCTGTAGCCCGAGACGAGACGCGTATCAGCAGCGAAGTAACCCTGTTCCTTCGTACTGGAGATCTCGCCCGACAACTCACAAACGACCACTTCGTCATCGAAGTGGGTGGTCACTGTCGGTCGCCCGACTGCTATCTCCATCGACTTCCTCTCGTTGCGCGTCTATCCGTGAGCGGCCTGTTCTAACGGGATCGCGTCCCGAACGCTTTGGCAGATGGAGCAGAGGGGACTGGACCGATCGGAACATCGGTGGGGATCTGTGCAGCGGCCTCCATTGCCGGTCTGTCCATGGGTCGCTGAGTCTCTCGCCGGCACGCAGGTGCCAGGGCCGTCTAAGTGATTGGTCCTTCGGCCGCCAGAGGGAGCACTGGGTTCGGGGTCGCTTACCTGCGCCGCGCAGGATCTTCCTCCTTCGTTCGACGCATACCAATCGTTTCACGATATCATCTTGTCACGACTGAAAAATCGCCGAGTGGCTTGATCGTGCGGCCCCGAAATGCGCCCGGGTTTCTCTGCCGAGGGGATGCGCCGCGCCGCGACCGAGCCGATTGCCTACATCTGGAGCGTCTTCGGCCGGGGAATGCAGGAGTGCGCCGTTTACCGAGACAACCACCACCCACAAGGCGTTTGGATGCGCCGCGCCGCTCACCCGGCGGACCAGGTTCGGTGCTCGCCAGCGCTCTGTTCTCCCGGTTCGGCGCCCGGGACCTCGACCAGTTCGCCAACCCGGTGCTCTCGGCTATGCGCAAGGGCTTCGGCGGACACGACGAGAAGCCAGCGGGATGAGCGACCGTTGGCTTCAGGTGCTGCCCGACGCCGATGCTGCCGCCCAGCGCGCCGCCGACGTCATCGCCGGGCGGCTCCGAGCTGCGGTGTCAGCGGGGCGGCGGTTTCGTCTGGCGCTGAGCGGCGGGCTGACCCCGATCCCGATGTTCGAGGCGCTGGCGGCGATGTCGCTCCCCTGGGGCCAGGTCGAGATCTACCAAGTGGACGAACGGGTGGCACCGCTCGGGAGCGCGCGGCGCAACCTCACCACGATTCGGGCCGCGTTCGACCGCACCGGAGCAACAATCGTGGCCATGCCCGTCGAATCGGACGATCTCGCCCGCGCTACTGTCCGATACGAGGACGGGTTGCCGCGCGATTTCGACCTGGTCCATCTGGGCCTGGGACTTGACGGCCACACCGCCTCGCTCTTCCCTGGCGATCCGGCCCCCGGCGTTCTCGACCGATATGTCGCGCTCAGTGGCGTTTCCCGAGGGCTGCCGGGGATGACTCTCACCTACCGAGGCCTCGCCAAGGCCGTGGAAATCATCTGGCTGATCACCGGCGTTGCCAAGGCCGTCCCGCTCGCCCGCCTGTGTGCAGACGACTCTGATATCCCCGCGGTAGGGGTGAAGTGCGAGCGGATGAGATTCGTCACCGATGTGGGCGCCGTCGACGCGCTGAAGACCCACGCACCGAAAGGAGTCCATCTATGGCACCGAGGTACCTCGCCACCTGCTCCCGGGCGAAGATAATCGCTGCCCTGATGACGGCGTCCGACCGCACAAGCCCGCACGGTAGATCGCTCGGGCGAATCCTCTCGGGGCGGATGCGGGCAAGGTCGGTCGCAACCTCCTCCCGGGTGCTGGACGACTCCGGCTTCGCGGCTGCTTATGGTTTTCACGGTTTCCGTGAGAACCGCGGTGAGAACCAACCGTCCGGAAACCGCTTTCAATGCCCGTCCGTAGCGGTATCCACCGGTCTCTCCGGTCGGGGCCTTGTCGCAGCTAATGGCCTCTCGGCCCCTACCGGTCAGTGAGGGCCAATGGCGGTTTGAGGGCCGGGCCTGATTGACAGATCGGTGCTCGGCGAAGAGTGTCAGTCCCGCGTCTGGAGCGGTATCTCCATGCCGATGCCAGAGAAACTCTGGACCGGAGCCCGCTGGGTGAAACCACCGCTCCCGGTAGTCGGTCGGATGTCTGTAGTCCCTCAGCGGACGTCCTCGTCCTTCACGTCCACCCTGTGGATCTGACGGGGCGCCTACTGGAGTCGTGGGGCGTGGGCATCACTGCCGGTCAAAGCGACTTTTGCCGTTTCCTGTCGTCCCATACGACGTCGGATTCCGCATTTCGAGACCGTCCGATTCGTCCGCTCTCGCACTCCTCCAGGTGACGTTCGTGTTCACACGAACCGCCAATCCTACAGGCACCCTGAGAGGCCGCCCAGCGCTCGAGCCGGGGCCCGAGATGCCCCAGGATCGGGCGCGCCCTCGGTGCTTTCGACCGCCACAGGGGGTTCGACGGGGCTCGGAGCCCTGTGCGACGGTTCAGCCGCCGGGGCCCATCAGAGCGCCGTCTCCCTGTAAGGCGAAGTCACTGGGATCACGATCGGGTCGGGCCAGCCAGGCCTGGTGTTCGTGGAAGGTCATGGTTATCCACCGGCGTTCGACCTCGGACCACGCCTGATGGACAAGGGGCAGAGTCGGGGACTCGTTGGCGGTGAACGTCCGGCCGCGGGCGAGAACAGCGTTTTCGAACCGACGGATGGCCGTCTCCAGATCGTCGGCCACTGTATCGAGCTCGTTCACGAGCGCCGGCCTTGCGCCCGCGCAGCACGTCCGGATCAGCAGTCTCGCCCTGTCGATCTGCACGAGGATGCCCTCGAGCGGGTCGGCGGAGGGCATCGCCCGTCGTCCGGCACCTCCGACCCGGCCGAGGCCGCCGCCTGTGGCACCCGACGCCGATGACTTCCGCTCACCCGTCTCCGTCCGAAGGGGAAGGCTCTGAAGAGAGCTGATGCCTCGGTCGTCGGCAACGTCGAAGAGAAGGGGAGCGGGTGAAGGCGAGGGCACCGGGGTCATGACGCCATCCATTTCGTAGGCGTCGCCGGGGTCCGGGGCGAGGTCGGTGGTGACACGGCTTGAACCGGTGTCACCCTTGCCGGCGCAGGATACCCCGAAAGATCCTCGGGTATCCAGGGGATGCGGGACTCCACGCCTGTCGTCGTGCCGTAGGTCAGGCGTCAGCGACGCTCAGAAAAGAACGTTGTCAGCAGCAGCCGGGCATCGTCGGCCAGAACCCCGGCCGTCACCGGCAATTCGTGGTTCAACCGGGGATCACCGCAGAGCTGATAGAGAGATCCGCAGGCACCAGCCTTCGGATCGGTCGCTCCGAAGACGAGCCGGCCCACCCGACCGGCGACCAGTGCGCCGGCGCACATCGAGCACGGCTCGAGCGTCACCACCAAGGTCACCGCCGACAGCCGCCACGTCCCGAGCACCTCCGCCGCGTCACGCAGGGCCAGGATCTCGGCGTGGGCCGTCGGATCCTGTCGCAGCTCCCTCTCGTTGTGACGCGATGCGATCATCCGGCCGTCGACCATGGCCACGGCTCCCACGGGGACGTCGTGGTGGACCTCGGCCGCCTCGGCCTCGACCAGGGCCATCCGCATGGCCTGGGTGTCGGCCTCCGGCGACAGCGTTTCGTCCATCCGCGCCACGGTAGGACAGACGGCAGGCAGGCGCCCCCCTGCCCCACCGTCGGCCCTGCGGCGGAGGAGGTGGGATTTGAACCCACGGTGAGTTTCCCCACACACGATTTCCAATCGTGCCGATTCGGCCGCTCTCGCACTCCTCCGAGGCTGCCCGCCCGCAGCAGCAGGGAGGCTATCGTCTCGGCCGGACCGCTCGGTGCTCCGTGCGGCGGCCGGGTCCTGCGCAACGGGCGCCCGTGAACCGAGTCAGGGCCGGAAGGCAGCAGCTCTCAGCGGCGCCGTCCGTGTGCCGTAGCAAACCTGGCCGTCGCACCGAACACCGAACCCGGGCCGGGGCCGGTCTTTCGGCCCCGCTTTCGGCCCCACCCCCCACCGGTAGGCTGCGGCGGTGGCCCCCGAAGGCGACATTGCATCGACTCCGTACCAGTCGCTCTACCGGCGCTTCCGCCCGCAACGCTTCGCGGACGTCCTCGGCCAGGAGCACATCAGCCTGGCTCTGCGCAACGCCGTCCGTGACGACCGGGTCGGCCATGCCTACCTGTTCAGCGGCCCGCGGGGCACGGGGAAGACCTCGACGGCCCGCATCCTGGCCAAGGCCCTCAACTGCGCCGCCCCCGCCGGGGGAGAGCCCTGCGGGGTCTGCGATTCCTGCGTCGAGATAGCCCGGGGAACCTCGCTCGACGTCCACGAGCTCGACGCCGCGTCCAACAACGGTGTCGACGCCATGCGCGAGCTCGTCTCCCATGCCGCTCTGGGCACACCGGGCCGCTGGAAGGTCTACATCGTCGACGAAGTCCACATGCTCTCGACGGCCGCCTCCAACGCCCTGCTCAAGACCCTCGAGGAGCCGCCGGGTCATGTCGTCTTCGTCCTGGCCACCACCGAGGCCCAGAAGGTGCTCCCCACCATTCGCAGCCGCACCCAGCACTTCGAGTTCCGCCTTCTCGGGCCCGACGTCCTGGTCGCCCTGCTCCGCCAGATCCGCGACGAGGCCGGCCTCGAGGTGGGCGACGACTCTGTCGACGCGGCGGTCCGCCGCGGCCGCGGCTCGGCCCGCGACGCCTTGTCGGCCCTCGACCAGGTGGCGGCCGGAGGGGCCGTCGACGACGAGCTCGATATGCTCGGTGCCCTGGCCGACGCCCTGGCTGAGCGCGACCCCGGCGCCGCCCTCGTCTGCGTGGCCCAGGCGTCCGAGGCCGGTCACGACATGGCCCGCCTCGCCGGTGCCCTGGCCGACCATCTCCGTCAGGCCTACCTCGTCTCCGTGGCCCCTGATCTCGTCGCCCTGCCCGGCACCGAGCGGCCCCAGGTGGAGGACCTGGCCAAGAAGATGGGCCTGGCCGCCGTCGTCCGCCACATGGAGGTCCTGGGCAAGGCCCAGGTCGACATGCGAGAAGCGCCCGATCCCCGGGTCCATCTCGAAGTGGTCCTCATCCGCCTGACCCATCCCGAGGCCGACGACTCCCCGGCCGCGCTGCTCGAACGGATCGAACGTCTCGAGCGCTCCCTCGGCGACGGCGGCCCGGTCGATCCTCCCCGACCCACCGAGAAGGCGTCGTCGGTCCCCGCCCGCCCCACCGAGAAAGCGTCGTCGGCCCCGCCCCGCCCCGCCGCCCACGACGCAGCGGCCTCGGACCCGTCGCCCGACCCGGCGGCACCTCCGGCCGGGGCCGAGACGCCGTCCGACGAGTCCGAGGTCACCGGTCCGGAGCTGGCTCGCCGCACCCTGGGGGCGCTCAAGCGCCAGTCGCCGGGCCGAAAGCCAACGGGCAGAACCGACCCGCCCCCGCTGTCCGCCGTCGCTGCCCCATCCACCGACTCCAAAGCCCCGTCTCCATCGGCCACGGCCACCCGATCCTCGGCCCCCAAAGAGGTGTCGCGCGACACCCTGGTCGAGCTGTGGGGTGACAGCCTGCTGGCCTCGTTGCCCAACCGGGCCCGGGCCCGCTTCCGCGTCGGCCGCTTCATCGCCGTCGACGCCGGCACCGCCGTCTTCGCCCTCCCCAACGAGACCCATCGCTCCTATTGCGAAGAAGTCCGCATCGATGTCGAGACGGCGCTCGGTGGATACTTCGGTGTCGCCGTCCCGCTCCGTCTGGTCGTCGACGACGAGGCCGACACCGACGGCGCGCCGCCTCCGGCGAGCCGCTCGGCCGGCACCCGTGCTGGGGCTCCGCCGGCACCGACAGTCGATGAGCCCGACGAGGTCCAACCGGATCTGCTCGATCCGGTCGTCCTGGCGTCCGAGACCGAATTGGCCGGCGCCGGGCTCACGCCCGAGGAGAGGTTGAAGCAGGCCTTCCCCGGCGCCGAGGAGGTCTAGAGGTCGGTGTACACGGTGTCGCTCCAGTCCCTCGTCGACGAGCTCGGTCGCCTCCCAGGCATCGGTCCCAAGTCGGCCCAGCGTCTGGCTTTCCACATCCTGAAGATCGCGCCCGAGGACGCCGTCCGGTTGTCCGACGCCATCATCGCCGTCAAGGAGCACACCACCCTCTGCCCGCGTTGCTTCAACGTGGCCGAAGGAGATCTCTGCACCATCTGTACCGATCCCCGCCGCGACGCGGCGCTGCTCTGTGTGGTCGAAGATCCCCGCGACATCGTCGCCGTGGAGAGGACCCAGGAGTTCCGCGGCCGTTACCACGTCCTCCACGGATCGCTCAATCCCATCGAGGGGGTCGGCCCTGACCAGCTCCGCGTGAAGGAGCTCCTGGCCCGGCTGGAGGACGAGGGCGTCACGGAGATCATCCTCTGCACCAATCCCAATCTCGAGGGCGAAGCCACGGCCATGTACCTGGCCCGGCTCTTGAAGCCGATGAACCTCTCGGTCACCCGTATCGCCAGCGGCCTCCCCGTCGGTGGCGATCTCGAGTACGCCGACGAACTGACTCTCGGCCGCGCCCTCGAGGGACGCCGTCAGGTCGAGGCCTGACCGGCTCCTGCGGCCCCAGGTCTCATCGGTCCCAGAGCTGCCGTTGGTCGGGCGCCTCGTCGAGGGCGAAGTAGCCCGGGACCTCGTCGGTGGGGGTGTCGAGGTAGACCTTCGCCTCCGGAGGCTGGGCGAACCGTCCGTGGCTCCACCGCACCTCGACGTGACCCTCCACCACCCGCCGGCGTCCCGTGGCCCGTTCGCGGTAGATCACCGACCAGTCCACCTGGGGTTGTCCGGCCCGGGCGGGCCGAATCTCGAGGTCGAGGAACTCGTAGGCCTGGCGCCAGTCCCAGGGGCTGGCCACCCGCAGCCGCAGCGGCCGCTTGGCGTCGGCGCCCAGCAGGAAATACGTGGCGTTGCCGATCCGCAGCAGCCTCCATGCCTGTCGCTCCTGGGCCCGTTGCCGGACCACATTCGCCGCCCAGCGCTCGGCCGACTCGTCGCTCACCCTCCGGCACAGCGCCCCGTAGAGGTCCTGCGCCTCGGCCGGATACGACCGCCCGGGCAGAGCCACCCGCAGCCGGCGCCGTTCGACGGCGGTCATCGAACCGGGATCGTCGGGGAGATCGTCGAGACCGGTGGCCTTCCGGCACGCCTCGTACAGCGCCCGATACTCGTCGCCCGCCGTCCGCCGGTACCAGTCGGTCTGCTCCCAGTCTCCGGTGGTGGCCAGCAGCCCCTCGAAAAGCCGGGCCGGTGACGGATTGGCGATGTTCCGGGACAGGTACTTGCAACTGACCAGATAGACGTGATCGATCCGCAGGTCGACGGGAGCGACCTCGTCGCCCGGTGGCCGCCGTCCCCCGGTCCACTCGACCAGCCGGGGCTTCCGCCCGTCGAGAGCGTCGGGCGCCTCCAGGAAAGCCCGGCCGTTGGCGAAGGCGCTGCCGAATTCCTCGGCCAAACGTCCGCTCGTGTAGAGCTCGCTCAACCGGCTCCAGGTGGCCTCGGAAACCGTCAGCGCCCCTGGGCGCGCCGCCAGCGCCGCCCGCACGTCGGGGTAGGGGAACATGCCCAGGGCGGTGGCCAGTTCGGTGACCGTGGTCCGGTCATCGGGCACGATGCCTCATCGTCTGTCGCGCCGACCCTTCGCCGCGTAGGCGCGCAGACGGTCACGACACTCCGACGACTCCAACTCGATCACGTCGAAGACGGCGCTACCGTTCTTCGACCGGCCGCTGCCGGTCAGCGCCTTCAGGGCCTGGTCGCCCGTGCTCCCGGCCGTCGGGGCGTCGGTCGTCATCAGAACGAAGGGAGCGCCGTGGCCCGTGGCCTGCACCACGGCCGCCTTCCCGAGTGCCTTCCACAAGGCGTCGGCCCGTCGCAGCCCGGCCCGCGTGCTCGTGAACGCCCCCGAGACGTCGAAGTACCACGTCTGTCCGCTTCCGTCCACGGCCGAAAAACTGACCTCGACGCCGTTGCCCACCCGCACGTCGGCCGTCACCTCGGCGAAGCCGCAGTGCTCGAGCAGGTCCTTGGCCAGCTCCCGCGCCTTGCGCCCTTCGCTCTTGGCCCGGGCCACCACCTCACCGCCATCGGCCATCTCGGCCCGTGGCGCGGCCGCCGTGCGACGCCGCCCGCCCTGGCGCGGAGCGTCGGCCGGCGCCGCATCGGCCATCCGCAGGTCCTTCTCGGCCCGGATCCTCTCTTCGGCGATCTCCACGTAGGCCGACTCGGTGTCGTAGCCCACGAACCGCCGCCCTGTCCGCACGGCCGCCACCCCCGTCGTCCCCGATCCCATGAACGGGTCGAGCACCAGGTCGTCGCGGTAGGTGTAGAGCTCGATCAGCCGCTGCGGCAGCTCCACCGGGAAGGGAGCGGGATGTCCCACCCGGGTGGCCCGCTCGGCGCCGATCTCCCAGACGTCGGTCGTCGCCTCGATGAACTCGTCCTTCGACACCGAGATCTCCGACGGCAGCCCCGCCGCCGCCCGGCGCGGCCGCGTCAGAGCCCTGTCGAACCGGCCCTTGCTGGCGATCACCACCCGTTCGGTCACGTCGCGCAGCACCGGGTTGGCCGGGCTCTGGAACGATCCCCAGGCGCACGACCCGCTCGCCCCCCGGGCCTTCAGCCAGATCACCTCGCCCCGCAGCAGCAGCCCGAGCCGGTCCTGCAGGATCCCGATCACGTCGGCCGACAGCGACCGGTAGGGCTTCCGTCCCAGATTGGCCACGTTCACCGCTATCCGTCCGCCGGCCTCGAGCGTCCGCACCGCCTCGGCGAACACTGCCTCGAGCATGGCCAGGTATTCGAAGTAGCTGGCCGGCACGTGCCCTTCGCCCAGGGCCTCCTCGTACTCCTTGCCGGCGAAGTAGGGCGGCGACGTCACCACCAGGGCGACGGAGCCGTCCTCCACCTCGTCCATCTGCCGGGCGTCGCCCAGGATCGGCTTCTCCCCGATAGGAGACCGCACGACATTCTCGTCGCCGCTCAACACGGGGGCCGTGAACCGTTCGTAGAACCCGCTGGCGTCGTGGCTCTCGCGCCGCCCCACGCCGAAGGCGGAGGTGGACGTGGGCTTCCGGCGACCGGTCATCGTTCGATCATGGGTCGCATTGATAGTACCGGGCTGTGTCATGACCGCCCGGGACCGCGGCAGCCCGGACCCCTCAGGTCGAGCCAGTCCCTCAGGTCGAGCCAGTCCCTCAGGTCGAGCCAGTCCCTCAGGTCGAGCCAGTCCCTCAGGTCGAGCCAGTCCCTCAGGTCATGCTGCGCACGACGAGGGCGTCGCCCTGCCCGCCGCCGCCACACAGGCTGACCGCCGCCGCCCCACCGCCGCGCCGCTTCAGCTCGTACAGTGCGGTCAACGCCAGCCGGGTGCCCGACATCCCGATGGGGTGGCCGAGGGCGATGGCCCCGCCGTTCACGTTGGTCACCTCGTCGCTGATCCCCAGGTCGGCCATGGAGGCCAGGCCCACCACGGCGAAGGCCTCGTTGATCTCGAACAGGTCGACCTCGCCGACCGTCTTCCCGGCCTGGGCCAGCCCCTTCTTGATGGCGTTGGCCGGCTGCACCAGCAGGGAGGCGTCGGGCCCGGCCACCTGCCCGTAGCCGAGCACCTCGCCCAGCGGGGTCACACCGAGGGCGTCGGCCCTGGCCCGTGAGGTCACGATCACAGCGGCGCCGCCGTCGGAGATCTGGCTGGCGTTCCCGGCCGTCACCGTCCCCGCCTTGTCGAAGGCAGGCTTCAGGCCCCCGAGAGACTCGGCCGTGGTGCCGGGCCGGACCCCCTCGTCGGTGTCGACCACGATGGGGTCGCCTTTACGCTGGGGCACGGACACGTTCACGATCTCTTCGGCGAACCGCCCGTCCTTGATGGCCGCCGCCGCCCGCTCGTGCGACAGAGCGGCGAAGGCGTCCTGCGCCTCCCGGCTGATCCCGGCCACCGCGTTGTACCGCTCGGTCCCGAGCCCCATGGCGCAGTGGTCGAACTGGCAGTAGAGCCCGTCGTACATCATCGAGTCGACCAGCTCCCCGTCACCGAGCCGGTAGCCGGCCCGGGCGCCGGGCAGCAGATAGGGGGCCCTGGTCATCGACTCCATCCCCCCGGCCACCACGACGTCGGCCGCACCGGCCTGGATCAGAAGATCGGCCAGGAAGATGCTGTTCAGCCCCGAGAGACAGACCTTGTTGATGGTGGTGGCGGGCACCGACATCGAGATCCCGCCGTTCACCGCCGCCTGCCGGGCCGTGATCTGCCCCTGCCCGGCCTGGAGCACCTGGCCCATGAAGACGTAATCGACCTGGTCGGCCGTCACCCCGCTGCGCTCGAGGGCGGCGGCGATGGCGAACCCGCCCAGCTCCATGGCACTGAATCCGGCCAGGGCGCCGGACAGCTTGCCGATGGGGGTGCGGGCGCCCCCGAGGATGACGGATCCGGGCATGAGAACCTCCGAAAAAAGGTCGACGACCACGTCCGGGCCGCCTGGTCCCGCTCATTCTAGGGGCCGACCCCCTCGGTCCGTCGAGCCGGAGTGACCCATGGGTAACCGGCCGCCGCCGGAGGTATCGTGCTCGCCTATGCAAGCCATCCGAGACGCCATCCTGGCCGGTGCCACCGGGGACGAGCTGGCCGCCCTGCCCCTCCCCGCCACCTACCGGGCCGCCTACGTCCGACGCGACGAGGTCGACATGTTCGCCGGGCTCGACTCCGTCGAGAAGGACCCCCGGAAGTCCCTCCACGTCTCGGAGGTCCCCGTCCCCGAGCTCGCCCCCGACGAGGCCTACGTGGCCGTCATGGCCTCGTCCATCAACTTCAACACCGTCTGGACCTCGATCTTCGAACCCCTTCCCACCTTCGGCTTCCTCGACCGCCTGGCCCGCGAATCGAGCTGGGGGGCCCGCCACGCCCTGGACCACCACGTGGTCGGCTCCGACGCCTCAGGGGTGGTCCTCCGGGTCGGCTCCCTGGTCCGCAATTTCTCCCCCGGCGACAAGGTCGTCGTCCACTGCAACTACGTCGACGACCAGGACCCCTCGGCCCACGACGACTCCATGCTGGCGGCCAACGAGCGCATCTGGGGCTTCGAGACCAACTTCGGCGGCCTGGCCGACCTGGCCGTGGTCAAGGCCAACCAGCTCATGCCCAAGGCCACCCACCTCAGTTGGGAAGAGACGGCCATCAACGCCCTCTGCAACTCGACGGCCTACCGCATGCTCGTCTCCCGCAACGGAGCCGAGATGGCCCAGGGCGACACCGTCCTCGTCTGGGGTGCCTCCGGTGGCCTCGGTTCCTACGCCGTCCAGCACATCCTGAACGGCGGCGGCACCCCCGTCGGCGTCGTCTCCTCACCGGACAAGGTGGCTCTCCTCCACGACCTCGGGGTGGAAGCGGTCATCGACCGCAAGGCGGCCGGCTACCGCTTCTGGAGCGACGAGCACACCCAGGACGAGTCCGAGTGGCGCCGCCTGGGCAAGGACATCCGCGCCCTGGTGGGCGACGACCCCGACATCGTCTTCGAACATCCCGGCCGCCAGACCATGGGGGCCTCGGTCTTCGCCTGCAAGCGGGCCGGCACCATCGTCACCTGCGCGGCCACCTCGGGCTACATGATCGAGTACGACAACCGCCATCTCTGGATGAAGTTGAAGACCATCAAGGGTTCCCACTTCGCCAACTACCGTGAGGCCTGGGACGCCAACCAGCTCATCTGCAAGGGCAAGGTCGTCCCTCCGCTCTCCGCCGTCTACCCCTTGGAAGACGTGGGCGAGGCCGCCTACCAGGTCCACCACAATCTCCACGAGGGCAAGATCGGCGTCCTCTGCCTCGCTCCGGCCGAGGGCCTGGGCATCGACGACCCCGAGCTCCGGGCCCGCCTGGGCGAGGACCGCATCACCTTGTTCCGGAAGCACGGGGCATGAGCGCCGCCTCCGGCGGTGAGGCGGTCTCGGCCGGTGACGGGGGTCCGGCTCCTTCCACCGGTCTCACCGACATGCTGACCGCCATCGACCACGTGGCCATCGCCGTTCACGACCTCGACGCCGCCGCCGAGCACTACCGCGTCACTTTCGGCGTCGGCGTCACCCACCGCGAAACGATCGACTCCGACGGCGTCGAGGAGGCGCTTCTCAAGGTGGGCGGCTCCTACGTCCAGCTCGTCAGCCCCACCCACCCCGACTCGCCGGTGGCCAAGTTCCTGGAGAGCAAGGGCGAAGGCCTCCACCACGTCGGCTACCGGGTCACCGACTGCGCGGCCGCTCTCCAACGGGTCATCGACAGCGGCGGCAAGGTCATCGACGAGAAGCCCCGTCCCGGCTCGCGGGGCACCACGGTGGCCTTCATCCATCCGAAGGGCGGTCTCGGCACCCTCATCGAGCTGGTCCAGGAGTAGTCCTGGCGTAATCGTCAACCGACTGCGGCGGTATCGGGCCCGCGAGCGACGTTGGTAGCCTCGGCGTCCATGGAACACCCCATGTCCCAACGCCTGGCCGACCTCAAGTCCCGCAAGGACGAGGCCCTGCACGCCGGCTCCCCCCGGGCCGTGGAGCGCCAGCACTCCAAGGGCAAGATGACGGCCCGCGAACGGATCGAGTACCTGCTCGACGAGGGCTCGTTCCAGGAGCTCGACATGCTGGCCCGGCACCGGGCCCACGGCATGGGCCTGGAGGAGAGCCGGCCCTACACCGACGGCGTCATCACCGGCTTCGGTGCCATCGACGGCCGCCGGGTCTGCGTCTTCTCCCAGGACTTCACCGTCTACGGCGGGGCACTGGGCGAGGTCTTCGCCGAGAAGATCCACAAGATCATGGACCTGGCCGAGTCCATCGGTGTCCCCATGATCGGCCTCAACGACGGGGCCGGGGCCCGTATCCAAGAAGGCGTGGTGTCGCTGCACTCCTACGGCCAGATCTTCCACCGCAACGTCGCCGCCTCCGGGGTTATCCCCCAGATCTCCGTGATCATGGGCCCCTGCGCCGGCGGCGCCGTCTACTCCCCGGCCATGACCGACTTCATCTTCATGGTCAACGGCACCAGCCACATGTTCATCACCGGTCCCGACGTGGTGAAGACGGTCACCGGCGAGGACGTCACCCTGGAGGAGCTCGGCGGGGCCATGTCCCACGCCACCAAGTCCGGCGTGGCCACCTTCGTCGCCCCCGACGAGAAGGACTGTCTCGACCAAGTCCGCTACCTCCTCTCGTTCCTTCCGTCGAACAATCTGGAGGAGACCCCGGTCGTCGACGTCGGCGACGACCCCGACCGGGGCACCCCCGAGCTCGTCGATCTGATGCCGCCGTCGGCCACCCAGCCCTACGACATGAAGAAGATCATCACCGCCGTCGTCGACGGCGAGGACTACTTCGAGGTCCACCCCCACTGGGCCATGAACATCACCTGTGGCTTCGCCCGGATCGACGGTCGCGCCGTGGGTATCGTGGGCAACCAGCCCGCCGTCCTGGCCGGCGTCCTCGACATCGACTCGTCGGAGAAGGCGGCCCGCTTCGTCCGGACCTGTGACGCCTTCAACATCCCACTCGTCACCTTCGTCGACGTCCCCGGCTTCATGCCCGGCACCGACCAGGAGTACGGTGGCATCATCCGCCACGGGGCCAAGCTTCTCTACGCCTACTGCGAGGCCACCGTCCCCCGCATCCAGGTCATCACCCGCAAGGCCTACGGCGGTGCCTACGTCGTCATGAACTCCAAATCCATCGGCGCCGACCTGGCCTTCGCCTGGCCCAGTGCCGAACTGGCCGTCATGGGTCCCCAGGGCGCGGTCGAGATCGTCTACCGCCGGGAACTGGCCGAAGCCGCCGATTCCGCGGCGCGCCGGGCCGAGCTGGTGGAGGAGTACACCGAGCGTTACGCCAACCCGTACATCGCGGCGGAACGCGGCTACGTCGACGACGTCATCGATCCCTCCGAGACCCGGCGCGTCCTCGTCCGCAGCCTCCGCCTTCTCGCCTCCAAGCGCGAGGAACTGCCCAAGCGCAAGCACGGCAACGTCCCCCTGTGACCGATCCGACGGGCCCGCCGGTGCACCACCGCACCGAAGTGGTGGCTGTCCGCCCGGCACCCGAGCCGGCCGTCCTCGCCGCCATCGTCGCCGCCGTCGAGGAAGCCTGGCCCCGACCGGTGGTGCCGACCGCCGACGTCGACGGCGGCGTCCCGGCCTGGCGCTTCAGCGGCCGTTGGTGGACGAAGCCCTCGGCCATGCGACGCGTCCGACCCGGCTGAGGAGCCTCTCCTCGCCGGCCTCTCATCGCCCTCCTCGCCGTCCTGCCCGTCTGCCACGAGGCCTTGACAAAAGGTAACTGTTCAGGGGGTAGTGGCTCAATAACCAAGCCATCGCCTGTATGCGGCGATCAGCCGAGACGTGGCTGCGTTGCCGCGAACATCAATGTCGAGGAGTGCTACGTCGTACTTCCTGCCGTCACGCTTACAAGTAGCGATTAGCTCGCGACGATGGTTCTTGACCGAGACAGACAGCACCTCGACCTCCTCGCCCACGACGGTGCCTGGGCAGGGAAAGGCAGCCTCTTCGTCGAAGGCATTGTCGAAACCCATCAGCTGTTCGTCCTCGTTATAGGCATCGACAGTGATTTCGGCGATCAATCGGTCGAGAACTGAGTCGGCCTTCCGTGCGGGGCTCATGAGGCTTGTCCTGTATCTGGCATCACTCGTGACATTGGCACGACGACGTGCCGGCAGTCCAGCAGGGTCCTCTACGTCGTTGTTTCAGGTCGGAGCCGGCAACCAGGGCTGACCTTCGAAGAGGAGGCGTAGGCCACCGAGAATGTCGTGGTTCTGTTTGCGCATGGTGGAGACGTAGCTGCGAATTCCGCAGTAGGCACGAGCGCCGGCCAATGTGCGCCACGAGCCGGAGATCTTCTGTTGGAGCTTCACCATCCTGATGTCTCGCTCGGCCTGGTTGTTATCGAACCTGGCGTGGAAGTCGGTGGCGAAGCGCAGGACGTCAGCCCGCTGGGTGTCGAGACGGAGGAGAAGGTTGTAGGCCTTCTTCTCGTGGCCGTAGCGCTTGTGCGAGGGTGGGCCGGGGTTGGTCAGGCGACCGGCGGCGATGATCTGGCCATAGCGAACACGGATCGAGTGCAAAGGGCTATCGGACAGGCATGTGGCGCCGGTCGCCTTGGCCGCTTTCACGATGGTGTTGGTCTCGCACAGAAGCGTCGCCATGTCGTTGGCCCAGAACTGGTGGCTGGTCCAGCCGATCTCGTTCAACTCGCGAATATGGTGCGCATTGCACAACGAATGCACGACGTCGTAAGCGCGATAGGGCTTCCAGCCGTCGTGGTGGGCAATGCCTGACATCAACGCGATCACGCCGAGATCGTCCATGGCCACCCGACCACGTCTCTCATGGCAGTCGAGAAGTGTGAGCAGGGACGTCGAGGCGTCGTGCACCCAGTGGAGCTTCCCCGCCACCCGACCACCGGTCTCGTCAAAGTGCACGGCGTCCGCTTCTCGGAGCAGGCGGCGCACCTCGTCGGTGAACGGCTCCACCAAAGTGCCGGCCTCAGCCACCATCTGGGCCAGGGCCCCCACCGACACCTCGATTCCCAGGAGATCAGCGAACAACTCGGCCATGCGTCCATAGGGCAGGTGCTGGTGCACGGCCAGGTAAGCGGCCAGCGCCCGCACGCCGTTGCCATAGCAAGCGGGAGCCGTCGCTTCGGCGGGGAAGGCTGCCTTGGTCTCGCATCCACATCGGCAGCGGCGACGCTCGATGACGTGCTCGACCACCCGCACACAAATTTCGGGCACGTCAAAGACCTGCCGGCGTTCGGTGCCGATGACCTCGGCATCGGCCATTGCGGCGCCACACCCGCTGCAGGCCCCGGGAAGATAGGTCACCACCTCGTCGGGGTCGGTCACCTGGGCCAGATGCTTGCCTTCAGAACCCGGTTGCTTGCCCGGACGTCGATTGGCGGCACGCCGTTCAGCTCGGTTGGGCGCCGGTGGTTTGGACAAACCTTCGGCCGACGGCGGCATCGACGAGTTGCGCGGGTTGCGACCGAGCCGCTGTTCGAGATCAGCCAGGCGGGCCTTAAGTTCCGCTATCACCGCCGTTTGTTCGCCGATCTCCGACGCCTGCATGTCGTTCATGAGTTGCAGAGCAGCGACCTGCTCGCTCAGCTCCTCATACGAGGGCGTGGCATCGAACGGGGAGAGGTCGTCGGTCGGAATTCCCCACGTTACGCGCGACGTTTTCCCAGGTGGTGGATTGTGGGCTCAGAAGACGTGAACAGTTACGACAAAAGTAGAACAAGTTCTATATTTGGCGGGAGTGACGAGGGCACGGCACTCGGGTACCCACCCTGTTCGACCGGCGCTGGGGCCCATCGTCACCGAACAGGAGGTGGAAGGCCATGAGCGCACCAAAGGCCCCCAGGATTGCCTTCGTCCAGTCGTCCTGGCACGAGGTCATCGTCGACCGATGCCGGGTGGCGTTCGCCGACGAGGTTACCGAGCTCGGAGTCTCGCCGGACCGGGTGGAGTACTTCCAGGTGGCCGGCGCTTTCGAGCTGCCCCTCCACGCCAAACGGCTGGCCCTCACGGGTCGCTACGCCGCCGTCGTCGCCGCCGGCCTGGTGGTGGACGGAGGGATCTATCGCCACGACTTCGTGGCCGAGGCGGTCATCAACGGTCTCATGCGGGTTCAGCTCGACGTCGACGTTCCCGTCATCTCCGCCGTCCTCACTCCGCACCACTTTCATGAGCACGAGCAGCACATGGCCTTCTTCGCCTCCCACTTCGAGGTGAAAGGCAGGGAAGCGGCCCGGGCGTGCACGACGACGTTGACCTCCCTCGCCGTCCTCGGTGAGCTGGCCGGCGTCTGAGGCACCCCGAGCCGTTCATCGCTCACGGGTGACCGGCCGTCATGACCCGATGGGAATCCAGTCGCCGTGGGCGAGCAACAAGGCGTCGACCAACGCCGTGATCTGATCGGGGTCGAGTTCGGCGGCGGTATGCGGATCGAGCATGGCGGCGTGGTAGATGTGGTCGACCCGCCCGGTCAACGCCGCTTCGACCGTCAGCTCCTGGACGTTCACATTCGTGGCGATAAGGGCGGCGATCTGTGGGGGCAGGGCCCCGATCCGGGTGGGCTGCACGCCGTTTCGGTCCACCAGACAGGGGACCTCCACGGTGCAGCCGCCGGGAAGGTTGTCGATCAGCCCGTCGTTGGCCACGTTGCCGTAGATCACCCGGGGCTTGCCCGTTTCGATACTCCGGATGATCGTCGCCGCGTACTCGAAACTCGGCCGCACTTCGATGGCGCCGTCACCCTCGAGCCGGGCCTGCTCTGCATCCCAGTCGGCGATCTGGGCCACACAGCGCCTCGGGTATTCGTCGAGGGGGATCTGCAGACGCTCGATCAGGTCGGCCCGGTCGCGCTTGATGAACCAGGGCACGTACTCGGCGAAGTGCTCGCTCGACTCGGTCACGAAGTAACCGAAATGCCGCAGCACCTCGTAGCGGACCCGGTTGTCATCGGGAACGGCGCCGGACCGTCCCAGAGCCCGCAGTCGGGGATACAGATCCTCGCCGTCGCGCTCGAACCTCAGATAGAAGGCCATGTGGTTGATCCCGGCGGCCCGGTAATCGATCTCGCCGTAGGGGATGCCCAGATCCCGGGCCAGTTCGTAGGCGGTCCCCTGCACGCTGTGGCACAGGCCCACCGTCCGGATCCGGCTGCTGCGGTTGATGGCCCGGCAGTTGATGGCCATGG
>Ga0307372_10002653_pt1 | contig 29242 bp, 25 predicted proteins | sample OX1MG_FD_202533 | JGI IMG/M metagenome (GOLD analysis project Ga0307372, IMG submission 202533) | Soil microbial communities from Risofladan, Vaasa, Finland - OX-1 | ecosystem: Environmental > Terrestrial > Soil > Coastal area > Acid sulfate soil | place: Finland: Risofladan, Vaasa | collected... | reverse complement strand
GGCATCGAAATCACGGTTCACTCCAGCAGGGTTTCCCATACCAGGTTAGATGCACGATACCCGACAAATGTCGCTATATTATGCGATATTCAATAGATCCCGTCGACTACACTGGTACCTGGATTTGAACCGATGGGAAAAAGATAAAAGACGAAAGGACGTGGACACGGTGACGAGAATCAGTGCGCAGGTGATCCCGGGACATGGAAAGACGAGCGAGACCGAACAGGAACATTTTGCGAAAACTCTCGACCATCTAAAGACGATAGTCGTCGAAGGAAAAGAGCATGTGCCATCGCGTTTGGAGTCGCCTCTGCGGTAAAGGCTGATCGCGTTCTCGCTCAGGTTGCGCCAACCTTTTGGGGAATGACGATTCATGCGCATATCGACAGGGCGCAGATGCTGGCTGCGAAACTCTTCGACACGCAAAACAATGCGATGACAATCGAGCATCTACTGGCACAAGCGCAGCAACACGTGAACGCGTTCAAGAAGCCGGATGAGGTTCAAGCAATCATCGGGGACGCACGCGAAAAGATACGGAGCCTGGACCCACGCATAAAGGGGCTTCGGCAAAAGAGAAGCAGAATCCTGGCGCATTCGGACCCGACCATCATCACTGATCCAGTGTCTTTGGAGAAGGCAGCGAAGGTTAGTTTCATTGACTTGCATAAGATTTTCAGCGTTGCTGAGGATATTATAGGACTGGTTTTCAACGCGTTCTGCGGTGTAGGGCCGTCACTAACGATGATCCCCGGCGCCGGGGGATTACCGGAAACTCATCGAACTGGTCGCAACACGTGCACCGGGGGGAAAGTAAATGTGGGAATCGAAAACAAACCGAAGCGCGGCAGAGACGTAAACGGCAATTGTTGACACAACAAGCCGGGATTTAAACCGACGTCTTAATCCCGAACTGCGCCGCGTTCACGCCGGCAATCGTCCAGGGGTATGCCGGTATTCGGATCCGTTTCGAAAATCCTTTGGTAGTTCGCATATAGATTCTCCGACGGCGGGAAATCCATTCCGTTATCCACCGTCGTACCGCCAGAACTGGCCAGGGCGCGAATCGATCGGGTACGGGAGTCGACTTTCTCCGCGCGGAGGTCGACGGCCACTGCTGGCCCACGACCATAACATTCGACGCTGCGAAGGACGCACCATTCTGCGCGTAGTTATCGAGCCATTTCCGCTCGGAACTTGCGCCGTCACTCTGACGTCGCCCAGGTAATTCGTGTTGTAGGAGCCGGCCGTGGGATCCACTACTGAGTCAGTGCCGAGGGAGTCGCGCGATTTCCGCCAGACCGGCGATCTCAAGCACAGAGTGCAGGCCATTATTGGGCCTACGTTCATCGACGGTTCGCTCAGTTCGCACCGCCGCCCGCAGCGGCTGAATAGACGGGCAGCGTAACGTGCTCGCCAAATGCCGCCTTCAGACCCTCGATAGCGCAATTCTCATCCTGGCCGCCCTCGACGCCGCTGACGCCCACGGCCCCGATCATTTGTCCGTCGACAACGATGGGGATGCCACCGGAGACCTCGAAGAAATTAAAAAGGGCAGTAGTACGCAGCAAGCCGCCCGGATTGTTCTTGAGTTGGGCCGCACCGATGGAGGTGGGCTGGCGAGTCTTCAGCGCCGTTTGCGCTTTCAACAGCGCGGTGCGGATATCGTTTGGGAGCTGGCCGTCCATGCGCTCCATATGTACCATCTCACCAGCATTGTCGACGACGTAAAGGGACATCGTTGCGCCCTTCGATGCCGCCCAATCACGACAGGCACGGCCGATCTTCTTCGCTGTCGCGAGTGAGATCTGATCGCCGTCAAAAACTTTAGTCGCAGCCTCGCCCCCGACTACAAATTCCGCTGGCAGGCTCGGCTTGGGCGGCATTGCTGTGACAAAGCGTGGAACCGGTGCGTTGCCCCGATTGGGGTTTCGGCGTGGCGGAAGGTCTTCCAGTAGCGGCGGGACTGATGGTCCGATTACTTCGACCAGCGCCTTATGGGCACAAATCTCGTCGCTCCACACAGGTGGGTTTGGCCGGTAACCCCCAGCTCCGACGACGCCGATCAACTGCCCGTTGACGACGATTGGAAGGGCGCCAGCAACCGGATAGATGCCGAGTTGTATGTCCTGAAATTCCTCGGTCGGATCCTGGATCACACGATTCATGTAACTCTTGCTCGGTTCTTGTCCCAGCAGCGCGGTGCGCGCCTTCATCTCGGCCGTCACGATATTGAGATAGCCCTGACCGTCCATGCGATCCATGTAGACGCGGTTGCCGTTATGATCGAGCACGATGATGGTATGCTCCCCGCCGCCTTGGGCTGTGACGGCGCTCTCACATGCATCCACAATGCGCTCCGCAGTGGCCAAATTGATTGTGGTAAAGTCATGGATCTTTTCTGCGGCTTTGCCACTGACGACAAATTGTTCCGGGACGTTTTGAGCGCGCGCCACACCGCTAATCGCGATTGCGCCAACTGCCGCCAATCCCAACGCGACGATATGAAGTTTCATGTCATCTTCCCCCTGGCCTGCCGCGAAAGTTTGCTCCAGCACGGGCGTTGTGTCAATTCAAGGCGGGACCGTAGACTCACGATTGTGACGACATACTAAATGCTAACCTTCCGGGAAGAGCATGAACCTTGAAAGGGAGGATGATGAATCGCCCGGCGGGACAATGTACCAGTTACGGCCAATCGTTTTTGCAAGTGTGCTATGCGCTCACGTAGAGGCCCTATCCGTCTTCATGCGAGGATTTTAGCTCCACTCTATTCCGACCTTGGTGGCATAGAGGGCTTCGTCTGCATCGCGCAATAGTTGATCGCCGGAGAGCCGGCAACGATGCCCTCGATACCGGTTTGGACAGACCTTGCGTTCGTGATGGTTATTCCGCGGTCGGATGCTCGTCTACGGCTTACCCATCGTCGGCGACATCCTGGATGCTGCTGCTTTGCCGTCGTTCATCGTTTTTGCCTTCGTCTTTCGCGTCCGCGTAGCAGAACGGATAATTGCGGTAACGGCCGCGCGCGGGTTGCGGTTCTTGTGCCGGCTGCAAACAACCGCATCGAAGGTGGGTTTTCTTCGCGTCGACGACGCCGATTTTGACCATGCCGTGCGTGGGACATAAAACCCAAGAGCCGGTGATGGCTAAGCCTCGATCCGGTGGCGCCCACATACACGTTGTATTTTGCGTGAGTCATTCTTTTGCGCTCGCATCGTCCGTCGTTTCGATCAACGCGACTAATCGCGCTTTCGCGGTCGACAGTTCCAAAGCGGCCGAATCGCCGCTACCGTCCAGTCTGGCCGTGCTGGCCGCCCTTCGGTGCGGTCGAGAACTTCGCGGATTGCCCGTAAGTCGCTGCCGAGCGCGCGGATCATAAGACGAAACGATATTGCATCCCCGAAAGTCGTGCCCTTTTTGCAGCGTCCGCTCAGAAGCCACGGCAGCGTTACGGGGACGGACGATGGGCGATCTCGGAACTGTTTACACAGGATGGAATTCCTACTCACTTAGGTCTCCCTCACGGCTAGGAGCGCTATTTTTATCCAGCTTGTGCAAAACATGATAAAAGAAGGGGCATGGATGCCATTATCGCAACCGAAACCCACCAATGGCTTGGCTTATCGCTCGAATCGTGGCTGACTATATCAGCCATTGTAATCGGCCCATTTTTGGCTTTGCTCGCGCAGCGAGGGCTTGACGACCTGAGAGAAAAGCATAATCGAAAGCTTCATGTTTTTCGTGAACTGATGATTACGCGCTCACAAAGAGTCTCTCCACGGCACGTCGAGGCTCTAAATGCAGTTCCGTTGGAATTTGGAAACAAAGGGAAAGACAAGAAAGTTATCGTGTCATGGCAGGCGTACTTAGATCATCTAAATACCGATTCTTCCAAGGATCTCAATGCCTGGTTGGCCACCGGCACTAACCGTCTAATTAATTTGCTGTATAACATGGCGAGCCGCGTAGGATTCAAGTTTGAGAAAATTAGGATTAGCCATGAGATATATCTGCCACAGTTATACAACACGATCGAAGCAGAACAGACTGCATTACGGCAACAACTTTTGGAGGTGCTCAACGGTACCGGGAGGCGAAAAATCCCAATAGCAGTGTTCGAGACCAAGTTTCCCGACCTGGTGGATCAGCATATTCCACAAATGCCAATCGCACCGAAAGAAAAGGAACGATAATTATACAGGGAGATCGGCTCTCTTCGTCAGCTTCAATGCGATCCCCACCGCTTGCTTTTCTTTTGGAAGGCTACCAGTACCTCGAATCACATCGCCTTCAATTCTTCCAGCAATGTCCAGTTCAAAATCGCCGACAACCCCGAGAACACTTGGTATGTCCGGCAAGAAATTTCGGACTGATACGTGCGCTGTCAGCAAATTGTCTTCCGTTTGATATGTCCCCAAATACGTATAGCCGGTGTCGCCGACGAAGACTCGACCTTTAATAAATACCGCGACGCCGCCCCCGTTCCCCTTCATCCCGTCATATTGAACAATCCAGAAACCTTCAACCAAAGCTTTTCTCCTTAAGCACCATCTGAGCTGGAAATTCTAGCACTAGCGCGCGTTGCACGAGCAACTTGAAATCCGCAATCGGTGCAGCGATCAACAAGTCTAGATACTGACCACGTTCGGAAATATATGGCTGATTTGCAGTGTTCGGCGGCGTGCTTGTGCTGAAAAGCCAAGTATTTTCTTTTCGCGCGGCAAATGCCGAGGATCGCTATACCCTATGTTTTATCGCGCCGCGTAACAAGCGTGCCCGCGCCGAATTTGCGCCCTGCTTATCGTCGACCACTCCGTGGTAGAATCCGCGCGGAAGCAACCGTTTCCCAACGAATCGTGACATGCAGGAGGGCTATGACGGAAGCGATTTCGTGGAAGGACTGGGCTTTGGCGATCCTTTTAGGCTTGATCGTGGCGGGAAACATGGCCGGAGGCACAATGTTCGTTGTGCCGAATTCAGCTGAGAGTATAGGCTACGACTTGTTTTCGTTGGCCCTTTGGGGCGCTTTTTTCTGGTCGCTCACACCGTTCTTAAGGAAAGCTTTCGGCAAAAAAACTTTGTGAACTACTCGCGCAAGAATCCCCCTCTGTTGTAGTGCATCAGTCGCGCCGTTCGTGCAGCATCCCCTCAGAACCTGCGGCACCGTTGCAAACTTCGGATTACGGATTCATCCCCTCGCAAAACCAGACAGCGGCTCGTATCTTGACAGTCGATCGACGCTAAAAACCGTACAGCCTCGCGGGATTTTCGACCAGTATGGTTTTGCGCAGTTCCGGGTTGGGAGCCCATTCGGGAAGCAGATTGAAAATGCGGCCATCGTCGATCTGCCACAACGGAGTAATCTCCGTGGCTTTGCGGCCTTTGATCTGTGCCGGATGAGGCCAGTCGGTGCCCCACAGGATGCGTTGCGGGTTCGCCGCGATCAGCGCCTTGGCCAATGGCGCAACATCCGGGTAGTCCGGAGCTTCGGTGGAAGCGCGATAGGCCGCCGAGATTTTGACATACGTGTTGCCCGAGCGCAGCAGATCGAGCAGCGTGGCGAAGCCTGGCTGCTGGACCCCGAGCGCCGCCTGAGCGCCACCAAAGTGGTCGAAGGAAACGGGTACCGGAGAGGCCTGCACCTGATCCTTGAGCGCCTCGATCACCGACAGCCTGGTGTAGACCTCAATGTGCCATTTGCTGCCTTTGATTTTGTCAACCGCCGCCTGCAGACGTCGACGGGAGGCCGAAGGATCGGTTTGGCCGACGGTCTCCAGGTTAATCCGGATGGCTCGGATGCCGGCGTGGTCCATGTCTGCCAATGCCGCGTCGGTTATGTTGTCGTCGACCATGACCGCGCCGCGGGAGTTTGGCGAGAGCTGCTTGATCGCATCAATCGTGCAGGAATTGTCGGTGCCGTAGACAGTGGGTTGCACGACAACGATTCGGCTGATATGCAGGGCTTTGTGAAGCGCTCGCGTCTCGGCGATGGATGCCGTCTCCGGCGTGTACACACGCGTTGGAGCAAACGGGAACCGCCGCGGATCTCCAAAGATGTGCGTGTGGCAGTCGCACGCGTCCGCGGGCACCGCGAAATTAACCGTCGTGCTCGGCTGGGAAGCGTGCGCAAAAACCGTTGTAACAGGCCGAACGAGCGCCGCTACTCCAGCAGCCCCCGCGGCAATGAGAATTCCGCGTCTTGATAGCATGCAATTCTCCGATGGGTTTGGCCGGCGCTGTACACCTTTGCTCTCGCGCCTGCGGAGGGATGGTACAACACCCGAAGGAAGATGGCAGCAAAACGATATGGAAGGTTGCCAGTTTCCGCGAGATGTCTTTCATCTGAACTTCATCCTCACTCATTATCGTTTAGCTCGCGCGGCGGTTGGCCAAGCTATCCGCCGCAGCTCTGGTGAGAAGGAGCGTTTCCATGAAGTTGCCTTGTTTGCGCCGCATCCTGCTGTTTTCGTCTCTCCTGCTAGTTGGAGGCCTCGCCATGGCACGCATGCCCGAGGTTAACTACCACCTGCTCAATAAATATACTTTCGGCCCTGCCGCTGTGAGCACACAGGAGTATTTTGATTATATCTTCGTGGATTCCTCCGCCCGCCGCGTTTATCTGGCGCGCGGGACGGAAGTCACGGTCATGAATGCCGACAATGGTACCGTCGTGGGCAACATTACCGGATTGAAACGCGACCATGGGATCGCCGTAGCCAGTGAGTTCGGACGCGGTTTTATCAGTGATGGGGACCAGGGCAAAGTGATTATTTTCGATCTAAAGACTCTGAAGATTATCGGCGAGGCAACAGCACAGCCCGATACAGATTGCGTTATTTACGATTCCTCCTCCAAGCGGATATTCGCCATGAACGGCGATAGCCACAGCTCCACGGTGATCGATGCCAAGACTGGAACGGTGGTGAAGAATATTGACCTGGGGGGCGGCCCAGAGTTCGCCGTGGCCGACGGCAAAGGAACCGTTTATAACAATATCGAAGACAAAAATGAGATCATCGCCATCGATTCCCACACGCTGACGATCAAGTCGCGCTGGCCCCTTGCACCCGCTGGCGGCCCTACTGGGCTAGCCATGGACCGGCAGCACCGGCGCCTCTTCAGCGCGGGCCGGAATCCACAGGTGCTCGTGATTCTCGATGCGGACGATGGGAAAGTGGTTCAATCTTTTCCGATCTCGGCAGGTATCGATGCCGTTGCGTATGACCCTGAAACAGGCCTGATATATGTCTCCACCCTCGCGGGAAAGGTTCACATATTCCACGAAGACTCGCCCGATAAATTCAGCACGGTTGAGACCGTAGATACCGAATACGGCGCCAAGACGATGGGTCTCGATACCAAAACGCATGAGTTTTTCGTGGACACAGCAGACTTTGGCCCTCCTCCGGCACCTACTGCGGAGCGGCCGCGTCCGCGACGGCCAGCAATTCTTGGAACGTTTCGAGTCCTCGTTTACGGGCGGTAATCGCGAGGAATTTTTCGGGAATCCGAACGACCGCGGATGGCCGCATACCTAGCGGTGCTGGCGTCCAGGCATGCGCGATGTCGATCGCATGGTGCATGCCGATAGGATGGTGTGCTGATGCTAGGAGAACAAGCGTTCAGAGATGCTTGCGGTAACTGAAGAGGCAGTGTGCCGTTGCGCGTCAGAACGAAGCACAGATGCCTTGCTGTACTCCATCTCTGAAGCTCGCGGCTAAAGGATGTCGCGACTGATTATTTCCTTCCTTACTGGTTCCGGTACTTCGTTCAACTTGCAAATGTTCATCCCAAGGGCGTAAATTTGCCTATGGGCACCCGCAGTATCGCCCCGTGGGCGAACCCAGTCCAGAATCCGCAGTCCAACGATCATCTTCCCCCAAACGGCATAAGACGCAGGCTCGAAATCGACGCGTTGCGAGGCTTAATGCTGGTTTGGATGACTCTCGTACACCTGCCCACGGTCGCCAGCAGATGGGTCAATCAACCTTTCGGGTACGCTTCGGCGTCCGAGGGATTCATTTTCCTTTCCGCGTTGTTTACCGGACGCATTTATTACCGGCTGCTTGAACGAGATGGGCTCTGGCCCATGAGCCGGAAGCTGCTTCTCAGGACACTGCGGCTTTACTGGTATCACGTGCTGCTTTTGTTTTTCGTTTTTGCCGTCGCGGCTCGGTTTGCAATCGGCGGCCACCATCCGGCGCTCTACAATCTTTTGGATTTTTATTTCATGGCAGGTCCCGCGCGAGCGGTTTCCGATAGCTTGCTGCTGATCTACAGGCCGCCGCTGCTCGATATCATTCCGCTGTACATCATTTTTCTGCTCATATCACCCATGTTGTTGATCGTGGGAAGGAAAATTCCCTGGAAGTTCATCCTCGGCGGAAGCTTCTTGCTCTGGCTGCTCGCGCAATTTGGGCTGCGGCAAGCCTCCTACAATGTTCTTGTGCATTACTTCGGTCTGCGGATTCCCTTGAATGAGATGGGAGCCTTTAATCTGTGGGCGTGGCAAATCGTATGGGTAATGGGCGTGTGGTGCGGCATGCGGTGGGCCAGGCACGACCTGCCGGTGGAGCAATGGGCCAGAAAGACGTGGGCTCCGGCTGCCGTGGTGGTGGCGGCAGTACTGGCGATGCGCTATGCCGAAATTCTCGGCTTCAATACCGGAAGCTGGTCATTTCTCTTCGATAAGTGGCATCTTGGCGCCATAAGGATCATCGACTTTGCGGCCATCGCGATTTTGCTCGTCCGTTTTCAGGCTGTCGTAAAACCGCTGGCGATCCGTCCTCTGGTTATGCTTGGACAGGCCTCGCTGAATGTTTTTTGTGCTCACTTTTTCTTCTGTTTTCTGGGCCTCGCGATGATGGGCGAAGCGGACCGTCTGTTCGGCTGGCGCCAAGCGGCGTTGATCGCCGGCACGTTCGCCGCTCTCCTGCTGGTGGGGAAGATATCAGCTAAAAATGAGACCGGGGGCCACGCGGACTGCGGAGTACGACCCACCAAGATCCAGACGCAGAGTGGCGGATACATCCGGTCAACTTAAAGGGAGAAACAGGGGATTCACAGCGCATACGCCCTGCGATGAGAACCGCACGTCGCGTAGAAGCCGCTCAGAACCACGCCACGACAGCTTTTCGATGCTTGCTATACGTCGAAGCCGAGCTGAAGCTTGGCGGCGTCGGACATCCGCGCCGGTCCCCACGGCGGATCGAGAACAATCTCGACGTGAACCTCCCTCACCGTAGGCAGCCGCGAGAGCTTGCTCTCGACGTCCGCCTTCAGGATGTTGCCCATTCCGCATCCAGGAGCCGTGAGGGACATATTGATGTCGATGCGGTTTCCATCTTGGGCGATGGGCGTAATCACGCAGGAATAGATCAAACCCAGGTCCGCGATATTGACAGGAATCTCAGGATCGTAGACGGTCTTCAATTGATCCCAGACCATCTGTTCGCTGAAGGGCTGATTCTGGCCTTCAGCCGCCGGCACCGCGGGCACGTTTGAAAGCCCTAGTGCGTCCGCATCGCTGGCATCGACGCGGTACATCAATCCGTAGTCGCTATAAACCGTGTAGGTGGTTCCAAGATTTTGCATGATCCGGACCACGGTTCCGGCCGGAAGTTTGTTATTGATGCCGCTGGGAATTTCAACGACCGGGACCTCCCGGCTTAGCGTAATGGGTTCATTGGCGGCCATAGGACACCCTCATCGTTATCGCTTTCCAATTCGGTCTCGCTCGCTATTCGGTCGAGATTGCTTCCTGCTTTCCTTCAATCGCCGCTTGCAACGTATGCCAAGCCAGCGTGGCGCACTTTACGCGCGCGGGAAACTCCGAAACGCCGGAGAACACGGTCAGTTTCCCGAGTCCTGCCTGGTCGCTTTCCGAAGACGCGTGGCCGGTGACCATGTCATGGAACTGGCCGAAAATCTTGGCCGCTTCCGCCCGGGTCTTGCCTTTGAGGCTCTGCGTCATCATGGAAGCGGACGCCTTTGAAATGGCGCAGCCCGAGCCCTGGAAGGCAATATCGCGAATCGAGTCTCCGTCGAGGCTCAGATATATGGTGAAGTGGTCGCCGCACAAGGGATTGAATCCCTCCGCCTTGTGGTTGGCCGAGGCAAGCTCGCGATAATTCCGCGGAGCCTTGCTGTGCTCGAGGATCACGTCCTGATAAAGTTCGCGCAGATCAGCCATCAGGCAAATACCTCTCGCACTTTGCGGATGCCGCTCACCAGGGCGTCGACTTCTTCCCGTGTGTTATAGAGCGCGAAGGAGGCGCGCGCCGTGGCCGGAATATTGAATCGCTGCATAACGGGCTGAGAGCAGTGGTGTCCGGTGCGAATCGCAATCCCTTCCTGGTCGAGAATAGTGCCCACATCGTGAGGGTGAACGTCTTCCATCACGAAGGAGAGAACGCCGGCCTTGTCCTTCGCCGTTCCCACCAAGCGGACGCCTGGAACTGCCGACACCGCAGCCGCAGCATGGTACAGAAGCTCATGCTCGTGCGCGGCAACATTGTCGATTCCCAAGCCGTTCAAATACCGGATGGCCGCTCCCAGGCCAATGGCTCCGGAGATATTCGGCGTGCCAGCCTCAAACTTGTAGGGCAGCTTGTTGAAGATCGTCTTCTCGAACGTGACGGAACTGATCATGTCGCCGCCGCTTTGATAGGGAGGCATCGCTTCGAGCAGAGCGCATTTGCCGTAAAGAACGCCGATGCCCGTGGGGCCGTACACCTTATGGCCCGAAAAAGCATAGAAGTCGCAATCGAGCGCCTGGACGTCCACTTTAATGTGCGGCACAGCCTGGGCGCCATCGACCAATACCGGCACATTGCGCTCATGCGCCAGTTCGATCATCCGCCGCACGGGGTTTACCGTCCCAAGCGCATTGGAAACGTGCGTGATGGCCGCGATCCTGGTTCGGGGGCCTAGAAGGGCAGAGAACTCATCGAGCAGGAGTTCGCCTTGATCGCTAATGGGAGCGACTCGCAGCCTGGCGCCCTTTTCCTCGCACAGAAGCTGCCACGGCACGATGTTCGAATGATGCTCCATGCCAGTGATGAGCACTTCGTCGCCGGAGCCGACGTGCGCGCGTCCAAACGTTTGCGCGACCAGGTTGACGGCTTCGGTCGCTCCGCGGACGAAGAGGATTTCCTTCGAATGCGTGGCATTCAGGAATTGCTGCACGTCCGCGCGCGCCGCTTCGTGCTCCTCGGTGGCGTGTTCGGACAGGAAATGCACTCCTCGATGGATATTGGCGTTGTCGCGCTCGTAAAAACGCGTAATGGCGTTGATGACGACTTGGGGTTTCTGCGACGTGGCGGCATTATCCAGATAGACGAGCGGCTTGCCACGAATTTTTTGGCGAAGGATGGGAAAGTCTTCGCGAATTTTTTCCACATCGAAATGAAGGCGCACTGGGCGTGCCTGCGCAGGACGCGCCTGGGCCAGCTTTTTTTTCGTGGCCGTGCTCATCCCACTTCCTCCCAGTTCCTTTCGGGACCGGCCGAGCGCGTCCCTTGCGTGAAACGGGGCGAAGAATTTGCGATGCGCAGCAGGTGCGCGCCGATCAGTGCTTCCACGTGCGTTCGCGCGGGGCCCTCGTGCATGCGGTCCAGGCATTCGCCGGCGAAGGCGACCAACAGCAGCCTGCGCGCGGAAATTTCATCGATGCCGCGCGAACGCAGGTAGAACAGCGCATTTTCATCGATCTGGCCGATGGTAGCTCCGTGCGTGCACTTCACGTCGTCGGCGTAGATTTCGAGCTGAGGTTTTGTGTCGATCTGCGCGTGGTCGGAGAGAAGCAGATTGCGATTGGTCTGTTTGGCGTCGGTCTTCTGCGCGTCCTTATGCACGATGATGCGGCCGTGGAAAACACCGTGCGCATGGTCATCAAGGATGCCGTTATAGAACTGGCGGCTTCCACAGTGCGGGCTGGCGTGCTCGACCAGCATGTAGTTGTCGAGGTGTTGCCGCCCGTTCCCGATGAAGAGGCCGTTGATTAAACACTCGCCGCCTTCGCCCGCGAGCACGGGATGCACGTTGTTGCGCACCAGCGCGCCGCCGATCAGCACCGAGTGCGACGAGATATTGGCGTTTCGCCCTTGTTCGATGCGCAGCGTCGAAACGTTGAACGCCTGCGCGTCTTCGCGCTCGATCATGTAATGCGACACCACGGCGTTGTCGCCCGCGACCAGTTCGGTCGCCGTGTTGCAAAACGCCGGAGCGCCATCGAGCGAGATATATTCCTCGACAATCGTCGCCTGGCTGCCTTCCTCGGCGATAATGAGGTTGCGCGGATGGCTCATCACGGGAGCGTCGTGCGCGGCCGAGACAAACAGCAAATGAATCGGCTGCTCCGCCACCGCTCCTTTGGCGATTTGAACGCACGCGCCGTCTTCGACGAACGCGGTGTTCAACGCCGAGAAGGCATCCCGCTGAATATCGAGATAGCGGCCAAGGTGCCACTCAACGTCCTGCGAATTGCCAGCGATTTGCGCGGCAAGACTCGTGACCTTTACCCCGTCCGGGAGCTTACCCATCGAGGAGAGGCCGGGCGCGAAGCGGCCATCCACGAACACGAGCACGCAGGCTGCCCCCGCCAGGCGATATGGCTCGAGCTGCTGCCGGGAAGGAAGACGATGCTCGTTGCGCACTAGCTGGAACGGCGTCTGCGAGATAGCCGAGACATTGGTGAATCGCCAGTCCTCGTCATGAGTGGTAGGAAAGCCGGTGTCGTTGAAGCGACTGAATCCGGCCTGGCGCAGTTTGCGCAGCCATGAAGGCGCATGGCTTGCCGCCGACTTTTCCAATCCCTGGAAGCTTTCGGTATATGCTTGCAACGCCTGAGTTGCTGTAGCCACGCTATCGCTCCCCATGTCTTAGCCTAGGCCGGAGTCGCGCTCGCAGCGGTGTGCGAGGCGCCTTCCACCGTTCCATAGCCCTTCTCTTCGAGTTCCAGGGCCAGCTCGGGACCGCCCGAGCGGACGATGCGGCCCGCAACGAGCACGTGAACGCGATCGGGAACGATGTAGTTCAAAAGGCGCTGATAATGAGTCACCACCAGAGTGGCGCGATCGGGACTTCGCATTGCATTGACACCCTGAGCCACTATCCGCAGCGCATCGATATCCAAGCCGGAATCGGTTTCGTCCAGAACCGCTAGTTTCGGTTGCAGCACCGCCATTTGCAGAATCTCATTGCGCTTCTTTTCGCCGCCGGAGAACGCTTCATTCACGGAGCGATTCATCAGCTTTTCGTCCATTTCGAGCAGCTTCAGCTTCTCGCGCATCAGGGGAAGGAAGTCCATAGCATCCATCTCGTCCTGGCCATGATATTTCCGGATGGCATTGAGCGCCGATCGAAGAAAGTAGGCATTGCTGATCCCAGGAATCTCCACCGGGTACTGGAACGCCAGGAAAACACCCTCGCAGGCCGCATCCTCCGCTTTCATGCTCAGCAGATCCTTGCCGTTGAACCAGATTTCACCGGCAGTGACCTGGTAAGCCTCGCGGCGCGCAAGAACCTGCGCCAGCGTGCTCTTGCCTGAGCCATTCGGGCCCATGATGGAATGCACCTCGCCGGCATTCATCGCAAGGTTGATCCCCTTGAGGATCTCGTGGTTATCCACCTTCACATGCAGATTCTTGATTTCGAGCAAGCTCATCGTTTCTCGTGATCCTTCCTCGTGGACTCGCGATTTGGTGGGCCCCCGGCTGTGCCGATCCGCGGATTATCCAACGCTTCCTTCCAGACTGACGCTCAGCAGCTTTTGCGCCTCGACCGCAAACTCCATCGGCAATTCGCGGAATACGCGCTTGCAGAAGCCGTTGACGATCATGGAAACCGCATCTTCCGCCTTTAAACCGCGCTGCCGGAGATAGAAAAGCTGGTCTTCGCCGATCTTGGAGGTGGAAGCCTCATGCTCCATCCGGGCCGTGGAATTCTTCACCTCGATGTAGGGGAAGGTATGCGCGCCGCATTTGTCGCCGATCAAGAGCGAGTCGCACTGGGTGTAGTTCCGCGCGGCGGCGGCGTCCTTCAAGATTTTTACTTGCCCGCGGTACGTGTTCTGGCCGTGGCCCGCCGAAATCCCTTTCGAGACGATCGTGCTGCGGGTATTTTTCCCGATGTGAATCATCTTGGTGCCGGTATCCGCCTGCTGATAATTATTGGTCAGCGCCACCGAATAGAATTCGCCGATCGAGCCTTCGCCCTGGAGGATGCAGCTCGGATACTTCCAGGTGATCGCCGAGCCCGTTTCGACTTGCGTCCACGAAATCTTGGAATTCTTTCCCTGGCACTTGCCTCGCTTGGTGACGAAGTTGTAGATGCCGCCCTTGCCGTTCTTATCGCCCGGATACCAGTTCTGCACCGTGGAGTACTTGATTTGGGCATCGTCGAGCGCCACCAATTCGACCACGGCGGCGTGGAGCTGGTTCTCGTCGCGGATCGGTGCAGTACAGCCTTCGAGATAGCTCACCGATGCGCCTTCGTCCGCGACAATCAAGGTGCGCTCGAACTGGCCAGTCTCCGCCGCGTTGATGCGGAAGTATGTGGAGAGCTCCATCGGGCACCGAACCCCCTTGGGCACGTAGACGAAAGACCCATCGGTAAATACCGCTGCGTTCAGCGTCGCAAAAAAATTGTCGGTATATGGCACTACCGAGCCCAGGTATTTCTGGACCAGTTCAGGATGTTTTTGGACCGCTTCGCTGAAGGAGCAAAAGATTACTCCGGCTTCGGCCAGCTTCGCCTTGAAGGTGGTTGCCACGGAAACGCTGTCGAACACCGCGTCCACGGCCACGCCCGCGAGCATTTTCTGCTCTTCCAGCGGGATGCCGAGTTTCTCGTAGGTCCGGCGGATTTCCGGGTCGAGTTCATCGAGGTTTTTCAGGTTCGGTTTCTGCTTAGGCGCCGAGTAGTAGACGATGTTCTGATAATCGATAGGGCCATACTTGATGTTGGCCCATTTGGGCTCCGCTTCAGCCTTCTCAAGCGACGCCCAATGGCGATAGGCCTTGAGCCTCCATTGCAGCATGAAGTCAGGCTCGTTTTTTTTGACCGAGATGAAACGGATAATATCTTCGTTCAAGCCCTTGGGGGCGCGGTCTTCGCCAATATCCGTGATAAATCCCCACTTGTATTCCTGTTGGGCCAGTTCGCGAATGGTATCGGTATTCGAACTCATTGGATTCTCCCCGATGCAATCATCGGCACAATCCTGCCGCGTGCGTCCTTGATATTCGTTAGCTGCAGGGGCTGGATAAGGTCGGAAAGCGTGATTTTTTCGAGTACTCCGCGCACAGCTTGATTGATAATCCGCTGGTTGTTTTTAATAGGGCAGCTAGGTTCCAAATTGCACAAACCAGAGACATCCGTGCTGCATTCGGTGAGGGCCATGGGCCCTTCGATCGCTGCAATGATGTCAATAACCGAAATTTCATGCGGCTCCTTCGCCAGGACGTAACCTCCCTTGTTTCCTCTGTGCGATAACAGCAGCCCGCTCTGCAATAGCTCCTTCAGAAGTTTGCTGACGGTCGAGGGAGGCAGCTTGGATTCCACCGCCAAATCGCGTGAGGTACGCTGTGGAAGTCCTTCACTACGGGCAATGCAGGTCATTAAGACTAGCCCGTAGTCTGTTAATTTGCCAAGCTTTACCATCTTCCTGCCTCGCAATGTCTATATAGCACTGATTTAGTACAGTTTCATCTTAACAGGCTATGCCCACGCTTTGCAAGGGCTGGATATCGGGCATCCTGTCGACATTCGGGAAATGGGTTTGCCCCATTCGAAGCCGGCGTCTGATGAAGCGCTACGCATGGAAAAAGGCTCCGGTTTCAGCCGAGATCGAGCGACCTCGGCCAAGTGCTGAAGGTGGGTGAAGGTTTTCGCTAAGGCTCGGTGCCAACGGCGCCCGCTCAAATCCGGGGCGCTACCCCCTGAGAATGGTGTACCCTAAGGCCATGAGCGAGAAAATTAGAAAGAGCGATACGGAATGGCGTTCCATGCTGACCGGTGAGCAGTTCCACGTTACGAGACAAAAGGGAACTGAGCCCCCGTTCAGCGGCGAGTATGAAGATACGGAGGTGCCCGGCACTTACGTTTGCGTGTGCTGCGGCCAGCCGCTCTTTAACTCCGATGCGAAATATCATTCCGGTTCCGGCTGGCCGAGTTACTGGCAACCGATCGCAGCCGAGAATGTGGAAACGAAGCGCGATTCAAGCCACGGTATGGCACGGACGGAAGCCGTTTGCAGCCGTTGCGACGCGCATCTTGGGCATGTTTTTGAAGACGGGCCGCCTCCTACGGGACTCCGCTATTGCATCAACTCCGCCGCACTGCAGCTCATCGAGAAAAAAGCAGACGAGAAGAGCTAGGCACCGTATGAATGGCTGAGGCGGCTACTGGTGAGTCCTTGGAAGTCAATGCACCGGAAGGGTGTGGAAATCAGCGACTGCTACTTTTACCACGGTTGAATATCCTGCCGCGGCAGAAGGTCGGCCTCGCGCAGTCCTGGGAGCGGCTACTGTTTCCGTCCACGCGCCATAAACCCGCCCGTTCGCGGCTGCAATACCGGTATAGTCCCCGATGAACGCATCGCCAGGATCGAAGGCGTCAGTCTCCCAGGAATAATTTGCAAAGCTTTGGCCGGAATCGGTGGATCGCGCCAACACGACGATGGCGCGCCGATTCTCGGGATCGTTGCGGCGGTCGTAGAAAATGACGTCCGCGGAGCCATCCGCCGGGTCAATCGCGAGCCATTGGAAAAACTGATCTGCACCATTGTGCAGCGCGTCGTTGTTGACGCGTACCGCGTTGCTCCAGGTGTCGCCGCGATCGGACGAGGTGGAACAGAAAACATCCACGTCGCCGTTACGGTAATCCGACCAGGTAACGAAAAGCCGTCCCGAATGAGCATCCACGGCAATTTGCGGGAAGCCGTCCGAGCGTTCAACTCCATTCACTTTAAAATACGGCGGCGCCACGGACAGGATCGGTCTGGAAGGGGAGAATGTGATGCCGCCATCCTGCGAGACTGCCAGGACGATCGAATCACCATCGGACCAGACCGCATATAGGCCGCCATTCGGCCCCGCTGCCGCCGCGAACCCCTCGACGTCACCATTGTCGTCACGTGGTAACCCTTCGTGCGTGCTGATTTCGTACGGCGCGGACCAGTTGATGCCGCCATCCTTCGAGCGTGAAAACAGGATGACGGATTTCGTGAGGCTGAATTCCGTCCAACCTACGTAGAGGCTTCCGGCGTATGGAGAATCCGGGTTGTTGTCGGCAACGAGATATGGTTTGTCTTCAAAGGGCATGTCCGCATGAGTGGCCTGCGCGTCCACGGGAATTGCGCTTGTGTCCCACGTCTTACCGCCGTCGAGCGAGCGGCGAATAAAAACTCCGTTGCGCGTCGCACCGTGCGCCCAATATTGGGCCGTTCCGAGCTTGTCGAATGCGATGTAACACAGAAATGCATGCCCCAGGATGTCATATGTGACGGATACGTCTCCGGAGGCCTTGTACTCGGTTGGTGCTGTTCCCGCCGCTAGCTGCCAGTTCTCGCCGGAGTCTTCCGAGTAGGCCAGGCTTGCTGGCACCTGGAAGGCGGTGAGAATCTGCTTGGGGTTCTGAGGGTTGATTGCGACCGATGGCTCGCTGAATTGTCCTGGGCGGCGATTGAGGGTGACTACCTTGGCGCTTGGCGCCGCCGGCAGAGAGGCAGGCGCCTGTTGCGCGCAAACTGCGGAAGCGAGCGTTGCCGCCGCTAGAACTGCGGTGACCCCGGCCGTCCGCAACCCAAATCTAGTGGTCAAAGAAAAATACCTCAGGGCGGCCATTCCCCGGGTTTGAATCCGCGGAGATCGCACGGAAACTTCCCGGCGACACCATGTAGAAGACAAGCGTTGTCGGAATGCCGATGGGCGAATTCGTCGTGATCGTTCCTCTCCCGTCGGATCCGACAAAATTGACATGGGCGCCAAGTGATTCGTCGAGATTGGGTATTCCCTCGGGATGGGACGTGGTCGGAGGATCAATTTCGTCCATCGTTCCCGTGAGATTTCCCGCGCCATCGGCGGACACCTGACCAACGATATTGGGAACCTGCGTGTCGCCCGAAGCGGCCGTTCCCAGCGTATAACCGCCCTGCATGGACGAAGGACCGAAGGGCGCTCCCGTTTGCGGTTCAAGAAGCCCGGTCGTCACGGACGCGTCACTGCTCAGAATGAAACCTTGTCCCGGCCCCGTTAAGTAAGCGACAGCCAAAGTCGGGAAGGATGTGAACACCACCCGCCCGTTGTTTCCGACCGCGTATGTCCCCTGTAGTGGCGTCAGTTGCGAGGTGATCGTCCCACCGCTGTTTGTGTCAAAAACGAAGTTCGCGGTGCCATCTCCTGCAGAAGACGTCACCAACCCAGCGAGAACGCTCTCGTCGCTCCCGCTCACACCGGTGCCTGTGACCACGGTTGTTCCCGCGAGCGACGCATTCGTAAATTGATAGGCTGATTGATGGAGGATCATCTCACCGCTGAGGCGATAATACACCGATTGCGTGGTTGTCGTCGGGGAGTCCGTTTCGACGAAATAGACGTCCGACTGAGAGACGAAATAGAATGCGAATCTCAGGGCTTGCTGCGAGCTTCCCGTCTCCAAGACTAACCCAGCGGCTCCTCTGCTACCGGAGAACGAAAACGCTCCGGACACGCTTTGTTGTTGCGGATCGAAAGATCCCGCATCGTTGAAGTCGCTGCTGAGCGCGCCTGCGGCAGGCCTCAGAATGCCAGTGCCGTCCGCATTCAATACGCCTGCGAGCGCCGCCGGTTTACCGCTCAGGTCCTCGCCGGCGAATTCGAACGCATAATTTCCATTAAGGTTGGCCACTGAAAAGCCTGACCCAAGCACCGGCTTGAGGATGCCTTCGCCGTGAGTGCCGAGCGTATCTGTTCCCACGCCGGGCGTGGTGATGTCATTGTTTTCGATGAATCGTATGTTCCGGTTCGAATCGATAACCAACCGGTAGTCGGTGGTGAGCGTGACGCTTGTGGGACTTGTTGCGATGAGCTGAAGCACGCCGCGCCCATCGGTTCCCATCGAGTAGGTGCCGGTAAGGGTCACGCCGGAGATAACCTGTACAGCCCCATTATTGGGCAGGACGCGATTGCTGTCTTCTTCACCGCTGGTAATGTTTCCGTTGCCGTCCGCGCTGAGAGTGCCCGCTATTGCCACTTGGCCGCCAGAGTCGAAGCCTTTGAACAGGAATGAATACTGCCCCTGGAATAGGGAGTTGCCTCCGGCGGTTCCGGCCGCGACTGTTAAAGTGAGCGCCTGTGTTTTTGTAACGGGTGCGGCCTCCGAATCTTGCACCTGCACCGTGAATTGATCGGGGCTCGATGTCGTCAGCACGGGAACCCCCGAGAGGGTGCCATCGGGCGCGAGCTTGAGCCCGGAAGGCAGCAGCCCAGATATTACGCTCCACGTGTACGGCGGAATGCCCCCCGTAGCTTGTAAAGAGGTGCTATAGGCCGTTGCTGTGGTCCCGGAAGGAAGCGAAGTGGTTGTGATAGCCAGCGAAGGTGGCGCCTGAAGCGTGATGGATAGCGTCGCTTGACCAGTCTGAGGAGCAGGTAGCGAAGAATCCTGCGCCTGCACCGTGAAAGTATATGTTCCCGCTGTTGTGCTGGCGGGAACAACGCCACTGATCTGACCCGAAGTGGGATTCAGGCTCAGCCCTAAATTACTGAGGGCATCACCCGGTACGACGCTCCATGTATAAGGCGTAACGCCGCCGGTAGCGATCACCGGAGCGTTGTAGGCTTGGTTCACGAGCCCCGCGCGAAGAGAAGTGGTGACGAGGGAAAACAAAGAAGGGGCCGTGACCGTGATGGTAAACGCCTGTGACACGGAAATTGGCGGTATGGCGCTGTCCGTAACCGTAACCGTAAATGAGGAAGTAATGGGCGCGTTGTTCACGGCAGGCGCTGAAGGTTTGCCGACGATCGCGCCCAATCGGGTCATGCTCAGCCCGTTGGGAAGTTGGCCACTGGAAATGGAATAGATGAGAGGAGAAACGCCGCCGGTAGCTGTGATCTTTTGATTGTAGGCCACGCCATTCGCGCCGCTCGGCAGGGTGATTGTCGAGAAGGTCGGGGCAATAACGATACTGATCGTTGCCGTTGTGGTCACGGCGTGGTTCGCGATTGACTCCACGGTCAGCGTAACCGACTCGCCCGCTGCGAGATTGGTCGGCGCCACATAGGTGACGGACGAATTGGTCATATTCAGCAGCTTGCCGCAACCAGCGCCCGAACAAACCGTGGATGAAGTCTGCACCAGGATCCAGGTAACACCTCGATTGCTCAGGTCGTTCGCCACGGTGGCTGTGAAATTGTAGGACTGCCCCTCGTCCAGAGTCACCGACGTGGCAGGTTCGATTTGTATGGTGATGCCTGTGGCGCTGCTATGACACCCGGAAAGAATCACGATCCCAAAGCTAACGATGGCCAAAACCGCGCGCACCCGGAGTTTCTTCATGCGGCCAACCGAAATCGCATCATCAAAATTTGCTCCATTTGGGAAACTCTTTTTCCTGTAGGCGCATGCCTTTGCGGCCGCCGCGTACATTGGTTTGAATGGCTTGTCGATGGGTCTAGGCCCAGCCGAGCGCCCTGTTTCGTCGAGTCCTCGGCACAAAAGGACAAATGAGTTGAATAACAAAACAGGCGGAGAGTGTCAACGCACATCTCTGGCCATCGTCGGTGGCAATGCCCCTCACTCTCGATGCTTCGCAAGCAACCGGCTAGGATGGACACATCATACAGGCGTGGTGGATGCGTATGCGGCGAGCCTCGTTGCCTGCGATTTTCACGCCCATGGAGCGCCACGAGTCGTAGCCGTGGAACGGCAGTAAAAAAATCGGCAACTTGAGGTAGTTGGTTTGCATCGCAGTTGTTTGGGCTTTTTTGCTTCTGTTTAATCGACCATTTCCATTTTTCATTGAGATTTAGTATAACGGTCGGCTCGGCAGGACCTGGCAACTCTCATAATTCGTTCTGGAGGAATGCATTGATTGAAGTTCAGGATCTGACGAAGGCCTACGGCTCGTTCACGGCCGTGGATCACGTTTCATTTACGGTGAAGAAAGGTGAAATCCTCGGGTTTCTTGGTCCGAACGGAGCGGGAAAGACAACCACGATGCGGATTCTGACGGGGTATATGCCCGCGACCTCCGGCACCGCCCGCATTGCCGGCTTCGACGTTTTCCAAGATTCGCTCGAAGTGCGGCGTCACATTGGCTATTTGCCCGAGGCGCCGCCTGTTTATCCCGATATGTCGGTCGGAACCTATCTGGATTTCGTGGCCCGCATCAAGAACGTTCCTCCCGAAAAGCGGCCCGGCCTCGTGGCCGACGCCTTGAAAAAAACCAATATCGTGGACAAGCGTGACGACCTGATCAAGCACCTATCTCGCGGTTACAAGCAGCGCGTGGGCCTGGCCCAGGCGCTCGTGCACGATCCCGACGTGATCATCCTCGATGAGCCCACCGTGGGCCTCGATCCCAAACAGATCATCGAAGTCCGCAATTTGATCAAGGGCCTTGCCGGAAGCCACACCATCATCCTATCGACGCATATCCTGCCCGAAGTCAGCATGACGTGCGACCGGGTGGTCATCATCAACAAAGGGAAGATCGCGGCCATCGACACGCCCCAAAACCTGACTTCGCAGCTCAAGGGCGGTCAGAAAATCCGAGTCGAAGCTCAGGCCCCGGAAAAGGATCTACGCGATCTGCTCGCCCAGATCCCCGGCATTGGCCGCATCCAGGTGGAGAAAGCGCACGCGGACTCGTACGTCACCGCGACGGTTGAGACCGTGGCGGGCACGGACATCAGAAGCCAAGTCGCCGCCGCCATCGTCCAAAAAGGGTGGGCGCTTTTTGAACTCCGCGGCGTCAATTTGAGCCTGGAAGATATTTTCCTGGAATTAACAACGGACGATGCCGCTCACGCCCAGGCGGCGAGTTAAAGGAGAGAAGGTAACGATGCGCAGTCTCTACGCTATCTATCGCAAGGAGATGGGCCATTACTTCGTCTCGCCCGTCGCGTATGTCGTCGTAGGCATCTTTTTGGCGCTGAGCGCGTTCTTCTTCAATTATTTCGTGAGGGCCGTATTGCAGCAGGCCATGCAGATGGAAATGCAGGACATGCAGATGGGCATGTCTCCCCATCTCGACACCACCATTGAAGTGATGCGGGCCTTCTTCGGCTTGCTCTCGACGCTCATCCTCTTCTTGACACCCATGCTGACCATGGGCGTCTTCTCCGAGGAGCGCAAGCGGGGCACCATGGAACTGCTCATGACTTCGCCCCTCACGGAAATCCAGATCGTGCTCGGCAAGTTCCTGGCCTCCCTTACGCTTTTCGCCATCATGCTGCTGCCCACTGCCGGCTATCTGGCGTTTATCTATCTGCGCAGCGATCCCGTGCCGCCATGGCGCATGTTGCTGGCCGGATATCTCGGGGTGATCTTGCTCGGTGCGTGTCTCCTTGCCCTTGGTTCTTTCATTTCTTCCCTTACCGAAAACCAACTGATCGCCGCGGTTCTGACGTTCGCCGCGTTTCTGATGGTTTGGGTGATCGACCTCGGCAGCACGGCCGGGGGCGGGGCGGGCACCGTCCTGCAATACCTTTCTGTAATCCGTCACTATGACGACTTTTCGCGCGGAATCATTGATACGTCCAGCCTGGTTTATTACGGAAGCTTCATATTCTTTTTTGTTTTCTTGACGATTCGTTCGGTGGATTCAATGCGCTGGCGCAGGGCTTAGTCTCGTCCATCTAAGTATTTGTGTCGGCCAAGGGAATTGTCGGCGGAGGGGAATTATAGAATGAAGTGGGATCGGCTTGAACTTGGGAAGTTCTTCGGAAGCATTGGCGTGGCCCTGCTCATCGCGGGCTACCTGCGCTACTCGATCCAGTCGGAGTTGCTGCTCCTTAGCAAGATTCTGCTCATCGCGGGCGGCGTATTCACGGTCGGAGCGATTGCGCTGGGATTCAGCGGCATCCTCCATTTTTTCTCGAAGCGATCGTCGAAGCTCGGAACGAATACGACGCTTCTGACGCTGGGCGTGATCGTTCTCCTCATCATTGTGAACGTTCTCGGCTACCAGTATCACAAGCGCTTCGACCTGACCACCCAGAGGCTCTTCACGCTCTCCGATCAAACGAAAAAAATCGTCGGTGGCCTGAAAAGCGACATCACGATCGTGAGGTTCTCCAAGACGCCCGACCCACAGTTCGACGATCTGATGTCGGAGTACCGCAACCTGAGTTCCCATCTGAAGTACCAGAATGTGGACCCGCAGGAAAAGCCGGAGGTCGCCAAGGAATACGGTGCCACGCACATCGGCGACGTCGTCGTGGCGTCGGGGCCTCGGAAGCAGTCTCTGGCTCCGAATCCCGAGCAGCCAGTCTCGGAATCCGATGTCACCAGCGCGATCCTGAAAGTGACGAGCAACAAAGTCAAGACGGTCTGCTTTGTCACCGGCCATGGAGAGAAATCCCTCACGGACACCGCCGGAACCGGCTACAGCCAGGTCGATGAAGGACTCAAGAAGGAGGGCGACACCACCGAGTCCGTGAATTTGGTTAGCCAAAATGGCGTGCCTTCCACCTGCGACGCCCTGGTGATTGCCGGCCCCACACAATCCTTCTTTCCGCAAGAAACGGCCATGGTGAGCAAATACCTGGATGGCGGCGGCAAGGTTCTCATCGAGGATGATCCGCAGACGGACCCCAAGCTGGACGATATTCTCCAGTCGTGGAACATCGCAGCCGGCAAGAACGTGGTGGTGGATGCCAGCGGAGTGGGGCGCTTGTTTGGAACGGGACCTGCGGTCCCGCTGGTTGTCAGCTATGGCGATAGCCCAATCACCAAGACTCTCAGCCGGGGAATGACTTTTTTCCCCCTGGCGAGGACGATTTCGCTGGCGGATAAGAACAAATCCGACCCACAAGGCGTCGAGCTGCTGAAAACGTCCGCACAGAGCTTCACCATCCCGAATCTTGAGCAGAAGCAAGTGAAGTTCGATCCGAAGACGGACACGGCCGGTCCGCTTTCGCTCGGCGTAGCCGCCGACAAGAAGGTGGGCACCCAGGACGCGCGCCTGGTCGTAATCGGTGACTCGGATTTTGCGACAAACCAGTGGGTCGGTATGCAGCACAATGGCGATCTTTTCTATAACACCATCGATTGGCTGTCCCAGGATGAGAACCTGATTTCCATCCGCCCGAAGGAAGCCACAAACCGGCAGCTCATTCTTACCGAAAGCCAGGCGGCGGCTCTCCAGTGGGTCGATTTGATCTTCCTGCCCGGAATCGTGATTTTCGGGGGCGTCTATATTTGGTGGAAGCGCCGCTAGAAATTTTCCTGCGAATAAGTGACGAGTAAGTGAGATGATCAAAAAATCCACGTTAATCTTTTTGCTGTGCGCCGTCATTCTCGGTGGAGTCTTTTATTACCTCGAATTGAAGAAGGGCCTGGGTTCGAAGCCTGCTGAAACCGCCAAATCCGCTTTTTCCGTCCCGGAGGCTGACATCAGTTCTCTCACGCTGACGCACCCGGCCAAGCCCGATCAGCCGGCGATCCGGCTGGATAAAACCAAAGAGACCTGGCAAATCGTCGAGCCCATGGTGACCGCAGCCGACCAGCCATCCGTGCAAGGGTTGCTCGACAACGTTACGACGGCGAAGGTCTCGGACACCACGGAGCCCGCCACTCCCGACCGGCTCAAAGTCTATGGTCTGACCTCTCCTCAGTTTGAGGTTGAGTTTCAATTGAAGAATGGCGCCAAGCACACTCTGCAGATCGGAAACAAGGACTTCACCGGAAACTCCATCTACGCCATCGTGGACGGCGGAAAGACCGTGTCGCTCTTGCCAGTGTCCGTCCTGACCGGTTCCGATAAGTCTCTCGACGACTTGCGCGATCATGCGGTGCTGCACCTGACGACCTACCAGGTAGCGTCGTTCACGCTCAAGAATCCATCCGGCGAATTGGAATTAACCAAATCGAAGGACCAATGGAAATTTACCAAGCCCAGCGACGCAATGGCCGACCAGGACTCGATTGATGCACTTTTTACCGCGATCTCCAATGCCAAGTTGACCAGTTTTGTCAGCGAAAAGCCGGAAGACCTGGGGAAATATGGCCTTGCAAACCCAGCCATCAATTTCACGTTCGTCGACGATACCGGAAAGAAGTCGACCTTGTTGCTTGGGAAAAAAGATGGCAACGAGTATTTCGCGCGAGACACCTCGCGCCCCAGCATATTCCGCGTCGGCGCGGACCTCTACACTCAGCTCGCGAAAGGCTACGGCGATCTGCGCGATAAGAAGGTGCTCCATTTCGATTCCGCGGATATCACGCGCGTCGAAATCCACAACGACCACGGGACGATTGCGGTCAACAGCAAGAGCGGCAACCAATGGGTGATTGATTCCCCCGACCAAAAAGGGAAGACCGCTGCGTCGTACAAGATTTTCGATCCTCTCACCGAGCTGCGTGCCGATCAAGTGATCGATCATCCGGAGGGAAGTTTGACCGCGAAGCTTGCGAAGCCTGCGATCGAGGTCGTATTGACCGACAAGAATGGCAAGACGCTGACCCTGAAGATGTCGAACCCAACGGGAGATGTCGTTTATGCGCAGGCGAGCGATAGCTCCTCGCTGTGCAAACTCAAGAAGCAGGATTTTGACAATTTGAATTTCCAAGCATCGAGTCTTCTCGAATAATCGCTTACCTTACTACGCCATGGTGCATTGGCCAGACGTTCGACGGGCGCCTCAATCGGCCAGGCATCACCGGCGAACTATCGCCGTGATGTCTTCTTGAACTATATTGGACGGCCATGAGCGGACCGCCACGCAAAAAACCGGTATCGAATGCTTCGAAGCCTCCGGAGCGCTTGCGCGAAAGCGCGCGCGAAGCGTCGCCGCTTGCCGGGCAGGTGGCGCTGGTGACGGGTGCCGCCAAGCGCGTTGGGCGGAGCATCGCGCTGCGCTTGGCGGCGGATGGCGCGGATCTGGTCGTGAATTACAGGCGTTCGCGAAAAGAAGCCGAGGCGCTCGTGGGTGAAATCGAGGAGATTCGCTCGGTTGCCAAAGCGGGCAAGCGTGGTGCGCCAAATGGAAAGCGGCACGCGATCGCCATCCAGGCCGACGTTTCTCGGCGGAGCGGCGTGGAGAGACTATTCGCTGGAGTCATCAAGGAATTTGACCGGCTCGACATTCTCGTGAACAATGCAGGCGTTTTCTTCCCGGCGAGATTTGAGGAACTCACGGTGGAGGAATGGGATCTCATCCTGGACGTCAACCTGAAATCTCAATTCATGTGCGCGCAGGTCGCAGCACCGATCATGAAGCGGCAGGGCCGCGGCCGGATCGTGAATCTCTCCTCGCTGGGTGGGCTGCTTGCGTGGCCCGGCTACACGCATTATTGCGTGTCAAAAGCGGGAGTGATCATGCTGACGCGGTGTCTCGCAAGGGCGCTGGCGCCGGAGATCCTTGTCAACAGCATCGCGCCTGGCACGATTCAATTTCCGGGCGAAGCGTTGGATGAAGAGTACATCCGCCGAGTGCCGCTGCATCGCACGGGAACTGGCGACGATATCGCGGATGCGGTCGCCTATCTCGCGACCGCCGAATTCGTCACCGGGCAAACGCTCGTGGTCGATGGCGGCCGCGCGCTTGTGTGACCATCGAAGCAGGGCAGGGAACCGGCCTAGCTTCTCTTCCTGCTCTTCTTGCGCGCTCGCAATATTTCTTCTACTCGGAATCTTCTCGCGCGCGGCGTCGAGTGTCACGATCACGCAGAACGCGGTGATTCAACTCGACGCTTTCGATCCGCTCTCAAAAGCTCTAGAATGGGTCCTGCGCGGCGTGCGCCCGTAGCTCAGCTGGATAGAGCATCTGGCTTCGAACCAGAGGGTCGGGAGTTCGAATCTCTCCGGGCGCACCACTTTTCCTCTTGAAGCCACACGGTTTACACAGCCTCACACAATGCTACAGTTTTCGTATCATTCGTATCATTGACCGGGTTTGAGACTGGAATCTCAAATCCCAAGCCAATCCTTGCAACCCATTCCTTACGAAATTCGGCATCTTCCTTGAGTTTGGAATAGCCGTCAGTCACGCTCTTGTCCGCATGACCAACCCAATAGCGGAGTGGTCTTCGGGTGTATGGGTTTTACGAAGCCATGTAACCCTGAATTTACGGAAAGCGTGAAAGCCGCACGGCGGGTATCCCGCGTTCGTTAGGATCGGATGCAAACTGCGTTTTAGGATGCTGGATTGCGAGACGATAGGGCGACCGTTATCATGCTGGAATAAAAAGCCCGATGTGGGTCGCCGATTTACTCTTTCAGCAGGGAAGCCAGGGACGGGTCGAGGTCAATATCCCTAAAAGCATTGTTAGTTTTAGGATTTTGAATCTTTCCATTCCATAGGCTCTGACTGACTGAAATAGTCGAGCAATCTGCCGACACGTGCTTACCGATTTCTAGCCCCAATGCTTCGCCAATCCTCATACCTGTGCCAGCGAGCGTACAGCGCCCGGCATTGACCGCTGGAGGCTTTGAGGATTGCGGTTATCTGCTCAGTGGTGAAGCTAGGTCGGTGTTGGTCCGTAATCTGCGGCAAATCAATAAAATCAGCATTCCACCTTCGAGGATACAGCGGATCAGCATTTTCATTGATTGCCGAAGCCACAATCATTTTCACGGCTTTCAACCGTGTGGTGGCTGTCAATCGCGGTATTACGTTTCGTCAGCAGCAGAATGGTGGCTGCATCATGTATAGACCCGTAAGCGAAAACCAGTCAAGCCCGCGACGGCCTACCGAGCGCCGACAGGGATAGTTGCCTAAGGAAAGTATTCGTACTGGACCGTCGGTACTAAGGATTTTTGTACTTGCGTTCGTTCCTCAATGTTCCGGCTGGAACGTATAACTTTGTTTTTGACGTGACCATGCCGAGCGGAACTGCATTATCGACCTCCAGCGATATCCAAGCATTCCAAAGTCAAGGTGTCCTCGCTATTTCCAGCGGTGTCGGAATCGGGACCGCAGTGCCTGAACCCAGTTCCGCCGTTCTGCTCAGCCTCGGACTTCTCGGCTTGCTAGGATTGGGCCTCACACGTAAGGCCAACGCATAGCAGTCTCCTCGATTATCGGGAATCACTTTTAATTCGCATGGGCCTACTTTTAGAAGGCCCTTTTTTTTGTCCCTTCATTGTCAGAAGAGTGACATCGTGATGTCATTTCTATAAGCAAAGAACCAGTGATGAAGATTCGAGCGGAAGGCAAAGAACACAAGCTGCTAAGAAAGTTGCAGCGATTTGTTCTTCTCGCCTCATCATGTCGGCATGAATGTTTCTTCGTCGAATCGCCTTTTACGAGTCATGAGTCTAACTACCTACCCCCCTTAAAAGGCGTTACACGACCCCTCTTTTTGTTGGTTTTTTGAAGACCTAAACCGCAAAATTCGTCTTTAATCGCGTTGTCGGTGACTCCCAAATAAACGCCATTTCGGGCTTTTTGGCTCTGTGGGCCGCTACCCGGCATCTCGAATCACAGTATTCCTGTCCCCGTCTAGCATTGTGAGGCAGGGAGTGTTTGTCGTTCGTAACGTTGGCGCATTGCCGGGTGAAAGTCGGCTTCGCAGCATCAAACCATTCAGGCGTTTCGTTGCTACGGATCGTCACATCTTCCAAGTCTGCCAACTCTCGCCTGCCTTGAGCGATGTTGGAAATTGAAACGCAATATGCGTCTGGCAGTCGCCAGAAGGCATCGATCCGCTGGCCGTCCGGTAAAGCACAAAACCGATACCGACAGACAAGCCGCGCACGTAGCGGCGCAAAGAGAGTATCGGGACAGACTGCTCAAAGCAGCCTAGGTGATAAAAATACCCCTACAGGTTGCTGATTCTGCATAACTTGCAAGGCTATTTTCCAGGTGTCAGGCAGTAGACCGCTAGAAACGCGAATTGAACGCTAGAAACGCTTCTAATTGAGTTTTTGCTATGACTAGAGCAGACCGAAAATTGACCTATCGAGAGGACAACGCTGACAACGCGACTTTGTTACTGCGACGGCTGGCACGCCTGAGACCGGATATGCTTCAGCAGGATTGCAAGCTCGTGCAGGAAGGTATTAAGAGCGGGAACGTCTCGGAGACGT
>Ga0307372_10002651_pt1 | contig 29256 bp, 26 predicted proteins | sample OX1MG_FD_202533 | JGI IMG/M metagenome (GOLD analysis project Ga0307372, IMG submission 202533) | Soil microbial communities from Risofladan, Vaasa, Finland - OX-1 | ecosystem: Environmental > Terrestrial > Soil > Coastal area > Acid sulfate soil | place: Finland: Risofladan, Vaasa | collected... | reverse complement strand
ACAACGTCACCAGCGACTGTCGAAGCGCGACCTCGATTGACCTTTGCGACTGGGGCACCGGTTGGAGCTACACGCCCGCGTACTATCCCAGTGGCGAAAGCCTCTTCCTGCCGAACGGTCAGGCGAACTTCGGCCTGGTCAGCGACGCGACCCTCTCCCAGCTCATCCACGACTCGATCTACACGAAGACCAATTTGACCAAGTACGCCACGTACGCCGCCCAGCAACTGCCGATTCTCTTTCAACCCACGTCACCCGTGCTGCTCGAGGTCGCCAAGTCGCTCAAGAGTTCGATCGGCTTTTCGCCCAGTCCCTTCGGCGCCTTCAACCCCGAGTATTGGTCCCACTAGCACCCACCGCGCGATTCGTACGCCTTTAGAGGCATGATCGCGCGAGGACCATGGCCCACGGGTCGCGAGAGCGACCAGCGAAGCAGACGAAAAACGCGCCACGCGACGTGAACTAATCGCGCACCGACACCGGAACGCGAAGGGGGAAGTGACAGGCCGCCTGATGGCGTTCGCCGAAGCGTTCCATCGGTGGTTCGACGTTGGCGCAGACGTCTTGGGCCCTCGGGCATCGGGTGCGAAAACGACACCCCGAGGGCGGATTAATCGGCGAGGGCAGCTCGCCCGCCACGACAATTTTCTTGCGCTTGGCGGCGTCTTCGGGGTTGGGCCGCGGCACGGCGTCCAAGAGGCCTTGGGTGTAGGGGTGCGCGGGCGTTCGAAACACGGACTCGGCGTCGCCGATCTCCACGATCTTGCCGAGGTACATCACCGCGATGGTGTCAGCCATGTAGTAAACGACGGCCAAATCGTGGCTGACGAAGACGTAGGTCACGTTGTGCTCTCGTTGCAGACCCTTCATGAGATTCAAGATCTGGGCCTGAATCGACACGTCGAGGGCCGAAACCGGCTCGTCGGCCACGATCAACTTGGGATTGAGGGCGAGCGCGCGCGCGAGACCGATGCGCTGGCGCTGGCCGCCCGAGAACTCGTGCGGGTAGCGGTCGGCGGCGCGGGCGTCGAGGCCCACGACGTCGAGCAGTTCATAGACGCGCCGCTCACGCTGGGCCTTATTGCCCTCGCCTTGGACCTGAAGCGGCTCTTCGATGATGTCGTTGACCTTCATGCGAGGGTTGAGTGACGAGTAGGGGTCTTGGAACATCATTTGGCGCTTGCGCTGGTTGGCCTTGGAGGTCTTGTACTTCCTCGCCGAGACGAGCTCTCCCTCGAAGTAGACCTCGCCCGCGGTCAGGGGCTCGAGGCCAACGAGTAAACGCCCGATGGTCGTCTTCCCGCAACCCGACTCACCGACCAAGCCAAACGTCTCGCCTTCGTTGATGGTGAAGCTCACGTTCGACACCGCTTGGACGGCCCCCACCTTGTGATGGACGAGTCCGCCCTTGATGGGGAACTCCTTGACCATGCCCTCGACGCGCACCAGCTCGTTGAGTGAGCGGTTCGACGCGACCTCTTCGCCGGTGTGGATCACGACTGGCTGAGGACCGCTCACGGGATAGAAACACGCGTACGTGTGGTCCGCTTCGCCAAAGAGCGGAGGATCCTCGACCCAGCAGCGATCTTGCGCGAAGGCGCAGCGCGGCGCGAAGCGACATCCAACGATCTCTTGGCTGAGGTCCGGCGGCAGACCCGCGATGGAGGTGAGTTCATGCTTGGTCGCGTTCTCGAGACTGGGCATCGAGGCGAGGAGCGCTTGAGAGTAGGGATGGCGCATCGCGCTAAAGAGCTCAGTCGTCTGGGCCCCTTCCGCCTTCTTACCCCCGTACATGACGACCACTCGGTCCGCTCGGCCCGCGATGACACCCATGTCGTGCGTAATCAAGATGACGCCCATGTTGAGATCGCGACGCAGGTGGTCGATGATGTCAAGTATCTGGGCTTGGATCGTGACGTCGAGGGCCGTCGTTGGCTCGTCGGCGATGAGCAACTTGGGCTCGCAGACCAGCCCCATGGCGATGATCACCCGTTGGCGAAGTCCGCCCGACAACTCGAAGGGATACTGGTTCAATCGTTCGGCCGGATTTGGCATCTCGACCATTTCAAGTACCTCGAGCGCGCGCTTTCGACCCTCCGCTTCGCTCACCCCACGGTGAATTCGAAATCCCTCGCTTATCTGGCGACCGATCTTGGTCGTGGGATTCAACGAACTCATGGGGTCCTGGGGAATCAGCGCGACCGACTCGCCACGATAGGTCTGGATCTCTTTTTCCGAAAGTGACGTGAGATCAACGCCGCCAAGAATGATTTCTCCCGCCGCGATGTGGCCGTTGTTGGGCAGCAGACGCATGATCGCGAGACCGGTCGTCGTTTTCCCACAGCCCGATTCACCGACCAAACCCACGCACTCACCAGGATTCACCGAGAGTGAAAAGTCATCCACCGCGGTCGCGAACGTCTTTCGAGTGGCGAATTGCACCTTGAGATTGTTCACGGTTAAGAGTGCGGGCATGGCCCAGCAATCCTAGTTGGCGGGTCGATATTTCCCGCTGGCGGAGCGACTCGACTTTGAGAAAAATTGACTCACGATGAGTTTTTCATCGGCAATCGCCAGCTCGTGCGGTGCTGGCTGCTCGGACCCAGATCGCGCAGCGCGGCCAAGTGGCTCGCCGAACCGTAGCCCTTGTTCCGCGACCATCCGTAGGCGAGGAAGCGTGGCGACATGGCGCACATCAAAGCGTCACGTTCAACTTTGGCGAGTACCGACGCCGCCGCGATGAGTGCGCTACGCGAGTCGCCTCGAACCACCGTGGTCACCGGGACCAACGAAGAGTGGTCACTGTGCGCTTCCCCCGTGAGAAGGCTCGGCGCGGCAGGGGGCGTCAGAAAGTCATGAGCTCCGTCGAGTAAGACGTGGGTCGGCGTTACGTCAAGCATTTCGAGCGCCCGCCACCCGGCGAGTCGAAGCGCACCGGTGAGCCCCACTTCGTCGATCTCCGCCGCGCTCGCCAATCCAACGGCGCTCGCGTCGCACCAGGAGCGGATCTCGGGCACCAGCGCTTCGCGTCGACGCGCCGTCAGGCGCTTGGAGTCGTCGAGTCCCTCGGGGTGTGCTCGCTCACTGGCGAGCAGGACCGCGCCCACCATCAGCGGACCGGCGAGAGCTCCTCGACCCACCTCGTCAATGCCGGCGACGCGCGATCCACACTGCCAAAGCGGTCGCTCGAAGTAGAAGAGGTCACGCGAATCCTCGGGCACACCATCAGGGTACTCACGAGGCCACCTCCTACGATGGACCGGTATGCCCCTCGCCGCCGTGGTTCCACTGCGAGACTTTTCTCTCGCCAAGGTACGACTGCGATCGAGCGGGGTCGTGGACGTGACGGCGCTCGCTCGCGGTCTCGCCACGAGTGTTCTCGAGGCCTGTCAAGGTCTCGCGACCTTCGTCGTCACCGAAAGCGACGAGGTCGAAGCGTTCGCGAGCGGGCACGGGGTCGGGGTCCTTCGTTCGAAGGTCCACTCGCTCAATGGCGCCGTGCACTTCGCCTACGGGGAACTCGCCGGCGCGTACGACCAACTGATGATCGTCCACGGCGACTTGAAGTTCCCCGATGGACTGGACGACTTCGCGCCCATCGCCGACGTCACGGTCGTCACCGACGATCAAGGCACCGGCACGAACGTTCTCGTGCTTCCCACGGGTCACGACTTTCAATTCGCCTACGGCCCAAACTCCGCCCAGCGTCACGTGCGCGAGGCGACTCGACTTGGTCTGTCGGTGTCCCTGATCAGTGACAGCCCCTGGCGATTCGACGTCGATGAGGTTACCGACCTCTAGGAGTTCGCCTCGGACGCCAATCGAGGGGGCCATGACGGCCCCCTCGATTGGCGAATCTGAGTGAAGAAAGTTACTTCTTCTTCGCAGCCTTCTTGGCAGCAGGACGCTTCTTCGCGGCCTTCTTAGCAGCAGCCTTCTTGGCTGGAGCCTTCTTGGCTGGAGCCTTCTTTACTGCCTTCTTTACTGCCTTCTTGGCTGCCTTCTTGGCCAGAGCCTTCTTGGCGGCCTTCTTGGCAGCAGGACGCTTCTTCGCGGCCTTCTTGGCAGCAGCCTTCTTGGCTGGAGCCTTCTTTACCGCCTTCTTGGCGGCCTTCTTGGCCGGAGCCTTTTTCTTCGCGGCAGGTGCCACTTTCCCTCCTTGGGACTCAACGTTGAATCAAACGGGAACCTCGAGACCACCACCTTGGTGCTCTCGATGTAGGAACCACTTTGACCACGTGAACTCGCTCATGTGTCGCCCAACCTCACGGCTGTGCGGCGACTGATCGCAGTGCACGGCCCATCAGCGCAGGAGCGTTCTGAACGACGATGCGCACAACGTCGTTCACAACGTTTGACCTCCTCCGCAGAAGGACATATCAAAGTTCAGTCGCTATTGACACCAATGTCAAGCATTTCGAAGACTTTTCCGACCGATGGTTCGCGATGGAAAATTTCGCCGGCGTCTATCTCGGGCGTGGTGAGAACGGTGACGCGTTCAGTGGAGCACAGCGATCGGCTCTCGTACTCGGTCCCACGCGCAGTGGAAAGACATCGAGCGTCATCATTCCCAATCTGTTGACGACGAGAAGTCCATCGCTCATCACGTCCACCAAAGACGACGTGGTACGTCAACTCGCGAACGTCCGCCGCGACGGCGCAACGTTGCTGTTCGATCCTTCGGGCACGATTCCCACGCCTAAGGGCGTGCATCGCGTTGGATATTCTCCGATCCGCCAGGCTCGTGACTGGGACGGTGCGGTATTGGTGGCGCGAAGTCTGCTCGACGTGTCTCGAAGGTCAAGAGTGGATCGAGGCGACGACCATTGGAGCGAACGCGCCGGCGCCCTGGTCGCGCCGATGCTCCACGCCGCCGCGCTCAGTCGCGAATCACTCGGTCAGCTGGCCTCTCGCGTCGACGCGCGCCGCAGCGACGACTACTTTCATCTACTCAGCGAACGCTACGGCGAACACCACCCCTCGGTCTCCCTGCTCAGCGGCGTACTCGCCACCGAAGAACGTGAGCGCTCAAGTATCTGGTCGACGACCGCCGGACTCTTCGCGGGTGTACGCACCGAGGCAGCGCGCAGCGCCGCGCGCGAAGCCCCCCTCGACGTGGAGAACTTTCTCGCGGGCCCCCACCAGCTCCACGTCGTCTCTCCGAGTCGCCACCAAGCGGTCACGACGCCACTCGTGGTGGGACTTATTGAAGAACTCGTCCACGCCACCTACGACCGCGCGGCGTCAGGCACCACCCTGCTCCTCGCGCTCGACGAGTTGGCCAACGTCGCGCCCCTGCCGCGACTGGCGAGCATCGTTTCCGAAGGGGGCGGTCAAGGGGTCCTCACGCTGGCCTGCCTCCAAGACCTCAGCCAAGCGCGCGCCCGATGGGGGGCCACGGCCGATGGCTTTCTGTCGCTCTTTCCAACGACCCTGATCCTGCCTGGTATCGCCGACCGCGAAACGCTGAGCCAGCTCCAGCGCTTTGCCGGACGTCAGCTGGTCGAGAGCACCACCGCCCAGCGCGACGCCAAGGGGCGGCTTCGCGGCCACAGCACCTCGCAGGTCGAACGAGACGTGCTCACGATTGCCGAATTGGCCCAGGGACGTAGCGGACACGCGCTCGGCCTCGATGAACGAAACCACGTGCGCTGGGTCGAATTGACTCCGGCGCATCGTGATCCTCGTTTTCGCGGCTACCTCGAACGTCCCTCGCGAGAACGCTCGCGAGAACGTTGACGCCACGCGTCGAGTTCGGCGTACGCCAACGGCCTCGCCCCTCGTTCGCTCACGAGTTGGGTCTGGCGTGCCTGACGCACGCCGATCATGGTCTCGCGCACGCCCCTGTTCGAACCGAGTTCGGGGTAGAGGGATTCAATACTGGCGCGCACCTCGCGAGGGTCGTGCCCGGTGATCGCCGCGTCGCTCCAGGCCTCCACCAAGTGCCGACGCCCCACCTCGCGGCGACCTTCGAGGCTCGACCCAAAACGGTGTTCGTCGAGTTGCGACGACGCTCGCGTCCTTTCGACACCCCCACCGAAGGGCTGGAATCGCTCGAGGTCACTTCGCCATCGCTCGACGATCTCGTGGCGCTGCCAGAGACGCTTTTCGCCGCGCGCTTCGTGGCGTCCTCCCCAGAGAGCACGGTAGCCCTCGTCGAGTCCCGCAACGACTTCGACGCCGTGAAAGGTTCGCTGAGCCTGAAACGGCGTTCGCCGCGCCACTTCGTAGCGAAGCGACGTGCGATAGAGCGCGTCAGCGGCCCGGGAGTGGGCGTAGAGCGCCCGCGCGTCGAGTACGAGTTCGACGTCGGCGGGGCGCGCGCCCACCAAAACATGGTCATGGAGGTGCGGATCACCGTGGCGATTCACCCCGTGGGTGAACCCAACAGCGCTCTCCCACCGCGCGGCGACGTCGCGGTCCTCCGCGCTCCGGCGGTCGCGAACGACGAGCGCGTGCTCTTCTAGATAGCTCATCGCCGCGCGCACCGACCGGCGCTGGGCGTTCACGAGCGCCGACCCGTGGTCGGGGTGTAGCGCGAGGAGCATCGAGAGTGGACGAGGCGCCGCGAAGACCAGGTCGTAGCCCACGACCTGAGACCGTTTCGTTGAGGTCAATACACCCGCGACGTCGCGCTCGCTGGTGGCGTCGCCCTCGCCGCGAAGCCACCAGCCCGCGGGGCCGTCGCGAAGATCTTCGATCTCGAGGGCGCGGTCCTCGGTGAAGTAGCGAACATCGCTCGAACGGCGCACGAAGACCCGCAGCATGGGCACCTCCCGGGCACCCAACGGTCGACTACAGCAGCGACACCATCCGCTGGGCCAGCTCGTGCCCGGCCCGCGCGTACTCGGGCGTCGCGACCACCGCACCCGGGCCGCAGCGAACCAGCAGGTGGTCCAGAAACCTCTCATCGGCGACGTGGAACTTCACCGCCAAACGACCATCGCTGAGCGAGGTCCACTGCGCCCCGGGCAACGATTCGAAGTACCAACGCTTCGCGGGGTCAAGCACCACCACGACCTCACCGCCCGCGTCGCCCACCCGGGTGAGCCAAGCGTCGTGAGGGTCCGCGGGAACCGCCGGACTCGGCGACGTCGCCAGGATGGCCTTAATGCGATCAAGTCGGAACGTTCGCCAGTCTTGACGGGTGTCGCAGTAGGCGCGCACGTAGGTCTGTCCATTGAGGACCCGCAGTTCTCGTGGGGAGATGAGGCGAACCTGCGCCACGTCGGACTCAACGGGAACGTACTCGATCTTTATCTGTGCCCCGTCTTGAACGGCCGATTCGACCTCACCGAGGAGATCCTCGCCGGGTGCATCGTCGACGTGAATGAACGAGCTCGTCAGATCCTCAATCTTGCCCATGGCCGAGACGAGCGCGTCGTCGCGGTAGACCCGCGCGGCTTGATGCAGGGCGAGGTTGAGTTCGAACAGGTCGCGCCACATGAACGCCGAGGGCTCGTCGGCCCCCTCGGGTAGATCCGAGAAGTCCGCGACGTAGGTCGAGTCGTCGTGGGCCTCATCGTCCCAGTCCTCGCACTCCTTGACGACGTGCGCGGGAAAGCGCCCCGTCCCGTCGGTCGCGCCCGCCATCGGTTCCAGCGAGACCAACCGGTCCATGATGAGGCGGACGTGTCCGGGCTCGAGGTCGAATCGCCGCGCGAGTTCGCTCACGCGTAGTCCTTCGTCGCTCGCGTAGACCGCGTGCAACAACTGAAGCGTCTGACCTAAAACGTCACTGCTGGCGAGCGATGGGAAATCGATCGACGCCGGTGCGCTTCCGCGATTGACGCCCTTGAGCCACTTGGCGAGGTCATCGCGCAGCGACTTAGGACCCTCGACACGTACCCGTTCGCCGGCGTCGAGTGCGAATCTGAGGGCGCTCGCTGGTCCATCAAAGGAGATACCGACCTCAACGCGGCCGTCGCGTTTTTCGGCCGTCACGGCCTGGAGGAACTGGCGACGCAGCAGATCGGCGTAGTCACGGTTCGTCGTGACGACGACGTCAACGGGTCGGGGCGACTTTTGAAACTCGGGGCGCCACGCGCGCGCGCTGGCCAGCAACTCGTCGTCCACGTCGAAGGTCTCGTTCAACACCTCGGGCATCGAGGTCATGCGCGAAAAGCGATAGCCCTTGATTTCGTTGGTTCCGCGCACGCGAGCGACCAGATACGCCACTCCTCGAACCACGTCGACGACCAGCGGCTCCACTTCGCGGGTCTTGCGCGTGGCGGAAAAGTACTCGAAGGAAAGAACTCGACGCATCTTGAGCGCGCGCACGGCCGGGGTGTAGTAGTTCGAGGCGAAAATCCCCCCGTCACTGGCGGGCAGGTCGCTAAAGACGCTGAACGCTCCCGATCGTCCAAAGCCGCAAAAGCGCAACGCCAACGCCACGAGGCGCGCCTCGTCATCGTTGAAGTAGATCGGCGGCGCGTAGCCGCTCGAGGGATCAATGCGGTAGCCGACGCTCCCGTCTTCTCGTTCGAGGGTTTCAATGGCGAAACCGAGGTCGCGAATGCGCGCCTTGTCACGCTCAAACTTTTGCCGCACCGTCGCGTCGGCCCCCTCGTAGGCGCGCACCTTACGCGGACCCTTGGCCGAAACCGGGTACTCATCGACGGTCAGCTCTCGAAGGATCTCTTCTTGACTGAGCGCCCCGTAGTCACTGGCGCGCTGCAAGAGCAGAACCAACGCGACGAGGCGCTCTCGGCTCTGTTCGATACTTGCTCGCACCGCCATCGTGCTCCTCTCAACGCATTGACGGTAGTGGTTCGCGCGCGCACTTCGTGCCAGCCACTATTGGTCGAGGGGCTCCTCGCGACGCCAGGTTCCCGAGCGACCGCCCGACTTCTCCCAAAGGGCGAGGCTCTCGACGCTCATCGTGCGGTCACTCGACTTGCACATGTCATAGATCGTCAGCGCGGCGACCGCGCAGGCGGTCAGCGCTTCCATTTCGACGCCCGTGCGGTCCACCGTGTCGACACTGGCCTCAACGTCGATGAAGGTATCGCCAATCGTGAAATTGACGTAGACGCTGCCCACGAGCACGGGATGGGCCATCGGCAAGAGAGCCGCGGCCTGCTTGGCCGCTTGAATGCCCGCGACTCGAGCGGTGGCCAGGACGTCACCCTTGTTCATCGAGTTCTCGGCCACCGACGCGGTGGTCACCGCCAGCATGTTGACTCGACACCGAGCGAGGGCCCGGCGTGCGCTGACCTCGCCGGGGCCGAGGTCCCGAGGAAAGGCGCTGCCGCCGGCGCCGCGTCGAAGTTGATGGAAGTCGTCCATCGAGCCATGCTAGGACACGCTTTCTCGCTGACGTGGCGCCAGTAGAATGGTCATTCACCGGTTGTTCGCCAGGAGATTGCCATGCCGACCTACGAGTACGAGTGCCAAGAGTGCCACGAGCGCCTCGAAGCCGTACAGTCGTTCTCCGACGCGGCCCTGACGATCTGTCCCGCGTGCGGCGGCGAGCTTCGAAAGGTCTTTTCGGCGGTAGGCATCGTGTTCAAGGGCAGCGGCTTCTATAAGACCGACGCGCGCTCCACGAGCTCGGCCGCGGCGACGCCGGCCAGCGACGCGGCCAAGAAGAAACCTGACGCCCCGGCGCCCGCCACCACGACGCCCGCCGCCACCACGGCGCCCGCCGCCAAAGCCGATTAGGCCCTCATCGAGAGCCATCGGCACCCGTGTCGCCACCGGGGCAAGACGGTAGGCTCAAAACCGTGATTTTGCCGTCAATTGAGACACCCGCCGACCTCCAAGCGCTCTCCTATGACGAACTTGAGCAACTCAGCCAAGAGATCCGTGACTTCATCATTCAAACGGTCACCACCACGGGGGGCCACCTCGGATCGAACCTCGGCGTCGTCGAACTGACCTTGGCGCTGCACCGGGTCTTTGAGTCGCCCAAGGATATTTTGCTCTGGGACACCGGCCATCAGGCCTACGTTCACAAGCTCTTGACGGGTCGGCGCTACGGCTTTAAGCACCTTCGCCAGCGCGGCGGTCTCTCGGGCTATCCGAATCGCTCGGAGTCCCAGCACGACTGGATCGAATCCAGCCACGCTTCGACGGCCCTCTCCTACGCGCACGGCCTTTCGGTCGCGCTCGAGCAGCGCCACGAGCTCATCGGCCACGGCGGCAAGCGCCACGTCGTGGCCATCGTCGGGGATGGCTCGCTGACCGGGGGTATGGCGTACGAGGCACTCAATAACCTGGGCCATTCGAATCAGCGCGTCGTCATCGTCCTCAACGACAACGGGCGCTCGTACGCGCCGACGATCTCGAAGCTCTCCGAATCACTCACGGCGCTGCGCACGAATCGGGCCTATCTCACGCTTCGCGAACGAATTCGCCGCCTCGTTCCGCACCTGCCACGCGTCGGCAAGGCGGCCTACCTCGGCATCGACGGCTTCACGTCAGTGGTGCGCGAGATGGTCACGCCCCACACCTTCTTTGAGAACCTCGGGGTGCGCTACGTGGGGCCCATCGACGGCCACGACATTGAGGCCCTCGAAACGGTGCTCAAGAGCGCCTCGCAGTGGGACGGGCCCATCGTGGTGCACGTCTTGACCCAAAAGGGACGCGGCTACGCGCCGGCGATGAGCGACGAGCTCAAGATGCACGACTACAAACTCCCCCCGCGCCTCAACGACGAAGACGTGCCGGCGACGTCCTTCACCAAGGCGTTCTCCGACGCGCTGGTCACCATGGCGAGCGCCGACGAACGCATCGTCGCCCTGACGGCCGCCATGGCCGGCCCGACCGGCCTGTTGACCTTTCAAGAGCGCTTCCCTCAGCGATTCTTTGACGTCGGCATCGCCGAGCAGCACGCCGTCACCGCCGCGGCCGGCATGGCCATGGGTGGGCTCAAGCCCGTCGTCGCGGTCTACGCGACGTTCTTTTCGCGCGCCTTCGACCAAGCCCACCTTGACGTCGGACTACTCGACCTGCCGGTGGTCTTCGTCTTTGACCGCGCCGGGATCACCGGCGACGACGGACCCAGTCACCACGGACTCTTGGACATCGCCCTCGCGCTCGCGATTCCCAACATGACGGTCTTCGCGCCCTCGAGCGCCGAGGAGTTGGCGGGCATGCTCGCCACGGCGCTGTCCCTGACCTCGCCGAGCGCCATTCGCTTTCCAAAGACTCTCCCGAAGCCCTTCGACGGCAAGGTCGGAGAGGGTCTCAGTGCGCGAAAGGTCAAGACGGGTGACGGCTCGCTGTGCGTGCTCGCGGTGGGAAAAATGGCCCCGAACGCGCTCCAGGCGCTTGAACTGCTGGGCGAAGACGCCGCCCACGTCACGCTCTACGACGTACGGGTGCTGCCGCCCGACCCCGCGATGATCAGCGACGCCTTGACGCACGAGCGGGTGCTCACGATCGAAGACGGAACGCGCCACGGCGGCGCGGGCACGTTGATGGTGTCCGCGCTGCGCAGCGGCGCACAGGACGTGGCCCAGCCGTTCCCGACGACGCGCATTCTCGGGGTGCCGCGCGCCTACCTCGAACATCACCGTCCCGACGACTTGCTGGCCGAACTCGGTCTCGACCCCGAAGGGATCGCGGGCGCGATGCGCCGACTTCTCGACGACCAGCCCGAGTTCGCCAGACCCGCCCCGGAGTCGCCACGCCCGCGTTATCTCTGATCGAACGGCTCCTCGCGCGGCGCCGGTACGCTGAAGTGGTGACCTACGACGTGAAGAAATCCGATGACGAGTGGCGCGCCACTCTCGCCCCCGAACGTTTCGCCGTCCTGCGCGAAGCCGCGACCGAAGCTCCGTTCAGCGGCTCGCTGCTGAACGTGGGCGCCGACGGCGTTTTCACCTGCGGAGGCTGCGGTCAAGTACTTTTCACCAGCGACCAGAAGTTCGAATCGCACTGTGGGTGGCCAAGCTTTGATCGCTGCGAACCCGGCACCATCATTGAGCGTCCCGACCACTCACTGACCCGCGAGCGCACCGAGATCCTCTGTTCCAAGTGCGGGGGCCACCTCGGCCACGTCTTTAACGACGGACCGACCGACACGGGCCTTCGTTACTGCGTCAACTCGCTGGCCATCGATTTCGACGAGAAGAGCTGACCGACTAGACGTCAAGGAAGCGACGGATGGCGATCGCCGATCCGACGGAGCCGATCACGACGCCCACGGCCAGCACCACGATCTCGGTGCCCACGAGCGCGCTCGCGCCGAGTTGGAACTCGTTGTGCAATGGATACCAGGTGTGCAGCGCCATCACCGCGAGCATCGCGACGGCCGAACCTATTAGGCCCTGGATGAAGCCCTCGGTGATGTAGGGAATGCGGATGAACCAGTTGGTCGCGCCGACCAATTTCATCACCGACACCTCACGTCGCCGCGAGAAGATCGCCATGCGAATCGTGTTCAAGATCAAGACGATCGCCGAAAGCAAGAGCACGGTCGCCAGCGCGATGAAGACGATCTGCAAGACGCGGATGGCGTGATTCATCTCACGGATCTGTTGCTCGGGCGCCGTGACCTTGTAGACGCCGGGCTGGTTCTGGAACGTCGTCTCCACCACGAAGGCGTCGGAGGGGACCGTCGGTACGCAGCGGTACGACGAGGGCATCTCCTGGACCGTCAAGACGCTCGACTCCGAGGGCGGTAGTAACTTCACCGCCTCCTGGTAGTCCTGGGCTTGCGTGAAATACACGCACTTCTTCACGATGGGCAGGCTGGAGAGCTGATTTTGGACGTTCGCGATCTCACTCGCGGTCGCCGTGGGCTGCATCCAGATCGTCACCCGAGTGCCCTGCTGCCACTGGGCGGAGGCCTGCGCGGCGCTTTGTCGCAGCAACAGCGCCGAGCCCACGAGCGACAACGAGACCGCGACCGTCAACACGGCCGCGATGGTCATCATTCGGTTTCGCCAGAGATTGCTCAGGGTCTCCTTGACGGCGTAGCGCAGATAGACCCTCACGACAGCGACACTCCGTCTTCGACGCCGTACACACCGCGGATCTGGTCGCGAATCATCTCGCCGCGGTCGAGTTCGATGACGCGCCGACGCATCCGGTCGACCAGCGCCTTGTCGTGGGTCGCCATCACGACGGTGGTGCCGGTGCGGTTGATTCGCTCCAGCAACGCCATGATCGACTCGGAGTTCGCCGGGTCGAGGTTGCCCGTGGGCTCGTCGGCCAACAAGATCAAGGGGCGATTGACGAAGGCGCGCGCCACGGCGACGCGCTGTTGCTCGCCGCCGGAGAGTTCACCCGGCAGCGACCCCGACTTCGTCGCCAGACCCACCAAGTCCAAGATCTGGGGAACCTGGGTCTCGACGGTGGAGCGGGGCCGACCGATGACCTCGAGCGCGAAGGCGACGTTCTCGAAGACCGTCTTGTTCGGCAGGAGGCGAAAGTCTTGGAAGACGCAGCCGATGTTTCGCCGCAGGTAGGGCACCCGCCACTTGGGCAGTTCGCCGATGTCACGCCCCGCCTCGAGAATGCGGCCCTGGTCGGGCAACTCTTCGCGCAAGAGCAGGCGCAAGAAGGTCGTCTTGCCCGAGCCCGACGCCCCGACCAAGAAGACGAACTCACCCTTTTCGATTTCGAGGGAGATGTTCTTCAGCGCCGGGGACCCGTTCTTGTACGTCTTGGAGACGTTTTCGAATTTGATCACTACGACACCCCTTCGGGTTGACTGGTTCGAGCGCGGCGAATGGGCACGGCAACGCCACCCATTCTACTAAGCCTCGCCACCCGAGAGTGCCGCAGAACCCTTACGAACAAAGGGCGCACAAACTTCTTACGACGCCGATCGCTGGCGTCGCAGTTCGGCCTCCATGAACGCGTCGAGGTCGCCGTCGAGAACGGCGTCGACGTTTCCGGTCTCATGATTGCTGCGGTGATCCTTCACGAGCTGATACGGCGCTTGAACGTAGCTGCGGATCTGCGAGCCCCACGCGTTGTCCGCACGCGTGCCGCTGAGCGCGTCCATCTCCGCTTGACGCTGCGCGCGAGCGCGCTCGGCGAGCTTCGCCTCCAAGATCTGCATGGCGCGGGCACGGTTTTGGTGCTGCGATCGTTCGTTCTGACAACTCACGACCACGCCCGAGGGCAGGTGGGTGATTCGAATGGCCGAGTCGGTCTTGTTGACGTGCTGGCCCCCCGCGCCCGAGGATCGGTACGTGTCGATGCGCAGGTCCTTCTCGTCGATCTCGACTTCGCTCGCGTCGTCGCCCAAGAGCGGCGTCACGTCCAGGCTCGCGAAACTGGTCTGACGACGGGCCTGGGAGTCGAAGGGACTGATTCGCACCAAGCGGTGCACCCCGCGCTCGACCGAGAGCCATCCGTAGGCGAAACGGCCCTTCACGATGAAGGTCGCCGAGAGCAGACCCGCCTCGGATCCTTCCGTGGCTTCGTCGACTTCCACGTCAAAGCCCCGACGCTCCGCCCAACGTTGATACATGCGCAGCAGCATCTCGGTCCAGTCCTGCGCGTCGGTGCCACCCGCCCCGGCGTGCAGATCGACGATGGCGTCGTTCTGGTCGTACTCGCCGGCGAAGAGACTTTGAATCTCGAGCGCGTCGATCTTTCGCTCCAGGCTCCCCACGGTCGCGGCCAACTCACTCAGCAGCGACCAGTCGGCGTCGCCGGCGCCCAGTGACTCGCCGGCGAACTCGGCCAGCACCAGTGAGTCGTCGAGTCCTCGTCGCAGCTCGTCAAAGGACTCGAGATCGTTGGTTAGGCGCCCCAGCTCGGTCGTGACGGTCCGGGCGTTGTCCTGGTCGCTCCACAGGTCCGGGTCGGCGGCCTGGTCGCTCAGGACCTTGTGACGCAGGCGCGCTGCGTCAATCTTCAAATAGTCGCGCGCGGCGTTCCAGCGAGCCTCGAGCGTCTCAATCGTGGCCAGCGCGTCGCGCAGTGCGTGCTCCGCCTTAGGGTCGGCCATGGCACTGCTTGAACTTGCGGCCCGAGCCGCACCAGCAGGGGTCGTTTCGGCCCAGCTTTTGACGATCGCTCGCGGCGAGTTTCTTGGGCGTGTCGTGGGCGCGCAGCTCGGTGCCGCCGGGAGCGACCTCCTCGACGTTGGTGGTCGCGCCCTCGAGCCCCTCGTCGCTGATCGCTTCGGGTTCGACGGCCTCGACGTGGGTGATGTAGCGCACGTAGTCAAGGTCCACGGCCTTCAAGAGGTGCTCGAACATCAAGTAGCCCTCTTTTTGCCACGCGGTCAGCGGATCTTGCTGGGCCACCTGACGCAGGTGAATGCCGTCGCGCAGGTAGTCCATGTCCGAGAGGTGCTCACGCCAGCGCTGGTCGAGGATCTGGAGCATGACGTCGCGCTCTATCTCCTTGGCGGTGTCGATCCCACCGGGGAAGTTCTCACACTTCTCGGCGTAGAGCTCGAGCGCGTCTTCGACGACCGCGGCGCAGACCTCGTCCACTTCGCCCAGCGCCAGAATCGCCTCGGCGTCTAGACGCGTCGGGAAGTACGTCATCAGGTCCACCAGGAGGGCGTTGACGTCCCAGTCTTCGACGTAGGATTCGCCCAGGTGTGAGCGAACGATCCCGTCGAGGCTCTCCTCGAGCACCGCGATCGTCCAGTCGTGGATATCTTCGCCGTCGATCACCTGCTGGCGGCGCGCGTAGATGACCTTTCGCTGCTCGTTCATGACCTCGTCGTACTTGAGGACGTCTTTGCGAATCTCGGCGTTTCTGCCCTCGACGGTGTTCTGGGCGCGCTCGATCGCGCTCGAGACCATCTTGGCTTCGATCGCTTCGTCCTCGGGCATGGCGCGCCCCATGACCCACGACACCGCACCCGTCGCGAAGAGTCGCAGCAGCTCGTCTTCGAGCGAGAGGTAAAAGCGACTCTCGCCGGGGTCGCCCTGGCGACCGGAGCGTCCGCGCAGCTGGTTGTCGATGCGGCGTGAATCGTGACGCTCCGTGCCGAGCACGTAGAGCCCGCCGAGCTCGACCACCTGGCGACCTTCGTCCTCGCAGACCGCTTTCCATTTGGCGAGCGCCTTCTTGTACGCCTCGTCGTAGCCCTCGCTACCTTCGGCGACGCCCGCGGCGATGACTTCACGAGAAGCCAGTCCCTCGGGGTTGCCGCCGAGGATGACGTCCACGCCGCGACCGGCCATGTTGGTCGCGACCGTCACCGCGTGCAGGCGCCCGGCCTGGGCGACGATCTCGGCTTCGCGAAAGTGCTGCTTGGCGTTCAAGACCTCGTGGGGAATGCCCACCTTGGAGAGCTCGCGCGACAAGAGCTCGGACTTTTCCACCGACGCCGTTCCCAAGAGGACGGGCTGGCCGCGGTCGTAGCGCTCTTGCACGTCGGCCACGATGGCCTTGAACTTGGCCTCTTCGGTCTTAAAGATCAAGTCGGGCTTGTCGTCGCGTCGGCCCGGCCGATTGGTAGGGATCGGCACGACCGACAAGGCGTAGGTGTTGCCGAACTCGGCGGCCTCGGTCTCGGCCGTACCGGTCATGCCCGCGATTTTTTCGTACAGGCGAAAGTAGTTCTGCAGCGTGACCGTGGCCCAGGTGTGGTTCTCTTCTTGGATGCGAACGCGCTCCTTGGCCTCCACGGCCTGGTGCAGTCCGTCGCTCCAGCGCCGCCCGTCGAGCGTGCGTCCGGTGAACTCGTCGACGATCTTGACCTCGCCCTGGGTGACGAGGTAGTCCTTGTCGCGGTGGAAGAGCTCCTTGGCGCGCAGGGCTTGGCCGAGTTGGTGCACGTAGTTGGTCGCGACCGCGTCGTAGAGGTTGGTGACGCCGAGTTGTCGCTCGACCTTCTCAATGCCGGCCTCGGTGGGCACGACGGTCATCTTCTCTTCGTCGACCTCGTAGTCGACGTCGCGGGTCAAGGAGCGAACGATCGAGGCGAACTGGTAGTAGAGCTTGGTGACGTCTGACGCCGGGCCCGAGATGATGAGCGGCGTACGGGCTTCGTCGATCAAGATCGAGTCGACCTCGTCGACGATCGCGTAGTGGTGGCCGCGCTGGACCATATGCTCTCGGCGCCGCGCCATGTTGTCGCGCAGGTAGTCAAAACCGAACTCGGTGTTCGTGCCGTACGTGACGTCACAGGCGTAGGCCGCGCGCTTGTCTTCGAACTCGCTCATATCCGGACCCACGCGCCCCACGCTGATGCCGAGGAACTCGTGCAGTCGGCCCATCCACGACGCGTGGAACGAAGCGAGGTAGTCGTTCACGGTCACCACGTGGACGCCCTGGCCCGTCAGGGCGTTCAAATAGACCGGCAGTGTCGAGACCAGGGTCTTGCCCTCACCGGTCTTCATTTCCGCGATCCACCCAAAGTGCAGCGCCATGCCGCCCATTAACTGCACGTCGTAAGGACGCTGGCCCAGCACGCGCACGGCGGCTTCGCGCACGACCGCGAAGGCTTCGATCAAGAGGTCGTCCAAGGTCTCGCCGTGGGCGAGGCGCTCGCGGAACTCGTCGGTCTTGGCGCGCAGTTGCGCGTCACTCAGCGCCGCGGTCTCGTCGCCCAGGTCATTGATGGGTCCGACGAGTTCGGCCAATTGGCGAACGCGCTTGCCCTCGCCGGCTCGGAGAATCTTGCTGAACACACTCATATCTCGATGAACCTTACCGGTCAATACTGCATTTCTAATGGGCTGCGGGCGCTGACCTGGTCTTTGACCCCACACTTGCCTGCGGCGGCTTCGACGCGCCCCCCGAGCAGCCCAAGGCTCTCTCGAGGCGTTCTCACGCACTCCACCGGCTCCACGGGGTGCCACTTTGACACCCCACGGGCAGGACTTACTTCTAAACCGCGCCATGCTCAGCGCCCAAAAGGTGCCTTACGTGGGTCGTTTCGCCCGCGACTGGCCTCGACTTTCAACCACAGACCACCCGCAGCCCGACCACGAGTCTACGGGGCGCTCGGCGAACCCTTCGAAGTGCTCAGCGCCACGACCAGGCGAAGCCCTAAAACGAGGCTGGCCAGGGGCGCGAGCAGTCGGCGAACGCCTCGAGCGCTCTGCCACTCAAAGCGCAGGGCGCTTCGGTGGTGGGCGACCAACATGGCGCGCGAGGCGCGCGCCCGCGAGACGCCCTCGACGTGGGTGACGACGGCCTCGTCGCTCGCGCCCACGCGCCACCCGTGCTGGGCGAGGCTCCAGCAAAGGGCCATGTCCTCGGCGAACATGAAGTAGCGCTCGTCAAAACCTCCGACCGCTTCGAAGGCGTCACGGCGCACCAAGAAACACGCCCCCGAGACCCAGTCCACCGAACCGTCGGGGTGCGGGGCGCGGTAGCGCTTCGTGGCGGGATTGTGCTCCCACCAGGTCGACAGCAACGCGTGCGCGCCCGCGAGCCAGACGTTGGGAAAGACGCGGTGCGAGGGGTAGACACTCGCGTCGGGACGCACGATGCGCGGCCCGACGATGGCGTAGTCCGCGTGCGACGCTAAGAAGTCGACCATCGCGGCCAGCGCGCCGTCGTGCACGACCACGTCGGGGTTCGAGACCAAGAGGTAGGTTCGCTCGCTGGCCAGGGCCGCTCCTCGATTCACGCCGGCGCCGTAGCCGAGGTTGAGGCCCGGGCGAACGAGGCGCACCGCGCCCAGGGCCGCTTCCGGGGTCGAACCGAGATCGCCGTTCTCCACGACGACGATCTCCTCGACGCCGTTGCGGCGAAGCGACGCCACGCAGCCGATCAGTTCGAGGTCGGCGTGGTAGTCAACGACGACGGCCGCGACGTCACGCGCCACGTCACTCACGAGCGACTCCTCGCTCGATCGACGAGGAGTCGCTCGATCGCGCGCTCCCAGGGCGGAAGCACCCCGAAGGCGTCCGCGAACTTGGCGCTCACCAGGTCGCTCTTAGCGGGGCGCGGAGCGAGCGGCGCGGGCGAGAGCTCGCTGGTCGAAATGGGCGTAGCGAAATCGTCGCCCCGTCCGAGGGTCGTACCGACGAAGGCCGCGACGTCGAACCACGTCGTCGCCCCGGCGTTGGCGACGTGCCAGGTGCCACCGGGGTGCTCGCGCACCAGGGTCGCGAGCGATCTCGCGAGGTCGCTCGCCGCCGTGACGGTGCCGCGCTGGTCGTTCACGAATCGCACGCGCTGGCCGTTCAATGCCCGGTCCGCGATCACGTGCACCACGCTCGACCCGCGCACCCCCATCACCCAGGACGTGCGCACGACCGTGTCCCTCGCGCCGCAGAGCAACTCGCCCGCTCGCTTCGATGCTCCATAGACGCTCAGTGGATTGGTCGCGTCGTCCTCGACGTACGCGCCCTTCGTGCCGTCAAAGACGTAGTCGGTGGAGATCGTGATGAAGTGCGCGCCCACGCCCGCCGCGGCGCTCGAGAGGGTGCCGGTGGCCGTGGCGTTGACCGCGAAGCATTCGTCGCGGTCCTCTTCGGCGCGGTCCACCGCGGTGTAGGCCGCGAGGTTCACGACGACGTCGGGCCGGGTGGCTTCGAGCGCGCCGCGCACGAGCTCGGGGTTTCGCACGTCGAGTTCGCGACGGGTCACGCCGATGACTTCAAACTCGTCCTGGCGCACCCGTCGAGCGTCGGACTGGAAACTGGGGTCGCCCCCGGGGGGCACCTCGCCGCGCAACACGTCCAAGAGGTCAAGGCCCACTTGCCCGGCGGCGCCGGTCACCAGGACGCGCGTCGGGCGACTCACGCTCGGTCCTCCACGCGAAGGTGTACGACGTCGCCCACGTGAAGGACCCGGCGCTCCCCCGCGACGTCAACCACCAGCGCTCCGTGCTCATCGATGTCGAGCGCGCGGCCCTCGATCTCGCCGCGGGTCTGCACGACGCGCACCATGTGGCCGATCGTCGAAAGCGCGGCGCGCCACTCGTCTCGAAGACTCGCTCGCCCACCGAGGTCGTCGAGCCGCCCTCGGCGCTTGGCGAGCCCCGCGAGGAGCGACTCGAGCACGTCACGCGCGAGCAGGGCTTCGCCGGTCTCGTGCAAGACGCACGTCGCCTGCAGCGACGCGGGGCCCGGCGCCGTCAGGTTTATCCCCACGCCCACGACGATCGCGGCGCCGTCGTCGCCGTTGACGATCTCGGCCAGCACGCCCCCGAGTTTGCGCTCGCCGACCTGAAGGTCGTTGGGCCACTTGAGCGTCGACGTCAGACCGGCGAGTTCGGCGAGCGCTTCGCGAGCGCTGAGCGCCACCGCGGCGACCGCGAGGGCGAGGTCCTCACGGGCGAGGCGCGGACGAAGAAGGATTGAACACAGTAACGAAGTTCCCGAGCTCGACTCCCACGCGCGGCCCAGTCGGCCACGTCCGGCCCTTTGGTAGTCGGCGCGCGCCACCAGCCCTTCGCTCGCCCCCGCGCGCGCTTGCTCGGCGAGCCACGTGTTGGTCGAGTCGATTTCGTCAAACTCTTCAACGCGCCAGGAGAAGTGGTGCACGTCCAAACCTTAGGGTTTTCGGGTCGAGTGGTAGAAATTAGGGGTTTCCTGACGGAGGTTCGCGTGTTAAAGAAAGTTCTGATCGCCAACCGCGGCGAGATCGCCGTGCGGGTGATTCGCACGTGTCGAGAGATGGGCATCAGTACGGTAGCGGTCTACTCAGAACTCGACCGCAACGCCCTGCACGTGCGCCTGGCCGATGAGGCCTACGCCCTCGGTGGTCAAAGCGCCGCGGAGAGCTACCTCAACACCGAAGCCATTCTCTCGATCGTCGAGCGAAGCGGCGCTGACGGACTGCACCCCGGCTACGGGTTCTTTTCGGAGAACACCGATTTCGCGCGCGCCGTCACCTCACGCGGGGTGACCTTCATCGGCCCGCCCCCCGAGGCGATCGAAGTCATGGGCGACAAGATTTCTTCACGCCTGGCCGCCGAGGCCGCGGGTGTTCAAGGCGTTCCCGGGCGCTCCCAGACGCTGACCAACGCCCAAGAGGTGGTCGACTTTGGCAACGAAGTCGGGTGGCCCGTCGCGATCAAGGCGGCCTTTGGCGGCGGCGGGCGCGGTATGAAAGTCGTCAACACGCCCGAGGACGCCCCGGCCGCTCTCGAGAGCGCCCAGCGCGAATCCCAGAGCTACTTCGGGCGTCCCGAATGCTACGTCGAGCGCTATCTCACCTGGCCGCGCCACATCGAGATGCAGGTGTTGGCCGACGCCCACGGCCACACGCTGTGGTTGGGCGAGCGCGACTGCTCGGCGCAGCGCCGCCACCAGAAGCTGGTCGAAGAGTCCCCGGCGCCGAACTTTCCCGACGACGTGCGCCGCGCCATGGGAGAGGCCGCCGTCAAGGTCTCGAAGGCCTGCGGCTACGTCAACGCCGGCACCGTCGAATTCCTCTACCAAGACGGCGAGTTCTACTTCTTGGAGATGAACACGCGCCTCCAGGTGGAACACCCCGTGACCGAGATGGTCACCGGGCTCGACCTCGTGGAGTGGCAGTTGCGCGTGGCCTCTGGCGAGGCGCTCGACTTCACGCAGGAAGAGATTCGCCGCGACGGCCACGCCATCGAGGTGCGCATCAACGCCGAAGACCCCTCGAACGGCCGATTCGCGCCTTCGCCCGGTCGCATCACCAGGTTCGACGCGCCCTCGGGTCCCGGCGTGCGCCTCGACGCCGGCTACGCCGCCGGGGACAGCGTTTCGCAGTACTACGACAACCTGATCGCCAAACTCATCGTGTGGGGACCCACGCGCGAGCGCGCCCGTCGTCGGCTGCTGCGCGCGATCGAAGAGACCCTCATCGAGGGTGTCTCCACGACGCTCGGCGCCGACCAGATCATCTTGAGCGACGAAGACTTCGTCAACGGCACCCACTCCACCAAGTGGGTGGAGACGAATCTCGACTTCTCGCACCTGGGGAGTCCCTCACGGGTCGCGGTCACGGTGGGCGATGGACGGGTGCGAAAGGACGTCACCGCCGAAGTCAACGGTAAGCGAATCACGGTCGCGCTCTGGGTCCCGGAGTCCGACGACGACGGACCGCCGCGTCCCCACTCCACCGCCGCCAAACCGCGACGTCAGCACCACGGCGGTGTCCTGGGCAGCGGATCGGGCACGGTCAGCGTGCCGATGCAGGGCACCATCGTCAAGGTCGCGGTAGAGGTCGGCCAGGCGGTCGACGCCGGCGACGTCGTCGTCATCCTCGAGGCGATGAAGATGGAAAACAACGTCAACGCCGAAAAGTCGGGCGTCGTCAAGAGCATCAAGGTCACCGCGGGCGACTCCGTGGGCGCCGGCGATGTCGTCGCCGTGATCGAATGAGCCACCTGCGCACTGCCACCGAGGCCATCGAGGCCCAGCGCGCGCGCCTCGTGGCGCTCAGCCACTTCGTCCACGCGCACCCCGAGCTCGGCTACGAAGAGTTCGAGAGCGCCGAAGCGGTCGCCCACGAGGCCGAGCGTTTGGGCATGCGCGTCGAACGCGGCATCGCCGGGCTCGAAACGGCCTTTCGCGCGAGCGCCGGCACCGGCTCACTGAACGTCGCCTTCTGCGCCGAGTACGACGCGCTGCCCGACGTGGGCCACGCCTGCGGACACAACATCATCGCCGCGGCCTCGTTGGGCGCGGCGCTCGGGCTGGCGGCCGTGGCCGACGAGCTCGACCTCACGGTCACGTTGCTCGGCACGCCCTCTGAAGAGGGCGGTGGCGGCAAGATCGACCTCCTGCGAGCGGGCTACTTCGACGACGTGCACGCCGCGATGATGATTCATCCCTGGCCCAACGACCGACTCGAAGCGACCTGTCTCGCGGTCGACCATTTCGACGTGACCTACGAGGGCAAAGAGGCGCACGCGTCGGCCGCCCCCTGGGAGGGCGTGAATGCCCTCGACGCGCTCGTCGTGGCCCAGGTGGCCCTCGGTCTCCTTCGCCAGCAGCTTCGCCCAGGCGACCAGGTCCACGGCATGGTCGCCGAAGGCGGTTCGGCGGCCAACATCATTCCCAGTCGCAGCGTGGGTCGATTCATGGCGCGATCTCTCACGGCGGCGCGACTGCACGAATTGCGCCAGAAGATCAACGCCTGTTTCGAAGCCGGCGCGCTGGCGACCGGCGCGTCGATGCGCATCGAGGAGTTGGGCAGCGCGTTTTCTCACATGGAGTCGGACGACGAACTCTTGGCGTACTATCGCCGCGCCGCCGAAGCACTCGGGCGCCGCTTCGACCTTGACGACGAGGGTGTCGCCCTACCCACCATCTCGACCGACATGGCCAACGTCTCCTTGGCCGTGGCGAGCATTCACCCGCTGCTGGGCATCCCGACCGACGGCGCCGTGAACCACCAGCCCGAATTCACGGCCGCCTGCGTCAGCGCCGAGGCCGACCAGGCCGTGATCGACGGGGCCACGGCCCTGAGCCACACCGCCATCCTGGCGGCGAGCGACCCCGGACTGCGCAAACGGCTGTTGGGGCGATCATGATCATCGAGCACGCGCTGTTGACCTTGAAGGCGGGCCACCAAGAGGCGTACGAGGCCGCGGTGCGCGAAGCGCTTCCGATCATCGAGTCGGCCGAGGGCTGCCTGGGCGCCGAGATTCGCCGTCAGGTCGAGGACCCGTTGACCTATCTGTTGTTGGTGCGCTGGACCTCGCTCGAGGCGCACCTCGCCTTTCGCGAGACCGAACTCTTTCCGCGCTGGCGGGCCCTGACGTGGCCGCACTACGAATCGCCCCCGAGCGTGACGCACTTCCACGAGCCCATTGGCTAGTTGGGCTGATAGACCCCAAAGGCGTCGCGCAGCACGTCGGCGACCTCACCCAAGGTCGCCAGGTTTCGAAGCGCCTCTTTCATCGGATAGAGCAGGTTCGCGCTGCCGCGAGCCGCGAGCGCCACGTCGTTGAGCGCCGCGGCGACGCGCGCGTCGTCGCGGCGCCGCTTCAAGGAGCGCACGCGTTCGACTTGTTGACGCTGTTGCTCCTCGTCGATGGGAAAGACGTCGGTGGCACCGTGGGTCGATTCCGCGAAGCGATTCACGCCGACGACGACCTTCTCGCCGCTGTCGACGTGGCGCGCGAAGTCGTACGCCGCCGCTTCGATCTCGTCTTGGAGGTAGCGCGCCTCGATCGCGGCGACCGAGCCGCCGAGTTCGTCAATGGCGGCCAAGTACTCGCGCGCACGCGCCTCCACCTCGTCGGTGAGCGATTCGACGAAGTACGACCCGGCGAGCGGATCGACGGTGTCGGCGATGCCCGACTCGTAGCCCAAGATCTGCTGGGTGCGCAGCGCCAACTTCGCGGCGCGCTCGGTCGGCAGTCCGAGCGCCTCGTCGAAGCCGTTGGTGTGCAGGCTCTGGGTCCCCCCGAGCGCCGCGGCGAGGGCCTGAACCGTCACGCGCACGACGTTGTTGTCGGGCTGTTGGGCCGTCAACGTCGAGCCGCCGGTTTGGGCATGGAAACGCAGCATCATCGACTTGGGATCCTTGGCGCCGAATCGCTCCTTCATGATCCCCGCCCAGAGTCGCCGGGCCGCGCGAAACTTCGCCACCTCCTCGAAGAGGTTGTTGTGCGCGTTGAAAAAGAAACTCAGTCGCGGCGCGAAATCGTCGAGCGCGAGTCCGGCCGCCAGCGCCGCCTCGACGTAGGCGATGCCGTTGGCGAGGGTGAAGGCCACCTCCTGGACGGCGGTCGAACCGGCCTCTCGGATGTGATAGCCCGAGATCGAGATCGTGTTCCAACTCGGCATCTCGGTGGCGCAGTAGGCGAAGGTGTCCACGATCAGTCGCATCGAGGGCCGCGGCGGGTAGATGTAGGTCCCGCGCGCCACGTACTCCTTCAAGATGTCGTTTTGAATCGTGCCGCGGAGTTTCTTGGCGTCGACGCCCTGCTCCTCGGCCACCAACTGATAGAGCAGGAGCAGCGTCGAGGCCGTGGCGTTGATCGTCATCGACGTCGTGACCTCGTCCAGCGGCAGTCCGGCCAGCAAGAGGCGCATGTCCTCGAGCGAGGAAATCGCGACGCCGACCTTGCCCACTTCACCCTCGGCGCGTTGGTGATCGGCGTCATAACCCATCTGGGTGGGCAGATCGAAGGCGCAGCTGAGCCCCGTCTGGCCCGCGCCCAGGAGGAACTTGAATCGTTCGTTCGTCGCCTCGGCGGTGCCAAAGCCCGCGTACTGACGCATCGTCCAGAGTCGACCGCGGTACATCGAGGGCTGCACGCCTCGCGTGTAGGGGTAGGAACCCGGCGCGCCGAGACCCTCGTCGGGCGCGAAATCGGCGAGGTCCTCGTTGGTGTAGAGGGCCCGGATCTCTATGCCCGAGTCGGTGCGGCGCTCGTCAGGACTCACCTAATTCAGGTTAGGCGCTCGACGCGCGCCTGCCGCCTGGGTGCCATCCCCCGGGGTCTCGTGCGATAAGGAAAGATGGAGAGATGAACTGCCCCCACTGCGACTCACCGTCTAAAGACAACGCCACGTTCTGTCACGTCTGCGGACAGGCGCTCAGCGCGAGCCTGCCTTTGAGCGCGGCGACCTCGTCACCGATTCTCGCGGGGTGGTGGCGCCGCGTGGGGGCCACCTTCGCCGACGACCTGATTTTGATCATTCCGACCCTCGTGGTGGCGTCGATCTTTGAGGGCATCGGGGGCGTGTACACCGGCGCGGTCGCTGGGCTGATGCTCCAGGGCTTTTATATGGTCTGGCAGATCAGCTCTCGCTCGGGCCAGACCGTTGGCAATCGGGTCGCCGCGACCAAGGTCATCGACGCCCTGACGGGGAGCCGCGTGAGCATCACCCAAGCGCTCAAGCGCTGGGGCTTCATCGCGGTCTACAGCTCACTCGAATTCACCGGCACCAGGGGCGCCTCGGTCGTCGTGTCACTCTTTGGACTCATTGACGTGCTCTGGCCGCTCTTTGACCAGCGCAAGCAGACCCTGCACGACAAGTTCGCCGGCACGTTGGTCGTGCGCGCCTAGACGCCCACCGCGTGGGGCATGCACAGGTCGTCGTACTCGGCAATGACGATCGGGCCGGCGTTCTCGCCACAGGCCGGGCACTGCGGGTCGCGGCGCACCTTGAAGGTGCGAAAGCTCTCGTCCATCGAGTCATAGGTGAGCAGTCGTCCCACCAAGGGATCGCCCATCTCGAGTATCAACTTGATCGTTTCAATCGCCTGGATCGAGCCGATGATCCCCGGCAACACACCGAGCACACCGGCCTCGGCGCAGCTGGGCGCGAGTTCGGCGGGCGGCGGCTCGGGGATCATGCAGCGATAGCACGGCCCGACGTAGGGATTAAAGACCGTGACTTGGCCCTCGAAGCGAAAGATGGAGCCGTGCACGACGGGGATGCCCTTTAAGAGCGCGGCGTCGTTGACCAGATAGCGCGTCGGGAAGTTGTCGGTCCCATCCAGGATCACGTCGTAGCCGTCGATGATGTCAAGGATGTTGTCCGCTCCCAGGCGGGTGTCGTAGGTCTTCACCGTCACGTCAGGGTTCATCGCCTCCACGGTCATCCGGGCCGAGTCGACCTTTCGCATTCCCAAGCGGTCCATGTTGTGCAGGATCTGGCGCTGCAGGTTCGACGAGTCGACGACGTCCATGTCGATGATGCCGATCGTTCCCACGCCCGCCGCGGCCAGGTACAAAGCGGCCGGCGAACCGAGCCCGCCCGCGCCGAGCAAGAGCACCTTGGAGTCGAGCAGCTTTTGTTGGCCGGCTTCGCCGACTTCGGGGAGCAGAAGATGGCGGTGGTAGCGCACGCGCTGCTCGGCGGTCATGGTGCGCGGCGTCGCCCAGGTCAGTCCGTCGTCTTTCCACTTGTTAAAGCCCCCGGTGATCGACACGACGTCGCTGTAGCCGAGGTCCTGGAGGGTCTTGGTGGCGAAGGCCGAGCGCACGCCGCCCGCGCAGTAGACAGCGATGGGGGCGTGCTTGTCGGGCAGGCGGCCCTCGATGGAGAACTCGAGATTGCCCCGGGGTACGTGCACGGCGCCGGGAATCGTGCCCTGCTCGTACTCATCGTTCTCTCGAACGTCGAGCAGGGTGAAGTGGTCGAGACGACCCGCCACTTCGTGGGGATCGATTTCTCGAATCTCGGCCTTCGCGGCGTTGAGCAGATCACGGGGTGAGGACACGGCGTTCTCCTTCTTGGGTAGTGAAATCTTACCTGCTGGGTCAACAATTGCTCACGCCCACCTGCTAAACCTCTCGCGTGGACCTCGCGAACCTCCTCGCCCAGCGGCGCATGACTCGCTCCTTTGACGGAAGCGAGGTCGATCCGGCGTGGTTGGAGGAGCGCTGCGCCGAAGCGCTCTGGGCGCCGACGGCCGGCAACAGCGCGGGCGTGCGGATGCACGTCATCGCCCCAAGCGACGTGGCCGGCTACTTTCACTGCGCTACCGACGAGGCCTGGCGAAGCGGCGCGCGACGAGCGCCGGGCCTGATGCGCGCGGGCGCCGTCGTGTTGGTGACCGCCCAGCCCTCGTTGTACCTGGAGCGCTACGGCGAAGCCGACAAGGGCGACTCAGAACTCACGCGACTCGAGTCCTGGCCCCTGCCCTACTGGCACACCGACGCGGCGATGGCGACGATGGCGCTGTTGTTGTTGCTCGAAGAGACCCGACTCGCCGCGACCATCTGGGGCAGCTTTCGACACGAAGAAGACGTGCTTCGTTGGGCGCGAGTGCTCGACGAGCAACTTTTCGCGTCGGTCTTAATTGGACGCGACGACGGAAACGACGTGCCCTCGAGCTCTCTTCAACGAAACGTCCCCTCGCGTCGAGAGCGAGTCTCGCGGGTGACGCCGGCGAACTAGGTACGCGTAGCCGCGTCGCGCAAGAACTCCACGAGCGTGCGCGCGCTAAAGGCCGTCGCCCCCTTCGTGACGTAACCACTCGCGGCCTCGGCGCGCCCGGGGCCCGCGATGTCGAGGTGGACCCAAGGTCGGTCCTGGGTGAATCGTCGAAGGATCAAGGCGCCAATGATCGTGCCGGCCACCGATGCCTTGCCGATGTTCTTCAGGTCCGCCACGTCCGATTCGACGTGACTCTCGTAGCTGTCGACGAGCGGCATGCGCCACAGCTGCTCGCCGCTTCGCGCGCTCGCCTGGGCGAAGCGCTCCGCGAGGTCATCGGTCGAAGCGAACAGCGCGCCGACCTGGTCGCCGAGGGCCACCTTCTGCGCGCCGGTCAGGGTCGCCACGTCGATGATCGCGTCGGGGTTGATCTCCGTGGCGAGGCACAGCCCGTCGGCCAACACCAAGCGGCCCTCGGCGTCGGTGTTGAGCACCTCGATCGTCATGCCGTTACGAATCTTGAGAACATCGCCGGGCTTGGTCGCGTGCTCGCCCACCAAATTCTCCGCGAGCGGAGCGATGGCCGTCACGCGAAGGGCCAGGCGCAGTCGACTCACCATCAACAGCGTCGCCATCACGATGGCCGCACCCGACATGTCGGTCTTCATCGTCATCATGCCCTCGGCCGCCTTGAGTGACAGCCCCCCGGAGTCAAACGTGATGCCCTTGCCGACCAGGGCGACGTGGGGCATGGGCGAGCCCGGCGAAGGATCGTAGGTCGCGCGTACGAGACGCGCCGGCTGGGCCGAGCCTCGACCCACGCCGAGAAGTCCGCCCAGACGTTCCTCTTTGATTCGAGACTCGGTCCAGACCTCGACGTCGACGAAAGCCTCTCCCTCCAGGCGCTCTTCGAAGCGTCGGGCCAGGTCCTTTGGCGTGAGGTCGCTGGCGGGCGTGTCGATAAGGCGCTTCGCCCAGTTCACCGCCTGGGCGATCTCTTCACCTCGTGTAACACCACTCGTCACCTCATCGTGTACCGCCACGGTCGGCAGCGGCGCCGCGATGGGCACCACGTTCAAATCGAGGGTCTTGCTCGACTTGAAGGTGTAACTGGCGAGCAAGACGCCCTCGACGAACGACTGCGCCGCGATGCCCGGCGCCTCAATGGCGTCGGTAGGCAGCAGGAACGACAAGACGTTGTCGCCCGCTACTCGCGACGCGCTGGCTCCGGCCAAGCGATAGCTCTCCGCGCGGTTGTAACCGACGCCGAGCGACACCAGGGCCACGCCCGGGCCGCGCTGCGCGCGAAGCACGACGACGCTGCCCGCATCGGGCTTCAGTCCGTTCTGGGCGCACCACTCCTTGGAGAGTTCGTGCGTGAAGCGAACCTCGCCAATCTGAGTGGGGATCGCCTTGCTGACGTAGGCCGCGCCCGCGTCAAAGACGACGGGAACGGCGACGATGCCTCCGGCGAGGGCGTCCTTCAGGGCCACGACGTGCGGGCTGCGCGACATCAACTCTCCTGCTCAACGGAGCGAGCGGTGCGGTGAAACGGGCCCTCGGCCCAACGCGCGAGCGTCCACACCAAGTCGCTGAGACGATT
>Ga0307372_10002648_pt1 | contig 29283 bp, 23 predicted proteins | sample OX1MG_FD_202533 | JGI IMG/M metagenome (GOLD analysis project Ga0307372, IMG submission 202533) | Soil microbial communities from Risofladan, Vaasa, Finland - OX-1 | ecosystem: Environmental > Terrestrial > Soil > Coastal area > Acid sulfate soil | place: Finland: Risofladan, Vaasa | collected... | reverse complement strand
GGACAGTTTACTTTGACAAACGGGCCTTCGCTCCAAGGCGAGCGGTTGTGGACAAAATGCGCCAGAACCTCTTTTCCGGTGCCGCTTTCCCCGAGAATGAGGACGGGAACGTTCAGACTCGCGGCGCACTCCACGCGCTGCCGCACCGCCTGCATTGCCATCGATGGACCAAAGTAAATATGGTCCGGTGGTAGATTGGTCGGTTGTATCGGCGGCTCAGGTTTTAATTCCGTAGCAGAGGCCATTTTCGGTTTAATTTTGAAAGCTGGGAGTTCGCAACTCCAACCTATTCACAGTTTCATAAAGCATCTCTCACGCCAAAGAGGCTTGGCGCCAACCAATATCCCATAAGCAGCTCATTCTACAGGCATTATGCGTTATCCTTGATGCTGAGAAGGTCTATGGGCAGACGCAAACTCTTCTCGGTCTGCAAGGGCAAACTAGAAAACTGTTATCATTTTCGGGAATAGCCTTTCCCTGAGCACGTTCTACACCTTTCCACAACCCCCTATACGAGCCACTCCCACCCACAACGCAAAAGCCAGTTTCCAAGCGTGTTCGATATGAGAAATTAGCGTGGGATGAGTGCCGCTGCTTGTTATGAAGACTTACAAGACCCTAAAGGCGTTCTCTTCAAGCAAGTGAAGGTAAGAGCGGCGGGCGCATCCTCATGCGCCAAAGTTAGAGATGAGTTTGGAAGGTTCCGGAGACTTAGACCCGGGATGCTTCGCCGCGGATGATATCGTATCGCTCAATGACCGCCGCGACTCCAATGTTTTGGTTATCATCGTCGCGTCTCTGATCCACACGAACGACTCGTCCATGCGCGCGCACGAAGACTTCCGTCCCTCGGGTGATTTCCGCGGGGAGCGTGAGAGTGAAGTCCAGCTCCATGCCAGGAGCAAGATTCTTTTCCATGATGAAGTAAACACCGCGCGTTGAGATATCCCGGGTTCGCCCGTTGTGCGACCCCAGTTCTCGGCTGATTGGCAAGCGGACGCTTACTGGCAAGGAGAGGTCGTACCGGCGAGCCATGCGACGTTCCGTCATCCTTACTCCTCGAAGGCAAAATTGAAGTTCACAGTATGCACCAGGAAAGAATCAGCAATCCCTATTCCAAAGGTTACGCGCCATTTAGCTTCGCCTCGTGTGTTGCCATATTGACACAATACGCTTCCGCAAGGAAGGCCACCGTGCCGGACAACCCCTTTGGAAACATCGATGAGCAACTGGCGATTCCGTAATGGAACTGGCTATGCAGCTTCACGCGATTCCGGCTTCGGACCGGAATACTAGAACAACTGAGGTTGGATGGGTAGTGGAATTTCTTGGATTTGCCCTAGATATGCAACTCTTTGCAACGGGCACAGAACGAACGCCTCTTACTTCGAGGAATCCGCGCCACTGAACATTTAAGAACCACGAACAGCAGGGGCGGCGGGAGAGTCGTGCTTGTCGATTTCTTTGGCCGCGACTTCCTTCGGCACGATCGATTTTGCCGATGCAGACCGCGAACCGCGCCCGGAATCGAGGTTAAATTGGCGCATCTTGTACAGCAACGCCTTGTAGCTGATTTCCAACATGCGCGCGGCATCCTTCCGGCACCAATTCGTTTTCTCCAAGGCATCCGCGATCGCTTCCATCTCGGCTTCATCTTTTAAGCCGCGCACCAGGGCTTTCAGCCCCTGCTCCTTCGGCGCGGGAGCTTCTTCGCGCGGAGCAGTGCGTTGTTGCTGGCCCGTCATCTCCAGGAGTTCTCGGAAGCTGCCTTCGTCGTCTTCGAGAATCACGTAGCGCTTCACGAAATTCTCGAGCTCCCGCAAGTTGCCCGGCCACGCATAGCGCAGGGCCGCTTCGAGCAAGTGTTTGGATGGATCCGGCGCAACCTTCTGGTATTTCTCGCTGTATTTGACCAGAAAATGACGAAACAAGAGTGGGATTTCCGTGGTCCGCTCACGCAGCGGCGGGATGTGGATCGAAAGCACGTTGAGTCGATAGTAGAGATCTTCCCGAAACCGGCCCGTACGCATGCCTTCCTTCACGTCCATATTTGTTGCCGCCAGGACGCGCACATCCACGTTCACCACCGAGCGAGCTCCCAGCCGGGAGTATTGACCGTCCTGCAGGACATGCAGGAGCTTCGCCTGGAGATGCGGGCTCATCTCTGCGATTTCATCGAGGAAGATCGTTCCTTTGTTCGCCAGTTCGAACTTGCCAGGCTTTGAACGGATCGCACCCGTAAACGCGCCCTGGTCGTAACCGAACAGTTCCGATTCCAAAAGCTCGCCGGGCAGCGCAGCGCAATTCACCTTCACAAACGCCTGCTGGCGGCGCGTGGAGCGAAGATGAATCATCCGTGCTACCACTTCTTTCCCCACGCCGCTCTCTCCGCTAATGAAAACCGGCACATCCACCGGAGCAATCTGAAGAATCTGCTGCCGGATCTTCAGCATCTGTGGGCTGGCTGCCAGGAAGGAAATGTCCTCCGTGAGAGCCTCGCAATACTCACGTAGCGCCTGATTCTCCGAGCGAAGCTGCTGCTTTTGGCGGCATTTCAGAAACGCGGCGTCCAGCTCCGGTTTCTCGAATGGCTTGGTGAGATAATCGAGCGCTCCCAAGCGAATCGCGTCCACTACCGTATTGACCTCATTCGAGCACGAAAGCATGATGACGTTCAGCGTGCGGTCCAACTGCATCAGCTGCCGTAGCGTTTCCAGCCCGTCCATCTCCGGCATCAGCACGTCGAGAATGATAAACTCGGGGCGTCGCTCGTCTCTTCCCACGCGCTCCAATGCGTCCTTGCCGCTGGAGACTGTCTCGACTTCAAACCCATCCACTTCGAGCAGGGTTTGGAGATACTTGCGAATGCTCGGTTCGTCGTCCACAACCAGAATTTTTTCTTTTTCGGCCATCTTTGATTTCCTATGGAGCGTGTTTTCGCTCTACTCCGCATTATTGGGTAGCAGGAATGAAAAAGAACTTCCCCGGCCCAATTCGCTGTCCACCCATACCTTGCCTCGATGCGCTTGGATCAGGCGCTTCGTGATCGCGAGACCCAGCCCCATTCCCGAGGAAGAAGGATCCACTCGCACGAATTCCTCGAAAATTTCTTGATGAAATTCCGCGGCAATGCCACCGCCCGTATCGGAAATCGATATCAGCACGCTATTGGTTTGCTGTTGCTTCTCTCGGTCTCTTCGCCGTTCCGCCGAAGGAACCGCATCGGCGTCGGCCACGCGGCGCTCCCAGAAGTGAGGGCGGGCTTGCAGCGTTACGCAGCCTCCGCTGGGCGTATGCTTCAATGCATTGTCGAGCAAGTTTGCCATGCATTGCTGCACTTTTTGGTAATCGAACTTAAGCCGTGGGAGATCCGGATGGAGCTTGGCGTCCAGACGTACATTGGCGCGTTGAAACGCATCCTGCCAGCGACAGGTCAAGTCGTTGATACAATCTCGTACATCGTTTTCGCGCAACTGCAACACAAGCTTCCCGCTTTCCAAGGCTGAATAATTCAGGAACATGGAGACGAGCCGCACCAGCCGGTCGCAGCTTTCCTTAGATTCCTGCAACATTTCCCGTTGGCGGTCGCCGAGTTTCCCAAGCGACCCGGACAGCAGCAAATCGTAATAACCCTTCATCACCGCCAGCGGAGTTTTTAACTCATGCGCGGCCGACGCCAGAAACACAGTCTTCTGACGGTTTACTTCCTGGAGACGCAGGTATGCCGCCAGAAGATTTCTATAGGTAATTTCCCGCTCCTGCATCAGATCCTGAACCTTCTGACGCATGTCCGCCTCGTCCGCAGGAATATCGCTCAGCGACGGCTCGATGTAGACCACCAACCAATCCGGTTCGGGGAGCCAGCGGATTCGGGCCTGGATTTTTCCTTCCAAGAACTGGATCGGAAGATTTACTTCCTGCTGGCCGCCTTCGAGCTGTGTCAGAATTTCGGTCCGGTCAGTATTTAAGATATCCAGGAAAAGGTTCACATCCGGCTCGGTCAGCTGCCGGGCTCTTAATGTCTCCTGAGCCTGGAGGTTTGTGAACAGAACCTTACCGCGCCGGTCCGATACTAATAGTGGCCGGTCCAGTGCGTCCAGTAGGCTGGCAACGAGATGAAAGCTTACTTGCCCGCTTGTGGGTTGTTGCTCAGCAGTGACAACCCTTGGCACTCACCCTCCTCGGGTCTCTCAACCCCGCGCCCAGACACACCACCCATACTGCGCGGTAAAGCTAGGAAAACCTTGAGGAGATTATGCTCGCAAAGGGAAGAAATAGTGTCAATGGTAAATGAGTCCTATATTTGCACAATTCTGGAAATGAATTGCACTAAGTCTGCAGTTTCCAGACGTAATCCGCCAGTACATTCATTCACTAACCTTCATAGCTTATTGATAATAATAGGCTTTAATTTGCGTCCCACACGATAAGAATTAGCACTTGGATTGCTCTCTAAATCTAAATTGGTACTAATACTAAGGTACTTCTATGTCTAAAGAAACGATTACCCACATAAAACGCGGTCTGACTCCGCTCGACGACGAGCATCGGCGTTCGCAGCGGATTTACCTGCAACTACCGTTGTTTGTGCGCGGAAGAGACCCTCGCGGGGAGCAATTCTTGGAACTGGCTAAGACTTTGGATATCAGTGCAATCGGAGCGTTAATTGTCTGTCCCAAACCGCTCACCTTGGGTGAAATCGTTACAGTCACCATCCCGGCACCCTCTATACCTTACTCCGCACTAGTACCCGCCAGTATGCCGCCAATACAAGCCAAAGTTAAGAGGCAACAGGCAGCAGGTGATGTTTACCTGGCCGGCGTTGAATTCCTCAAACCTATTGGATGACATTCTTTCTATTGGCGAGTTGAAGCTGCGGCCGACTGGTCTGAAAGTGGAATTACTTTCCATCGTCGACTGCTAGCGATAGGAATCTCCGCATTTCCTGAAAGAAGACAACGAGTAAGTTGCATTCTTACAGAGGGTTACGCAGCTTCGTTGCGGGCCATTTTTGCCTTCCGGATGGATAGTGCCGTGCTACACTTTTTGTATCCCGCGTGCGTCCCCCTGATTTCGGGGTAGCTAACGCTTTTCGGATCTCATTGATGCCCCAGCCCGGCGATCTTTCTCAGTCGCATTCATCTGTCGAAGACTCCTTCTTGGATCTCTTAGTCGAGACCCTTGAGGGACTTGATGATTCGGTCCGCGGACAATTCCTTCGGCAGTTTTTTCGTACGACCGCTCAAATTGACCTCGCGGAAACCCAGAGCAACGAATACTGGGAACGAATTCTTCTGCGTCGCCGCGAATTTGGCGAGAGCCTCGGGAAAAAGGTCTCACTGAAAACCGCCATGGTGGATGTCCTGGCCTCGGCCAATTTCCTGCGCGTTCCCATCTTGATGGAATACGAAGAGTTCAAGAAACTGCAGATCAATGCAGCTACCGATGCCCTAACAGGCCTCTACAATCGCCGTCTGTTCGACGAATACTGCGATAAGGAATTGAACCGCGCCAGACGCTATGGGCACCATCTCGCCGTGGTGATCCTCGATCTGCACAAGTTGAAGGAAGTGAATGACCGCCACGGCCACTTGCGCGGCGATCAGGTTCTGCAACTGGCCGCAAGCACTCTGCGCAAGACATTGCGCGCTTCCGATTTTGCCTTTCGCATCGGCGGAGATGAATTCGCGCTCCTCCTTCCGCAGACCGATCCCGAACAGGCCTCGACCCTTTGCCGCCGCGTGCGCGCCCAATATGAGAGCGAGGTCCATCCACTTGACTTGCAAATCGGAGTGACACTCGACTTTGGCATTGCCGTGCATCCCCAGGACGGCGATCAGAAAAGCGATCTGATGGGCCTCGCGGACAAAAGACTCTATGAATTAAAGCATGAGGGAACCCCTTTCGTGCGTGCCATTCCGTCCGAGCCGCAGCCTTCTCCACCACGCGAAGTCCCTGTGTCTACACCAGCTCCTGCGGAGGCTGTTCCTCAGCCCGTACCGACTGCCGCTCCACATCCTCAGCCTCGCGCCGAACAACGGAAATGGGAGCGTGTATCGCTCGCGGGCACAAAAGCTCATGCCATACTCACCGATATCGGCCCCAAAAAAGCCAAGGTGATCGATTTGAGTTATGGCGGTGTCGCCCTCTTGCTTGAAAAGCCAGATGAGGTTCCGAACCAGTTCAATGCAGTCCTGCACGTTCCTATTTTGCCGCCGGTGCGAGTGATCCTCCGCAAGACGTACGCCTTGCGCATCGAAGAGGGTCACATCCGTCTCGGTTGCTCATTCGTTTCCTAGCCTGACGCTAACGCGCCGTGACCGGCTCCTCGACTAGCGGTTTCGCACGCCCGAACGCCATGACATGACACTCGGAGCCAATCTGGGCGAACAATCAGTAATGTGCGCTTTGCTTCAAGAACACCGCCAGCCTATCGAATGGAGTAACCGCTCGCAGTGGTCTCGTGCGACACCACTTTTCTCGCGATTGTTTTGTCCTATTTCGCGTTTCTTCCATCCATCCGAAACAAAACCGAGCCATGGCAAAACTGCGCTATTAAATTTTGGAATTCAGACTAAGAAAGGCTCGTCGGATCAATATCGATGACGACGGCGGTGTCCGGAATTTCCTTGGACGCACAGAAATCGAGGCAGCCGCCGAGCGCTTGCGCGAGCGCCGAGCGATGCGGCGATTTGAGCACAAACTGGAATCGATACTCGCGGCGCAATCGAGCGAGCGGTGCCGCGGCTGGTCCAAGAATCTTCACGCCTTGCTTTTCGAACGGTGCGAAATAGCTTCCGAGAGCTCTGGACCACCGGATGGCATTCTCTACCTTGGAATGACGCACCAGGACGGTCGCAAGCGCGGCGAACGGCGGATAGTGAAGAACACGGCGAAAGTGGGCTTCTTTCTCGTAGAACGACAGATAGTCTTGCCGTGCCGCGTACTGAATGGCGTAGTGCTCCGGATAATACGTCTCAACCAGAACCTCGCCCGAAAGCTCGCCTCGGCCGGCGCGTCCCGCTACCTGCGTCAGTAACTGGAAGGTGTGCTCGGCAGCGCGGAAATCCGGACGGCTCAGCGCGAGGTCGGCAGCCACAACACCTACGAGGGTCACTCGCTGAAAGTCATGACCCTTTGCAACCATCTGGGTTCCCACCAGGACATCAATCTCACCGCTGGCGAAGGCTCCCAGTACCTGCTGGTATTCGTGCTTCGTACGCACCGTGTCCCGGTCGAGCCGGGCGATTCGTGCCTTCACGAATTGCTCGCGGAGATATTCCTCCACGCGCTCGGCGCCGTCGCCCACGAAGTACATGTGTTCGCCGCGGCACATCGGGCATTGCTTTGGGGGACGGATTGAGTAGCCGCAATAGTGGCATTCGAGGCGCTGCCGGCTTTTGTGATATGTGAGCGCGATGCTGCAATTTTGGCACTGCACAAGCGCTCCACATCCGCGACACAGGAGCGACCACGAGTAGCCTCGCCGGTTGATCAGCACCATCGCTTGCGTTTTCTCTTCGAGCCGCAGGGCGATGGCTGTGCGAAGCGCTTCCGAAACGGGAGCGGCACGGTGCTGGCGGCGAAATTCCTCGCGCAGGTCCACAATGCGTACTTCCGCGAGGGGCCGGTTCTCGACGCGCGAGGCCAGCGTGAGCAAACGATACTTCTTCGCATGGACGTTGCGATAGGTCTCGAGCGAGGGCGTGGCGGAACCAAGCAGCGCCACGGCGCCTTCGAGGTACGCGCGATACACCGCCGTGTCGCGGCCGTTGTAGCGCGGCGTTTCTTCTTGCTTGTAACTCGATTCCTGTTCTTCGTCGACGATGATGAGGCCGAGATTCTCGATCGGCGCAAAAACGGCCGAGCGTGTTCCGACAATGACCTGGGCTTCTCCTCGGCGCACCCGCCACCATTCCCGGGCGCGCTCGATATCCGGCAAGCCGCTGTGCAGCACCGCCACGCCTTTGCCGAAGCGCGCGCGCACCAGACGGCCAACCCACAGGGTGAGCGCGATTTCTGGCACGAGTACGATAGCCGTCTTGCCGCGTGAAATCGCCGCTTCAATCGCTCCCAGGTAAACTTCGGTTTTACCGCTACCCGTGACGCCGTAGAGCAGTCCCGTGGCAAACTCGCCTGTCAAGAACCAGCGCCAGATTTCGCCAAGGGCCGCATTCTGCTCCGCGTTCAGCACGTTTGCTGGGGCAGTGAAATCCGTGTCCCAGGTATCTTCGTCAGGGGTAACCGGCTCTTCCCATGTGAGCAAATGCCTCTTTTTCGCAAGTTGGAGGATCACCGAGCGCGAAACGCCGGCCTTTTCGGCGAGCATCGTCAAGGGCAGAGGACCACGCGTGGCGGCGAGAATTGTGCGCAGCTTTGCCTCGGCTGCGCTGCCGGTACTTTCCGCGTTGGCCGGATTCCAGGCGACGATTTTCTGCATGCGCGCCTTCCGGTGACGCACTATTTCGCGCGCCTTGAGATAGCCCCGCCGGGCAAGCACTTCCGCAACGGTCTCTCCACCGGGCCATCGATTTACGGAGGTGGAGGAGGCAGAGCGTTCTCGATCGAAACGGCTCAGGAACTCACGTTCGGCACTTTCCACGTCGGTGTTCTCCCCGTTTGCGGAGAGATCCTGCAAATAGACCAGGCCAGCATCAGTAAGCGAGTACTCTCGGTCGTGCCGAATCTCGATTTCCGGAGGCAGCATTGCGCGAAGGCTCTCGCCGATCGGGGCAAGGTAGTAGCGGCTAATCCATTGTCCTAATTCCACGAGCTTGGGCGACAGAGCAGGGAGCGGGTCCATTAGTTCCGCGATTTCCCGGATGTGCGATTTGTGGGAGACATCCGGCGCACGGTCCGACTCGGCAAGGCCAACACCGATCATCGGACGATTGCGAAAGGGTACGATCAAACGTCTTCCAATGAGAGTTTCCCCGTTGAGCGTGGCGGGTACGGCGTAGGTGAACGTCGAGCGCAGTGGAACGGGAAGTGCGACCTCGCAATAGCGTGGCGTCATAAAGGCGGCATTAGTGTAGCAGCCCAACGCGTGGTTCGAATCCGCATGACATGGAACGCGAGCTACAGGTTCACAACGACGATTCCCGTAAAAATGAGGGCCACGCCTAGCCATTGGCTGCGCCGCAAGCGCTCGCGCAGGAAGATGGATGACAACAGTACGGTCACGGCGCCGTACAGCGAAGCGATGACTGTCACGATCGAAACAGGCCCAATACGCAGTCCCGCATTATTGGCAACATAGGCGGTAGTATCCACCAGCCCCATGACCACGAGCAGCCACCAAACGCCACCTTGCGGGAGACGCAAGGTCTGCCGAGCCGGCGCGGCCGATAACAAGAGCACGCAAGACGTCGAAAGACGGACGACCCAAACCGATACCGCAGCACCCATGACCGGCAGAACATGGAAACCGAGAAACCAGAACATGATTCCAAACGCCACGGTAGAAACCAGAGACCAGCCGGCGCCGCGCGATAAATGCGCTCCCAAAACCCCATTGGAAACGGATGCGGTTCCATCCGCGACAAATTCAAACGAAGTTGCGGCTAGTATGAGGCCCAGCAACGTGATGCCGAGTCCCGCAGCGCTCAGCGCACGAATCCGTTCGCCGCTCAACAAAGCGAGGGTAACTGTGATTGCGGGATAACTCGATGAGATGGGGGCGACGATGGTCATCACGCCCACCTGGAAAGCATAATAAAGCGCGAGCGACCCAACGGTATTGAGCACCGCGGCAAATACGGCAAGCCGCCACGGCTGCCATCCCGGCGCGACGCTCCGCAGAAACCCGCCGGTCGATTCCAGGTATATGGTGAGCGCCAGCAATCCGATCACTTGCATGACCAATAACGCGCGATACGCGCCTATGCGCCGCGAGGCGAAGCGCGCCACGAAATCGGACACGCCCCAGCACAATGCCGCAGTTAACGCGAGAAAAATACCCAAGAATTCTCCAAAAAAAACGGGGCTACTTGCGTCTGGGTTGCAAATTCAGGACGGCCATTACTTTCTGCAAGTCCTTCCAGACTTCGCCCTTCGCGTTTGGATTGCGCAAGAGGTAGGCAGGATGGTACGTCGCGATCAGCCTGGAGCCGCGGAAATCGAACCATTCCCCGCGGAATCGTGATATGCCCTGATTGGTTTGCAGCATTGTCTGCGCGGCGCAGCTTCCGAGGCAGCAAATCACCTTCGGCTGGATCACGGCGATCTGACGAAACAGAAATGGGGAACAGGTGCTGATTTCGTCCTTTTCCGGCAGGCGATTTTCAGGAGGGCGGCATTTCACGACGTTGCAGATGTAGACATCCTCGCGGCGCAGGCTCATCGCCTCGATCATCTGTGTGAGCAGTTTCCCAGCGCGCCCAACAAACGGCTCGCCTTGTTCGTCCTCATCGCGGCCTGGGCCCTCGCCGACGAAGATCAGTTCCGCTTTCGGGTTTCCCACGCCGAAGACGATGTTCGTGCGCGCCCTGTGCAGCTTGCAGCGCGTGCAGTTCGGGCCGATGACTTCGCGGATACGCTCGAGGGTATCGCCCTCGATGCGCTCATCGAAGAGAAATGGGCTATCCAAAACCGGAATAACGACCGGAGTGCCCCGAAGAGACGCCGCAGAAGCAGTTCCCGCCGCTGCTGCTATCTTACGAGGCGCTGCTTCCGTGGGTAAGGGAATTGATGGTGGGGAGGATGCTCCCATTGGCGTCTGAACAGGCTGTTGAGATGACGGGCGCTGGGTAGCTTGATTGGAAGCGCGACCGCGGTAGTAAGGTCCAATCCCAATGTCCGCTGAGTAGTGCAACCACGCTTCAAGGCGACTGCGGTGAGACGAATCCATCCAATGCCCTCGTTTTCCCACTATCAACGAATAGAACAGCCCCACCACCGTCGGCGCACAATTTGCCGAGCCGCTACGTCAACAAAGGGTTTTATAGCATGAATTTTGATTGATTGTGAATTTCCAGAACCTGGTCAAGGATGCGGTTGGCAACGTCGCATTTGTTCATCTTGGGAAGCGGCAGGTCGCGACCATCGCGCAGGAATAGAGTGACAACGTTAGTGTCCGTATCGAACCCCGCGCCTTCCTGTGTGACGTCGTTCGCCACGATCATGTCAGCGCCCTTCCGCGACAGCTTCGCTCGCGCGTTTTCAGCGATGCGCTCGGTTTCGGCAGCGAAGCCAACGAGGATACGCGAGCCCTTCTCGCGTCCCAACTCCGCCAAAATATCCGGTGTGGGTTCAAGTTCGAGCATCAGCCGACCGACGCCGCGTTTCAATTTGCCTGCTTGTGTCGCAACTGGCCGATAATCGGCTACCGCCGCAGCCATGATTACGACGTTCGCCTCCGAAGCGCGTTCGTGCACGGCGTTCCTCATCTCCTCAGTCGAGCGAACCGGTACCCAATCGACACCTTCGGGTATTCGCAAATCCGTCGGGCCGCTGATCAGCACCACACGGGCGCCACGGCAAACCGCCGCCTCCGCCAAGGCGTATCCCATCTTGCCGGATGAGCGATTCGTCAGGAAACGCACCGGATCGAGATCTTCGCGAGTAGGACCCGACGTGACAACGATTGTCTGGCCGGTAAAATCTCGGCGCATTCCCAGAACGTCGCAGACTTTCTTGGCGATCGATTCCGTTGCGGCGAGGCGGCCGGCGCCCGTCATCCCGCAAGCGAGATAGCCCTCGTCGGGGTCAACCACGTGCACGCCGCGTGCTCGCAGGACAGAAAGATTCATTTGAGTCGCGGGATGCGCCCACATATTGACGTTCATTGCGGGAGCAATGACCACGGGCGCTTTCGTCGCCAGATACAAGGTGCTCAGAAAATCTTCCGCGATTCCGTGCGCGAATTTCCCCAGAATATCCGCAGTGGCGGGAGCAACGAGAAGGAGATCGATCCGCTGCGCCACGGCAATATGTTCGATGGCGCTTTCCACGTTGGCAGGAGCCGACTCTTCCGCGCCAAACATCTCCGTGATGACTTTTTTGCCGGTGAGCGCGGCAAACATGAGAGGAGTAACGAACTCCCGCGCGGCCCGAGTCATCACGACTTGCACGTCCAGCTTTTCCTGCTGAAGGCGGCGAACGAGTTCCGCGGCTTTGTAAGCCGCCACGCCTCCGGTCACCCCAAGAGCAATCTTCATAGAGCCAACTAGCTGCCGAATTCAGGGCGGCAGCAGGAGAAACCCCGCGCACCAAGGCTGACGGTCACAACGATACGAACATACGGATTCAACGGTAAACCGTCGCTATTTACGACGTTTTCCGTCCTTTGCTTCCGACTCCTCACCGAGATCCGGTGTCTCGTATTCGAGGAGCCCCTTTTGCAATTCTTCCTCCGCAATGCGCGACGTCTTGCGCGATCTCGGATTATCCACGAGCGGCCGGCCCCCGATCATCAACTGACGGGCGCGGCGCGCAACGACGACCACGTAAGCAAACTGGCTATCGGGTGCCTGCCTTGAAACAGTCATATCCAGGTCAGCCTCCAAAAGACTTCAAGATTTCGTGAATTTCATGTTCTCGTTGCGCCACGCGGCAGCGTGCTCCCAGTACGATGGCCTGCACTTCGTTGCCAGCGCGCTCCAGATCGTCATTGATGACCGCAAAGTCGTAACTCCGGTAGGTCAGCATTTCCTGCCTGGCACGTTCAAGCCGCCGCCGGATTTCGTCTTCCGAGTCCTGACCGCGCGCCCGGATGCGATTTTCAATGTCCGCGCGCGAAGGTGCGAGAACAAAGACAGCCACTGCGTCCGGCAACCTCTGCTTGACCTGCAAAGCGCCTTGAACGTCGATTTCAAGAACTAGGTCTTTTTTTTGCGCCACAGCTTCGCCGAGCCATTTGCTGGGCGTTCCATACCAGTTCTTTCCGAACACCTGTGCATATTCAAGGAATTCATCGCGCCCGATCATCCGCTGGAATTCGGCTTCTGACACAAAATTGTACCATTTGCCGTCGCTCTCCGTCTTGCGCGGGGGGCGCGTGGTGCACGAAACCGACAGCATCGTGCCAGGCAGTTGCAAAATCTTCTTCACGAGGGTGGACTTTCCGGAACCAGAAGGCCCCGAAACGATAAACACCAGAGGCTCGGATGAGCTCATTCGATGTTCTGCACCTGTTCCCGCAGTTTTTCTATCTCGGATTTGATCTCGAGCGCAAGCTGCGTGATTTCAAGGCCTTCGGTCTCATTTCCCGGAGTCTTCGAGAGCAACGTGTTGGCCTCGCGCTGCATTTCTTGTAGCAAAAAATCGAGCTTCTTGCCGACATCGGAGGAACCCTCGAGCAGAGACTGGAACTGCTGCACGTGGCTTTTGAGCCGGACCAACTCCTCGGAGACGTCACTGCGTTCGGCGGCGAGCGCCGCCTCGTGCGCCAGGCGCGCCACATCAATTTGCGCATCGCCCAGCAGTTCCTTCAGGCGCCGTTCGAGACGCTGGGCAAACGCGGGACGCGAAATCTCCACGAGCCCTTCGACCCGGGCCGACATGCTTGCGATGCGGCTCAAACGCCCGGACATCTCCTCGCGTAAAACGTCCGCTTCCTCTGCGCGCATGCGGTCAAGCTTGTCGAGTGCTTCCGTCAGGCAGAGTGACACGACCGCTTCAAACCGTTCGAGTTCCTCTTCGAGAGACGATGCCGGAGCGCCGACCACGCCCGGAAGGCGCAGGATCGAAGCCAAATCCGGATCTGCTTGGATGCCAAACTGCTTGCGCAGGGAATTGGCCGCCTGCACATAAGCCGCCGCAGCATCCATATTGACGCCGACGGCCGCGGAACCCACAAGGTCGTGCTGCACGTTGATATCGAGGTGCCCCCTGCGAACATGCTCGCGGACGATCTGGCGGATGCGAGGCTCGATCGGCTCGAATCCCTCCGGCACGCGCAGGTGCAAATCGAGAAAGCGGTGATTGACGCTTCGCACCGTTACGCGCAGGCTCCAACCTCTTTCGACGGCGCGAGCCTGGGCATAGCCGGTCATGGATTTCAAGCGCGAAGCCGAGTCCATCGATAAATTTGCAGGAACGGATTTTGTCTTTGTTCCGGGCATGATTATACGGGACCTGCCATGCGCGACACAGGCTCGACGTCCCGGAATTGTATATCGTAAAGCCTGGCGTAGATTCCCCCGCGGGCAAGAAGCTCTTCATGAGAACCGCGCTCGCGGATCACTCCATTGTCGAGTACGGCAATCGTCGTCGCCCGGCGGATGGTGGAAAGGCGGTGAGCGATGACGAAAACGGTGCGGCCAGTCATTAGATTGTTCAGGGCGTTTTGAACCAGCAACTCGGATTCCGAGTCGAGTTCGGAAGTAGCTTCATCCAGGATAAGAATAGGCGCGTCTTTCAGTAGAGCGCGAGCGATAGCAAGCCGCTGGCGCTGGCCTCCGGAAAGCCGCTGGCCGCGGTCTCCAAGGAGAGTCTGATAGCCGTGGTCCGTCTCCATGATGAAATCGTGCGCAAGGGCGGCTTGCGCTGCAGCAACCACCTTTTCTTCCGGCATATCGGGCCGACCGTAGCAGAGATTGTTCCAGATCGTATCGTTGAAGAGGATCGTTTCCTGCGTAACGATGGCTATCTGCTCGCGCAGGGAACGCAATGTTACCTCGCGCACGTCCGTTCCATCGATGCGGATGGAGCCAGAAGTCGCTGTATAGAACCGGGGAAGAAGATTGACGAGCGTCGTTTTTCCGGCTCCGCTCGACCCCACAATCGCGACGACATTCCCAGATGCAACGTGAAGATCAATCCCTTTAAGAATAAGAGGACCGCCGTCGTAAGCGAAACGCGCACCATCGAATTCGATTGATTCCGTGAGGCGTGGAAGCACTTTTGCGCCCGGGTCCTCCAAGGTTTCTTCCGGCAAATCGATAAACGCAAAGACCTGCTTGGAGATTCCTATGGCTTGCAAGAAAAGCTGATACACCGTGCCGATGCGCTTGATGGGCTCATAGGCCTTGAACAACGCATAGGTGAATGCACCGAACAAGCCAAGGGTCAGCCGACCGCTTTTGATTTCACCACGGGCGAACAGCAGGACCATGGAGATCACGACGGCACCGAGCACGTCCATCAGAGGAGATGTGGCAGCGAGCGCTCGGACCCAGCGCATGTTCTCACGCAGCAGATTCCGGGCCGCCTCGCGGAACTTCCGGATTTCAAACCCTTCCATCCCGAAAGCCTTCACGACCCGATTACCGCTGATCGTCTCGTGAAGAATCTGGCTTAGATCCGCGAGACGCGAGCGACTCTTTTCCGACGATTTGCGGATGCGGCGACCGAACTTGCCGACAGGCCACGCGACCAGAGGGATCAAAACGGCCGATCCGAGAGCCATTCTCCAGTCGATGATCGTTAGAACGAGGACAAATGCAATCAAGCTGAATATTTGTCGGAACAACTCCGCCATCCAGTCGGAGAAGGCGCTGCGCATTTGCTCAATATCGCTAATAACCGCCGAAATTACGCGCCCAACAGGATTGCGCTCGAAGAACCCGACTGGCTGCTGCACTACTTTGCTGTACACCTGATTCCGCAGGTCGGTGATACTCGTCAGGCCCACATACTGAATCAATGTGCCGCCGAAATATTCGGCGAGACCCTTGATCAGAAACAAAATCAGGAGGGCAACGGCGAAGACGGACCAGACGTGGTGAATGCGGGACGGGACGAAGGAATTCAGATAGACGATATGTTCGGTGCCCGGAATTTTGAAGAGTTCAAGCTTCTGAAGAGTGGAATACGGATTCAGGACGATGTCCAGGGCGGGCCGAATCGCGAAGGCAATCAGGAAGTCAATAAAACCCATTATGGCGATGAGAAAAATTCCAGCGACCAATAGCGGAGTATGAGGGACGATGTACTGGAGTAGACGCCGAATCTCATCACGTTCTTTTATGCGTGGAGTGTCATCCATGTCAGGGTCTCAGAGGCCGTAAGTCATTGATCTACTGGCATACAACCGAATCCGCATAGACTACGCAGGAAGAGCGAATCTTGCAAGGGACCGCAACAAGGTGAAGCAACGGTACCCTCTTTGGACAAAGGATCGCTGCATCTATCACGAGACCGTTTTATCCAGATCTCGATGGACGACCTTCGTCGCATAGCCTCTTTTCTGCAAGCTGCGACGGATCACTTCCGCCAGCGCAACCGACCGATGCCGCCCTCCCGTGCACCCGAAAGCGACAGTCAAATAGCTCTTCCCTTCACGAATGTAATGCGGGATCAAGTAGCCTAGCAGGCTTTCGATCCGACGCAAAAATTCTCCTGTCTGCGGGAACGATCGAATGTAACGCGCGACACGCGAATCCTTGCCGGTAAAAGGGCGCAATCGATGGACAAAGTGCGGGTTCGGTAAAAATCGCACGTCGAAAACCAGATCCGCATCCGCGGGAACGCCGTAGCGGAATCCAAAACTCACGATGGAGATGAGCAGGGGACGGCGCCCCGGGTTCTGGAATCGATCGATAATGAATTGGCGCAACTCGTGTACATTGAATTTCGTCGTGTCGATAATCGCGTCGGCGAGTCGGCGAATCGGCGCCATCCTCCGGCGCTCTTCGCGAATACCTTCCGCAATAGAACCGCTGCGCCCGAGCGGGTGTGGGCGGCGCGTTTCGCTGAAACGGCGAATCAGCGCCTCATCGCTCGCCTCGATGAACACCAGAGTTGCCGGATGCTCGCTTCGCAATTGGCGATAGATTCTGGGCAGATTCTCGATCTGTTCGCCTTCGCGGACATCTACCAGCAAGGCCGCTCTCTCAACCTCGCCGCGGCCGCTTTCGTACAGTTCGCTGAAGGTGGGGATCAGCGCAACGGGAAGGTTATCCACACAATAAAAACCGAGATCCTCGAATGTATTGAGTACGGAACGCTTGCCGGACCCCGACATGCCGGTGAGGATCACCAATTGGCGAGCATCACGCTTCCTGCTCGTTCGCGCCACAGCAGCGGGCCGTTAAACCTTCACCCGACGGCGATGCGTGCTCGGGATTCGCAAGTCTTCGCGATATTTCGCCACGGTACGGCGGGTGACGTGAATACCTTCGTCGCTGAGCTTCTTTGTGATCTGATCATCGGTGAGTGGATGCGTCGAATCTTCCGCCTCGATCATTTGTTTGACGCGGCGCTTCAGTGAAGACAGCGACATCTCGCTACCTTGCGGTCCGTTGACGGATTCGGAGAAGAACGTCCGCAGCTCAAGCACGCCTTGTGGCGTGTGGACATATTTATTGGCAACCGCCCTGCTCACCGTGGAGGGATGCACGCCCACTTCCTCCGCGACCTCCTTGATCATCATTGGCTTCAGGTGATCGGGGCCGTAGTCGAGAAAGTCGGCCTGCCGGCGCAGTATCGAATTGCAGACCCGCACGATCGTGTGCTTGCGCTGCTCGATATTTTTCATCAGTTGCATGGCAGCCGTGAACCGCTCCTTGACGTAGGTGCGCACATCGCGGTCAGCGGCATCCCGCGCCAGCAGCCTGCGGTAGGTGGGACTCAGGCGGAGCTGCGGCAAATCGTCGTCGTTAATGAAGACCTGCCATTCGCCGTCGACCTTGCGGAATTGAACGTCCGGCTCGACCAGGCGAGGCTCGGTCTTGTTGTAGCGCAGTCCCGGCTTGGGATCGAGCCGCTTAATCACATCCACCGCCCGCTTCACCAGTTCGACGGGCCGGTTGAGCGCCCGGGCGACTTCCTTGAGTTGGTTGTTTTGCAGGAGCTTGAGGTGCTCGGCGATAATCTGCTGCGCCAGCGTGTTCTGCGGATCGATTACCTTGAGCTGCATCAGCAGACATTCCTGCAAATCGCGCGCCGCCACCCCCGGCGGATCAAATTCCTGCACCATCGTGAGCGCTTCTTCCATGTCCTCCATCGAATAATTACCGGACTGAACGATCTCGTCCAGCGTAGCCGTAAGATAACCGTTTTCGTCGAGATTCCCGATGATCGTTTCAGCGATCTTGCGGACTACCTCGGTTGAAATGCTGACGCTGAGTTGCCAGGTGAGATGATCTGTCAGGCTTGCCGGGGAAGATAGGAACTTGTCGAACGAAGGTTTCTCAACCTCTTCACGTTCGCTGCTGCCAGAGCGTTCAGCGCCGGTATCGAGATATTGCGAAAAAAAAGAGCCGAAATCGAATTCATCGAAAGGATTTGCCGCCGGCGTTTCAGGAACGTTTTCCGTCTCTTTTTTCAGGAAAGCTTCGTCGGTATAACTTTCGGCGGCCGTCCCTTCCTCCGCGACTTCTTCGAGCATGGGATTGGCCATGATCTCCTGATTGATCATTTCGCGGAGTTCCAAGCGATTCAACGCCAGCACGCTCACCATCTGAACAAGGCCCGGCGTCAAAATCTGCTTTTGCGCAACGCGAAGGTTCAGTTTTGGCTGCAGCCAGTTCATGGCATTCAGTTGAGGCGGAAGCCTTCTCCCAGATAGATTCGGCGCACCTCGGCATTCGTCGAAAGCTCTACGGGCGATCCCGCGGCGAGGATCTTGCCTTCGCTGATGATGTAAGCCCGGTTTGTCACAGCCAGCGTATCTCTCACATTATGATCGGTGACCAGAACGCCGATTCCCCCGGCACTCAGATCCGCGATGATCTTTTGTATGTCCACTACCGTGAGCGGATCGATTCCCGCGAATGGCTCATCGAGCAGGATGAACGATGGCGATAGTACCAGCGACCGCGCGATCTCCAGACGTCTTCGCTCTCCCCCCGACAGCATGTAAGCTCGACTGTAGCGTACACCCTCCAGCCCCATTTGGGCCAAAAGCTCCTCGACCCGGTCTCGCCTTTGTTCAGGAGTGAGCGAAAGTGTCTCTAGCACTGCCAGTAAGTTCTCCTCGACCGTCATTTTCCGAAAGACCGAAGGTTCCTGGGGAAGGTAGCTGATGCCGCCGCGAGCCCGGAGATACATAGGGAGGTCGGTAATATCCTCGTTGTCCAGCAACACCCGTCCATAATCCGGACGCGCCAAACCGACCAGGATGTAAAACGTCGTGGTCTTTCCTGCACCGTTCGGCCCGAGCAGCCCAACTACTTCGCCCTGTCGAATCTCCAGATTGACGTCATCAACAACCTTCCGCCCTCGATACGATTTCCTCAGATCGGCGGCCTGGAGTTTCAACATCCCGGGTCATTTCTCAACTCGGTGTTTGGTCAGCGTGCGCGAACCCTGCTGCGAGTCAATCAAAATCGTATCATTCGCAACAAAGAAGGTCAACGAACGGCCCGTGGTTGTGTCGCTTGAAGCATCAGTAAGAGTCGGTTGTCCGCCTGAGAGTACAAATTTCCCATCGGCCGCGGTGTATTCAGCCCGTTCCCCCGTGCCTAGGCGGTCTCCCTGGCGCACGATTACCTGCCCTTCTGCCAAGACCCGGCTCAATTGCTGGCTTCTCGAGAATACAGGCCGAATGACCTGCGCTCGATGGGAGTCCTGTGGCAAGGATGGTGAATGCTCCTCTCCTACTGGCGGTCCCGAAGGAGCCAAAAATACGTCAAGCGTGGCCGACTCGAGTATCCCCTGGTCGGAACGGGCGACCACGCCTCCTTCCAAATGAGCTTTTTCTTGGTCGCTCAAGTATGTCAGGGTTGGGGCACGCACTTGCCAGAGCGATGGTCCCGGAGGTGCGCTCGAAATCTTACCCAAAGTTCCATCTGAAGATGGTCCTGCCGACTGGGGGAAAACCGCCACTACATGGCCACTTGCCAGCATCTTCTTGCTATCACGCCATAACTCCATCTCGTCCGATTCCAGCACGGACTCTCCCTGCCACAGCCTGACGTGCCCCGAATAAACGATATGCCCTGAGTTGCTCGAACCCGAGAGCGATTCGGCCGAGATGTGCGCAGCTCCGGAACCTAGGTTGATGGCATCGTTTTTCGGGTCCACCAGATACGTTGAGACCACACCGCCGGAAGCGTGCAACTCTCCGGATTGCTGGTTGATCACCACGCTCCCGGCGGTTGTTCGGCTCATGTAGTCGGACAGTACTGGTGACCCTTCCATCGTTATCGTACCTGTTGAGCGGTTCATCTTTGCCCGCGCGGCGCTGGCCTGGCGGTCATTCTGCATGAAATGGACGTTGCCGGTATCATCAAGGGTTTCCCACTCGCCGTTAGCGGCGAAGGTTGCGGTCAATTCCGTTGCGGAACTCATTTCTGGGCTATCCCTTGCGATTTGCCTCCTCAACTCCACGTCGGAATGGCCCAGCAATGTCTTCAGATGTCCGTCATAAGTGAACTCTGCGACGAGTCTCTTAGCCCTGAGACTTGTCAATTCATTCCCCGCTTTCGATTCGACTGTGGCAGGGGCTAAGGTCTCGGCGCTTTCAATCCGCTGTCCATCCGTTGAGAATAGATAAGAATGACGAGGTAGGGAGACGTTCGATCGACTGGAATGCGGTCCCGCAGAGGAAAATGTGACACGCAGGGCGTCCGTTTTCAACGCTCGATCATCTCCGTCTTGCTGTGATTCAGCGATTACGTTGCCATTTGCCATCATCTCCCGGACGGAATTGCGTTCCGGCAGCATGGTAAAACCCACATGAGCCGCCGAGAAACGGACCGTTCCACCTGCCGTTTGCTGAGTAGCTTTGATGCTGCCATCGGCGAGAACGTGCTCGATCCAGCCTGTTGGGGTGAGCGACGCTTCGAACTTCTCCGCTGAGACGCGGGATTTCGCGCTGCCCTGTGTCTCGTGAATCACCGCGTGGCCTTGGGCAACGACCAATTGCGCGTGGTAATTCGGATCGAGTTGGACTGATAGTTCGTCCGCGGACAGTTCTCGCAAGCCTTGGCGCACAGTGACAGGACCGGCAAGCACCACAATACGATCATCCCGGCGAATTTCGAGGCTGCTACCCGTCGCGCTCACAGGCAAGCCGCCCGAGCGATCGCTCGCATTCAGATCGAATTCCACCGCATGGGCGACGCGCAAAATCGAGTCCTGCGTGCTGTAGCTAATTCCGACGCCACGCCCTTGACCCTCAGGGAAACGGAACTCGACAGGTTCCGCACTTGCTGCTTCGCCTGTCTGGCGATTGAACGTAAGGTCGCGCGTCGTCACTTGCAGATTTTTATTTTCCGGCCTGTGGGAGGCGGAGTCCACGCTCTGAATGTCGATACGGACTTCCCCTTCGCAGCGAATGGCGCCTGACAGCGGCTCGTAGCTGCATTCGCGCGTGTGGATGTTGTCGTTACGGTTCCCTTGACGTCCGTAAACGGTGATCCATACATCTTCCAGCAGCGCGCGGTCTTGGTCTTTGAACTGGGTCGCCCGGGAAGCGCGAATGGTAAAAACCGTCCGCCCCTGCTCGACATCTGAGTAAGAAAAATCGGCGGATCGCTGCTGAATGGTAGCGGGCACCATGGGAGGGCTGGCTTCGCGCGCCCGAGCCTCTCGAATCGCGCGCTGCGCGTAGATGCCTGCAACAGCCAATACGATCAGGCTGGCGGCAATCGCCGCCCACCGTGCATATCGCGCAGCCTCTTGATTACGCACAGCGGAATCTCCGTATCAAACAGTTCGCGCAGAGCGCGAGATCGGACCCGAAATCCATGGGATTAAAAGCTGAGTATAGGCGAGGGGTCACCGCAGGACAACAGTACCGAGATGGTTTTGATCCTTGAACTGAGACCATTGAAATGGCGCACTTTGCAAGGATTAGCAGATTCAATTCGGTACACGAAGGGCGATTATCACTGGATTCATTGGTCGAGCCAATCATTTTGGAAGCGACGGTTTCTGGCTACAGAAAGACCTGAGTAGGGATACGTTAACGTCCTGATGGTGTGCGCCGGGGAAAGAAACGTAAGCTTACGGCGATGTTCAGAAATTCCCAGGGAGGAATTATACATATGAAGTTTCGATTCGAGTTCTTGTTGCTAGGGGCGTTGCTGCTCGCGTCTGCGCCCGCATGGGCTAATCAAATTGATTCCAAAAAATTGTCCACATTGGAAACAACACAACAGTTCACAAACCCAAGTAATTCGTTTGATGTCGCACATACCAGTTTTTTTGCACCTCTCTCGGAACATCGCTATTGGTCGGATTCGCACAGCTGGCGGGCAGGTTTGGTAGGGAATAATCAGAATATGGACAATGATTCGGGCGACACCACAAAAAGTGAAGCATCGGTGGCGACGCCCGAGCCCGCTGCGGTGTTATTGCTGGGAGCCGGACTGATTGGACTGCTTGGCCTCACAAAACTAAAACCGCAGATGCATCGCCCTTAGGTCGCCGATAAGCTCAGCTAACGGCCTGGAATGCTCGTAGCAATGGTCAGGAATCGAGCCAGAATTTGGGAGCCGCGCGGAGAAATTCCACTGCGACTTGCCGTTTTCCCACATGGGGTTTTCCCATGCGGACTACGCGGCATTCCTGACCGTCCTGGTTGTTTGTATTGACGAGATACAGGCGCTGGCCGCGCGCAACAGCGGTTTCGAGCAAGAGTGAACAACCCTGTACGCTGGTGTCCGTTGTTTCCGTCTCTTCATGAAAGGGATGCTTTTCCGAGTCCAAGCCGTACACTAGAACCAATGCGTGGTGCTTGGAACGGCGAGTCTTGCGATGTTCGACGCTCGGTGACGACGAGGATACTGGCTCAGAGCGCCCGGATGGAGAGTGCGCAGACTGTGAGCGGGCTCGAGCTTGTTCTGCATCTTTCAAGGCATTCCAGATTCGGCTCACAGCATTACCCCTCAAAACCAAGAAGATATTAAGGCCCTTCAAGGATAGCCCTCGACGCGAGCTTGCGGGAAAACGGCTGGCGGGGCTTTTCCTATGGGTCAACCGGCTTTGCTTCCCCACAGGATTAGCAATACTCGGATTCCCTGGTGAGAGTTCCACCGCATGATAGAACTTCTCGTTGTGTGTGTGCGATGCCTCCATTGAGCGGTGCTGGATGACTGAACGTAAAACGAAAGTCCCATCGAACCACTGATTGGAATTCACCGGTGATGAGGAAGGAATTGGAGTGATTTGTGGGTATTGGAAGCGCCCCAAGAAGAGAGCGAGTAAGCTGTGCTGTTTAAGACAGATAAACAAATCTGGAACAGCCCGACTGCGAGCGCATCCAAACTTTGAGGCACACATGAAATTTACGATCGTTCCAGTGGCACTTCTTTTGCTTATCGGAACCACTGCTTCTGTTTACGCACGGCAAGAAAAGGGGCACGAGGGACATTCGCAAGGGGGACATTCACAGGCGGCCAGACCCGCGCAGAGGCAGGCCAAGCCAGCCCATCAGCAACGGCAGGCCAGACCCCCACAGCAACAACACACACAACATGCTGCGCAAACACAGCGGCCCACAAACACAGCGGCCCACAAACACAGGCCGTGAATCGTTCAGAGCAACGTAACGCCGGACGCAGCCAAGCACGCGTGCAACGGACACGCGCTGCGGGTGGAAACAGAGGCAACTACGCGCATGGTCGTCGCATCACCGATGCCAGTTACGCCTCCCATTTCGGCCGCGGGCACAGTTTCCACGTAAACCGAGGCGACTATGAACGAAGGCGCTTCGAGTATGGTGGATACTCGTTCGGATTCATCGATCCGTGGCCGATCGGTTGGGGCTACTCGGATGACGTGTACGTCATATACTCCGACGGCGGCTATTACATGTATGACCGCGTTCACCCCGGACTGCGTATCTCCGTCAACATACTGTGATGCGCCTTTGCCAAACCGTATGACTGCAGGCGATGCTCGCCACATGCTCAGCAAGTGCGAGGCGCGAGCAATCGCCTGCTAAGATCAATAGGCTCGGCTGGAGGGTCTTGCAAAGCTAGCGAGACTTATGATCAGTCCAGGATCCAGGCTCGCCACAAAGGAAAAGATGCAACCCGAAACCAGCCAGTACATCTCGCCCGGGTCATACCTATTGCCAGAATGGAAAAACTCAGGCAAAGCATGGAAACCCACGGTAAAACCTGGCTAGCTAACTGAAGAGATTGGCTGGGAGGCCTGGACTCGAACCAGGATAATCAGATCCAGAATCTGATGTACTGCCAATTGTACGACCTCCCAACTGTTTGTGTGCAGTGTTTCCAGCTATTTCTTCCGCCCGATTCTAGTGCAATTTGCACTCAACTTGCATCGACAATCCCGCTGTCAATACAGCCTCGGAAGAGGACAGAGCCTTGCGGCATCCTCGGAACGATTCATCGGGCTGTTCAAATCGGCTGTTGAGACGATGTGACAGCGGTCAAAAGTCGTTCTTGTCCTATGCCACACTTATCCGGCATAGCACGCCCTTTCATTCACACCCGCCGTAACCATGTTACGCACAGCAGACCCCTAAGGTCTTGGATTATAAGACCGCGTAGGTATCGAGCTGTCGCTCGGGGTTCCCAATGTCCAAGCCAGCAGCGATGCATGAAGTTTGCCATTGTTTTCTGAAACTGCCAATTGAAAACAGATGCCTCGTCTTCTTAGCGGTCTTCTCTAGCATGATCAATCTTCCGTCAGTGTTGGAAGCGCCGGTAACGGGGTTGGCTTTCTGCTCCGCATTCGCTCTTTTCTCGATGATTGAGGCGGTTGAGTTAACCAACTGTATCCGAGCCTAAATAGCGGCGTGCGGCACCGACGCTGCTTTCTGCTACGATGATTGCCATGAAGAGAGCAGTTCGCTTAGCAATTTTTCTGGTTGCGGGCATCGTTGGGGTTGTATCCTCTGCCGCTGGCCAAAACGGCTCCATTGAATTTGCAGCGCGGGCTACTCCCACGGGGGGGCTGGAAGAACCCGTCCGCGGATTTCCCTTCTATCTCTTAAGCAAAAGCTTCGCAGACATTAATAAGGAAGCTGAAGCCGCTTTTCCAAAATTGGACATGGACGCTTTCATCGACAAGCTCGATGTTTCCAAGGAATTAAAAGCTTGGATGAAAAAAAATCGTTGGGTGACGCTCTCGGGCGAAGACTTCGTTCATAAGCTTCAGGCCGCAGACGTAATGGACGTACCCGAATTCTACAACGCCTACGTGCAGAGAAATTCCGGTTACCCTGGCATGGATTTCCCAAAGCCAAAGTTCAAGCCCGAAGACAAAGTGAAAGACCCGGAGAAATATACAAAGCTTTCGGCGGAATACCGCGAAGCCGTACGGCGCTACCTCGAGCAAAACCCGACGAGCATCGACGGAATTGACATGAATCTTGCGGACATCGATCCAAGCCCACAATGGCATGCCGTGGAAGCCAAGCGCGGCTCCGAAGTTCACCTCCGGGTTCTCGATCTCTCCCAGTCAAAATATCTCGTCGCACGCACGGAAACCAATCTACAAGGTCAGGGGTTTCTGCGTGACATTCCACCGGGTAACTATTGGCTCAGTACGTTAGATGTCGCCGCCGATATCGGCGACATTCGGCCGCGTTGGGACACATCGGTGACGGTAAGATCTGGAGAGGCAACGCGCATAACGCTTTCCAATGTAAACGCAGTCCAGCCTTCTCTTTCCACACCGTAGCGAATTCCGCCGCCTTGAGGCGATCCGTGCCACACACCGGCAATGAAATAGCGATGCTGATTGACAACCTAGGTGCAGCCGATGCCGCGAAGCGCGCGAGTGCAGGTACGGAAATATTCGAGCGAGGCCGCGAACTGGCGGTGGCCGCAACAAGGGAATGGCTCAGCGATGAACAACTGCGAAGATGCTTAGTGATTGGCAATTCCGGGTTTTTAGAAGCAACGGTGGGCGTGGCTGTCACACCACATCGTTTCGAAAATATCCGGTCCGCCAACGGTTCACCTCCTCTTGCGGATGTGCCTCCGGACCAGGACGCGAGTGAATTCGAGATCGATTTTCCAGGAGGCGTTCGACTCGATATCCTGACAACTCGCCAACCGGAAGGAGCGGGCGCTATGGCGCGATTTTTGCAGAAATTCGGGGAAGGAATCCAACAGGTCGAACTGCTCACCAACAACGTCGATCTAGCCACACAAGTGCTGCACACTCGATTCGGTGTCGCGCCGGTCTTTCCTGCCACGCGTCCCGGTGCCGGTGGCACACGTGTGAACTTCTTCCTGGTTCCACTGCCGAAAGGCGAGAAGATCCTCATCGAGCTGGTGGAAGCAGGAACTCAACACGCCTAACGCGGGAATCTCCCAGCGCGAGCCCGAAGTTCTGGCATCATCCTCCGCTTTGCTCGATGAGCTTAGCAACCAGCGCTGTCCATCCTGTTTGATGGCTAGCACCAAGGCCGGCGCCGGTTTCTCCGTGGAAGTATTCGTAGAAGAGAATCCAATCGCGCCAGTAGGGATCATTTTGGAAGACCGCACCGTCCCCGTACACTGGGCGTCTGCCATCACGGCGCAAAAAAATATGCGTCAGCCGGCGCGAGACTTCGCTCGCAGCATCCCAGAGCGTCATCTGTCTGCCCGATCCGACGGGACATTCGACCTTAAATTCGTCCCCGTAATAGTAATGAATCCGCTGTAACGCCTCGATTAAGAGAAAATTCATCGGAAACCACACAGGACCGCGCCAGTTAGAATTACCGCCAAAGAGGTCACTCGTGGATTCGGCGGGCTCGTAATCCACGGTGTGCGACTGCCCGTCTACGGTGACCATAAAAGGATGCGCAGCGTGAAATTTTGACAGTGCTCGAACGCCATGGGGCGATAAAAACTCATTCTCATCCAAAACATAACGGTAAATACGCTCAATCTTCTTTCGATTGGCGATTGTCAGCAGCAATCGCGCACCATGTTCCGTGTGGCGGCTCATATCCACGTGCTCGGATACGTCGGGGTGATGATCGAGAAACCACTGCATGCGGTTGCGGAAGCCGGTCAACCGTTCGTAGTCTTCAGGCTCGAACGTTTCGGTGGCAAAAAGAGGTATCAGCCCCACCATGGAGCGCACCTTGATGGGTATGTGATTTGCGCCGCCCGTGTGGAGCACGTCATAATAGAAGCCGTCCTGTTCATCCCAGAGCCCAATCCCTTCTCCACCCATGTCATTCATCGCTTGCGATATATACACGAAATGCTCGAAGAACTTGCTGGCAACGTCCTCGTACGCGGAATCCTCGTGCGCTAATTCCAAAGCCATTGCGAGCATATCGAGACAATACATCGCCATCCAACTGGTTCCGTCCGATTGCTCGATAAAGTTTCCCGACCCTAATGGCCGGGATCGATCGAACACACCGATGTTATCCAGGCCGAGGAATCCGCCTTGAAACACGTTCTTCCCTTCGGGATCCTTCCGGTTCACCCACCATGTAAAATTAAGCAACAACTTGTGGAAGACCCTTTCGAGAAACTTGCGATCCTGTTTGCCTTGAATGCGCGCCGCGATCTTGTAGACCCGCCATGTCGCCCACGCATGGACGGGCGGATTTACATCCGAGAAATTCCATTCATAGGCTGGCAATTCCCCGTTGGGATGCATATACCATTCCCGGAGGAAGAGGATGAGCTGATCTTTCGCATAATCAGGATCGATCAGGGCCATGGCCATGCAGTGGAATGCCAAATCCCAGGCTGCATACCAGGGATATTCCCATTTGTCCGGCATTGAAATTACATCCGAGTTATAGAGGTGCGTCCAATCGTGGTTTCGGCCGAGATACCGGTTGGGATCGGGTGGCGGCTGGGTTGGATCGCCCTGAAGCCACCGCCGCACCTCGTAGTGGTAGGTTTGCTTGCCCCACAGGAGTCCCGCAAACGCCTGCCGCTGGACAAGGTGCGCGTCTTCGGTCAATCCCGCCCCAATACGTTGCGCGTAGAATTCGTCCGCGTCTTTTTGACGTTCGATGAAGACATTCTCGAATGCGGGGCCAAAGAACGTCTGCGCGGATGCGTTTTGCTCCTTCGCAGGATTGCAATCGGTCAGACGACAGCGAAACACCCAACTCTTCCCCGGCGGAATTTCTGACGTGTAGTGGGCAGCCGCTTTCGTTCCTTTCATTTGCGGATTGACCGCAGCGCGCTCGCCACTGACCACGTATCGGTGAAACGCATCTTTCACGTAGGGCGTGCGGTTCGGCTGACGGAATAGGCGCTCCGTGTTTGTCTCGTTTTCGGTGAAGAGCAGTTCGGGTAAATCCTCAAATAATAGCCAGCGCTTACCGTAGTGATAGTCAGATAGCTCGATCAGTGATGTTTTTTTAGGGCCCTCGATGCCAGTCGCACTTGGCATGTCATATTTGTCGCCCCAATCCCAGCGATTGCGGAACCACAGCGTCGGCATAATATGCAGGCGGGAAGTCTCAGGTCCGCGATTCCAAGCGGTAACGCGAACGAGAATGTCCTCCACGCTTGCCTTCGCATATTCAACGAATACGTCAAAATATCTGTTATCTTGAAAAATTCCCGTATCAATCAGTTCATATTCAGGCTCTTGGCGCGTGCGCTTGCCATTTTCAGCGACGAGTTGAGCATACGGGTATGCCCTCTGAGGGTATTTGTAGAGGAACTTCAGATAAGAGCTGGTGGGTGTAGCATCCAGATAGTAATAATATTCTTTAACATCCTCGCCATGGTTCCCTTCCTTGTTTGTAAGCCCAAAAAGACGTTCCTTCAGGATAGGATCTTTCTCATTCCAGAATGCGAATGCGAAACAGATGTGCTGGTGGCGATCGCAAATACCGCCGATGCCATCTTCACCCCAGCGATAGGCTCTCGATCGGGCGTGATCATGCGGAAAGTAATTCCAAGCGTCGCCGTTTGCGCTGTAATCTTCTCGTACCGTGCCCCACTGCCGTTCAGAGAGATAAGGTCCCCAGCGCTTCCAATTCACCTCTCTCTCAATGTTCTCCAGTAGTCTTTGCTCTTCGTTGGTCATCCGAGCGCGTTAGAAATCGGCAAGCATTCCCAATTTGACTCCGATCCATCATTTTAACAGCAAGCGGTTCGTAGCAAGATACTGTACTGGCAACGTTGTTGTCCTATAAGAGTCTAAAAATTCAATGAGGACGCGTTTCGCATCGGTACAGTCGGTGGCGCAATGGACATGCGATTCTGTATCCTCGAAGGATTATGCATTGCGCTACGGGAGTTCCAGCTTGACGACCTCGGTATCCGGTCAGCCGGGGCAGTCTGAACCTGGGAGCACAAGCTCCTGGCACGCAGCGCTGTTTTTTGTGGCGCTGGCGGCGACAGCCACTCTCATTCCGATGTTTTTTCTCGGCAATGCCTCAGGCCACGATTTTCAATTTCACCTCGCCTCTTGGATGGATGTTGCAGGCCAGTGGCGTGAAGGAATTATTTTTCCGCGCTGGGCCGAATGGGCAAACTGGGGCTTGGGCGAACCGCGATT
>Ga0307372_10002647_pt1 | contig 29312 bp, 30 predicted proteins | sample OX1MG_FD_202533 | JGI IMG/M metagenome (GOLD analysis project Ga0307372, IMG submission 202533) | Soil microbial communities from Risofladan, Vaasa, Finland - OX-1 | ecosystem: Environmental > Terrestrial > Soil > Coastal area > Acid sulfate soil | place: Finland: Risofladan, Vaasa | collected... | reverse complement strand
GTTATCACGTGTGGAGGGGGACAAATTAAAAAACATGGAGGCCGGATGGCAGCTGCTGGATCGAGACCCGGCGGATGCGATGGATGTTGTGGCCGCACATCGGTCGTAGATTCTCGCCTGTCTCATCATCCCTGCCTGACCCTGCTGCCCTGTATGAACCCTTCCCCTGCTCCCCTGCTGCGGGAGCTCATTTCCCAATGACGGGAGCGAGCATAGCGATTCGGCGGCGAGCTGGTCAAGGCCGGTACCGCAGAATTCCCAATAAATGAGTATGGCGGCGCACGCTACCCATCTTTCCCCGCCTCTCCGGCGGAGCGGCGGCGCCCTCGCCCGAGCGCGCCGCCGCGCACCGCCGCGGGCGGCTCAAAGGGGCTATGGTCGCAGCGGTAGCCCGCCACGGCTACCCCGCGGTGACGATCGATGAATTGGTCGCGCTCGCCGGGATCTCCAAGCGCGACTTCTATGAGAGCTTTGCCTCCAAGGAGGAGTGCTTCTTGGCGACATTCGAGGAAGTCGTCGACCTGGGCACCGAAGCGGTGCGGAGCGCCTTCCGCGAAGCCTCGGAGCCACGTGAGAGCCTGCTCGCGGGGATCGGCGCCTTCGGCGCCGCTCTAGTCGAGCGCAACGATGCGATGTCGCTGGCGATCGTCGACTCGCTGAGTCTCGGCACGGCAGCGCTCGGGCCGCGCGAGCGGGCCGAAACCCGGTTTGCCGAGCTGATGGGCCAGAGCCTCGGGTTGGCGGCGGGGCAGGAGCGCGAGGTGTCGGAGCTGGTGATCAGGGGGCTCGTCGGGGGCATGCGGCGAGTGGCCTACAAATGCCTTCGTGATGATCAACCGCAGCGCTTTTGCGAGCATCTCGCCGAGCTACTCGATTGGTCGATGGGCTACGGACGCCGCACGGGCGGCTCATCAACACCCTTGCCGTTACCGTCCGGGGTAACGGTGCAAGCGGGAGCTGCTGAAGGCAATGGTACCCCGGCGCTGGGCTGGGGGGAGCCGCCGGGTAGCGAGCGCAGCCGAGCAGCGCTTGAGCAGCGCGAGCGGATCATCCGCGCCGTCGCCCGGCTCGCTGCGGCCGGAGGCTACGCGAGCCTCTCGATGCCGGCGATCGCCTCGGCTGCCGCGGTCTCCAACCGAACCTTCTACCGCGAATTCTCCAACAAGCAGGAGGCCTTCGTGGCCGCCTTTGACGCGCTGGCCAAGCGGGCCTTTCTTCACGCGGTGGGCGCCGTTGCCGAGGGCCAAGATTGGCCGCAGTCCGTCGCTGCGGCACTGCAGGCCACACTCGAGTTCGTCGCCGCCGACCCGCTCTTTGCCCGGCTTGCCTTCTTCGAGCTGGCGGCAGCCGGGCCGATCGGACTCGACCACGCCGAGCGCTCGACCGAACGGTTCATGATCCTGCTTTCCCCCGCCGCCCTGCCGGAAGCGGTGCAGCCATTGCCCGAGGTCATCGTCGAAGCGATCGGCGGCGGCATCTGGACGGTGATCCAGGTCGAGATCAATTCGGGGCGCTCTGAGTCGCTCCCAGAGCTGGGACCGGAGCTGACCCACTTCGCTCTGGCGCCGTTCGGTGTGGCGGCGCCGGCTCTGAGCCGGTAGCCCGTCCCGGCTTGAGAGAATCGAGCTCGTGGCTTTCGAAGCTGCATTTTGGTTCCACGATGGGGACCGAGCGGTGGTGCGAGGTGAGACGATTGGGGACGATACTCGTGCTTGGTCGCATTGGAGAACGATGCGCCATCGCCGCCAGCCGGCGATGGTCGTGGTGTCATTCCTGGTGTCAAACGCAGCCAAATGGAGCCTCACGGAACCAGATCCGCTTTCGATAGTTTCGGCTCTACAGTGCGGAAAATAGCGCCCCAGGTGAACCACGAAAAGTAAAGGCGCTCGCTTCACACGCGAGAGGTCACTGGTTGGAAAGCCAACTCGGGAAAAAGATGCTCATTTGCTTGCAGTTATGGAGGGTGACGACCGGACTCGAAGCGGCGACCGCCTGGACCACAACCGAGCGATCCAGCGACATTTGAATCGGCGGTTGGTACCCAAATGTGGTACCCACAACCCAGCCCAGAACGAGTTGATGGCGACCGATGCGCCCAGGAACCGCATGAGCATTGGCTTTCCGGGGAATGGGCGGTGCTGGGATCGAACCAGCGACCTCCTGCTTGTAAGTTGCGCCAACCTGCTGCCGTCTGCTGCCGTTTGTGGCGCTTTTGCTGCAAATCGCCCAGATCACGCCTGATCCGGCGTCATCTGCTGCCAGTCTGCTGCCGTTTGTCGCTTCCATAAAGCTTCCAGGAAACCGGCCGTCTAGGCGGGATCCGGTGGTGGAACAACCCAAAACGCCTTGGCTGCCAGCTTTCGCCTTCGCGCCCCCGGCTTGTCGCCCCACACATCACCATGTGCTGGCTCATCGTCACGAGGGGTACGCTCAATTCGCTGCTCCTCCTCTCTAACGTCTCCGGCCCGAATCCCTATCAGTCCGTAACCAACAAGTCCGTCGAGAATGGAAGCCGGGGATCTATTCAGTTCATCCAGCCGGTCCTGCACCACCACGGACATTCGTCGTTCTTCCGGTCGCGGAAAGTTCTTAAACACACCCTCACGCCACTCCGGACCTATCGGCGTCTGTCGAACATGCGTGGGGGACACCCAACGGTAAAGCAGCATCCCATCCTCAACGCTCGGGTCATCGAGTGGCCCGGTATCTGTTGAGTCACTGGCCCCTTGCACTAGCCTGCTCTAAGCGATTACGAACCTCAGCAACAGCCCGCTCGGCTGGTCGGGTTGAAACTTTTCCTGCGACCTCGAACAGGACAACCCCCTCCGAGTCTTCATCATCGGTAATGAAATCGATGCGGACACCGCGGTCAAGTCGCCACTCAAGCTGAACCCCCCCGTCTGCGAGCGGCACGACCTCAGGTTCGATCGAAGTGTAACCCATGACCTGCGCGAGAAATCCTTGCGCGCGAGTGGAATGGGATCGCGCGACGGGAAGCGCTCCGTTGCTATCCCAGTTAGGGGTGAGATGTTCAAATTCGGCGAGCTGTTTGATTACACCTGGGTGAGTAAAAAATGCCGTTGCTTGTAGGTTTGTCAAGGTCCGTTCGGCGAAATCTGATACTTTCTGACGTCGAAACTTTATGCGGTCATTGGCCGAATTGAGTTGAGCGAGTCTGCGATAGAACTCTGTCCTCGCAATCTTGGATGACGACTTATCCGTGATCCATGGCAGGAGAAATAGACTCGCCTCAAGCGATGGAATCTTGTCACTAATGGTCGGCCAGGTGTTGTGAGACAGAGCTTGCGCGATATAGCGAAAAACGAAGCGCGTAGCGTCGCCTTCGTACTTTTTTTTTCGGGCTTCCCCGATCAGTCCGCCTACTTCAGTCCTAAACGAAGATGTGCTTGGTGGGCTTGGCGTTAGTGCCTTAGCCAAACTTTCAACTGCTTGACCGAAAGCTGCCTCGTTGTCGGGGGCAAGTTCATCCCCTCGGTCAGCCACAGAGTGGCGACGAAACGTAGCTGAAGTCAGCGATCCAACGGATGATGGTGAAGGTCCCGAAAAAGCCACCTCAGCTTGCGCCTCCATCGGCCGTGAGTGCCTCAAAGTCTGCAAGTAGATTCCGCTCAATATTTCTAAACCAATCGAAAACTTGCTCACGCTCTTGTTGGACTGTTGGAAAAGCGAGGAACCGCCGGTTGAAATCGTACATCCACTCTCCGTCCTCATCTGGGGCGGGAGACAATTCAATCCACCAGCGTGAATTCTGATCCTTATAGACGAGCGTGATTCCCCCGCGACCTTCGGATCCTTCCAAACGGCCAGCAAGCTCGGCTGCGTTGAAGAAGGGAAGTGACGGATCGTCGTCGTCAGCTTCTACAGCGAGCCTAAGGGCAGCATTGAAGACCAACGGAGCATTGGGGGTCAGCTCGGCTGCCTGGTCGACGAAGTCGCTCAGGATCTGCTCGACACGTTCACCGCTTGCGGCGTCTAGAAAGCCCAGTTGAAGGCGGTCGGGTAGATTCTGAAGCCGGGCTTCGCGCCATTCGGACAGCGAAAATTGAGGGACGCGGATCTGCTGGATTGCGGCACCCAGGTCGAGGCGATCAGCGAATCCATCGATATCAAAGGCCGGACTTGGCGCCTGGCATACGGCGTTTCGGAACACCAGATTTGTTCTCACATTTGCGAGTATAAGCCCGAGGTATGTCCGCCTGCTTCTGCTACAAGCTTGCAGCCCGTCTCTCATCGTGGCGCTCGGCCTACCAGCTTTGCTGGCATTTCCCTCGACCGTTCGCCGCGACCACTATTTCGGCGCTTCGACCGCATCATTTTCGGCTCCAGCGCGACTGCCGTCTACCGCTTCGAGCGTGCAGCCATAACGTGCCTCCATGTGCCCCGGCGACCTGTCTTTCGCCGGGGCTCTTGATCTCTTCGACATAGACCGTGCGCGTCACGATGCCGTTTTTATGGCCGAGCTGCCCAGAGACCTCCTCTGCGGAGTCACCCTGCGCGATTGCCTCGCTAGCTGCGGAGTGCCGAAAGCTGTGAATGTAGGCACGGCCCCCCCGCTGAGCCTAGACCGGATTACCATGGCCGTCGCATTCGTGCAAATTCCGCCCACGCGCTGCCGTCTCCTGCGCTTTGTTGCCCTTTCCCTGCAACGCCGCCTCTTCGCCGCCTGCCTCGGCGTCGTCTGCTGCCGGTTTGCTGCCGTCTGCCGCTTCCAAAACGCTTCCGTAGCGAGCCTCCATGCTCGCCCTACGATGGGCCTTCCGCTCGGCGCTCTTGATCTCTTGGACATAGACCGCGCGCGTCACGGTGCTGTTGCGATGACCTAGCTGCCACGAAACCTCCTCGGCCGAGTCACCTTGGGCAATTGCCTCGCTCGCGGCGCTGTGTCGGAAACTGTGGAAGTTGGGGACAGCTCCCCGCGGAACCTCGACAAGCTTTTCGTCGGCGTCGACCTCGCGAAGCACCGGGAAGGTTGGATTACCCACGTCGTCAGTAGCGGCTTTCTGCGCCCTTCGCAGTGACCGCGCCACGTTGCGTTGTTCGAGTGCGCGCCCGGTGCTTGTTGCGAACACAAAGTCGATCGGCCGCTTGTACTTGCTGGCGAGAAGGTGCTGGTTGAGCATGACCGCGAGCTGTCGGGGGATCTCAACTGTCCGCCGTGACTCGCTCGTCTTTAGCGGTTGACGCTTGCCCTTGCGATCGACCTGGAACTCGAATCGAATCTCGGACGCCTCCAGGTCGTCAATCGACAAGTCCTCCCACGTGAGCCCCAAGCACTCGCTCAGTCGAGCGCCTGTCACTGAGGCCAGCGCGAACAGGCTCTTATACGGCTCTTTCGCGGCGGCGATCGTCTGACCAAGCTCGTCGCCACGGTAGATCCGTCGACGTGCTGTGTCGCCAGTACTGGGCCTCTCGCTTGAGTCCAGGGCAGTCACCGGGCTTTCACCGACCCAGCCGAGACGCCGCTTGGCGAACTTGAAGACGCGGTTAGCTGCCTTGAGGATTCCCGAGATCGTCCACTCGCTTTTGCCTTCAGCGCGCAGCTCGCGGACCAATCGAGCAGCGTCATCTACCGAGATCGCCTCCAAGCGTCGACGCGACCAACGTGGGTTTAGGTGCTGGTCGATCGCGTTTCGGTAGATCGCTTGCGTCGCCGGCCGCAGCGCTGCTACTTGCTCGGTGAGCCATGCATCTGCCGCCTGCTCAAATCGGAGCCGGGGATTTGGCTGGACACGCTCGCCGCGTCCTCGTCTGGCCAGTAGGTCATCACGAGCAGCTCGCGCCGCGCGGATGCCGCCTTCAATCGTTCGCCAGCGCTGACGCCCGGCTGTGTCTCTGTATCCAACTTCGTAGACGGTGCGACCGTCGGCACTGGTGCGCTCGTAGATATTCCTCTCCACGCGCTCACGTCGTCCAGCGTTAGCCTTGCTCATGTAGCTCGACCTCCTAGTCTTTGTCGGGCTGCCGGCCCCCGGACGTCTTCAGCGTTGCGGGGGCGCTTTGTTGTGTCAAGCCAGTCTATGGACCTCCTGCTGTCACCGCAAGGGGTCACTCCAATCTACCTGCAAATAGGCGCTTTCTTGCAGGTGTGGAAGCGGCTTGGAAGCGTCGCGCCGTCAATTTTCTGCCTTTCGACCGGCTCGCCACTCGTCCAGCTCACTTCGCCTGAAATACAGCTTTGCGCCAGGGACATCCTGCTCGAACGGAATCCGTCGAGCTGACGTGAGCTTGTGCAACGCGTTCGTGGACAGGCAGAGGTAATCGGCTGCCTCACCCGAGTCGAGCCAGTCGGTGCGGCCAGCGGCCTCCTGGAGCAATGCCGCAACGCGCGGTGCCAATTGATCGGCGAGCGAGTCGAGGAGCTCATTCGGGAGCCTGAGACTCAACTCGGTATCCACCTAGCGTCCCTCCCAGGCCCTGACCGATGGCCGCGAGAGCCTTTGGTCGCCGGAGGGGTCGCTCTCGCGAGATTCGAAAGGTTGCTGTTCATGCCCTATTACCCGGCGGGGGGAACCTCGCTGCTTACTCGGACCCAGATTACGGCGCTCAGTGCCGTCAGCTTCCCGCAAGGTGCGACTCGGAACTCGCCCCACTCCGATGCGCGAGAGACGACGGCGGTCAGCTCTACAAACGCCGCCGGGTCGATCTCACAACAGCGCAGGTAGGAGAAGAAGACGATGATGTCGCGGCGGCGTTCCTATCAGCCTCTCCTCTACCTGCTCGCTGTTGTCGTCGCTAGCAGCCCTCAGACTGCGAGCCTCCGCAATAGGCAAACCCACGCTGATCGCGATTGCCGACATATTCCGGGCGTATTGACTCACACGTGACTCCGGCTCCCCTGCTCCCGGAGGGTGGGTCGCGAATCGGTCCCGTGCCTCTACGGCCAAGCGACAACGGCATACTCAAGTATTTCTCCCGTCCTGTCGAGGGTACTCACATGAACCCCCATTTGGCCGTCAACTTGCCGCTGCCAAAGCGGTGACTCCCACGCGGCTTACACATGATGGCTATTACCCCCACACAGAGCCAACGCGAGAGGGTCGTTGAGTTCCACCAGCGGATTCATGCGATGGACATGGAAGAACATGAGTACGAAGCCCGACGGTTGGGGCTTGGCCCTGACGTCATACACGGCTACGAACTGTACGTCCGTGTCCTGGCCCGAGCCCGAGTCGTCCAAGCGGAATCTTCGTGGACACTCGACATGATGGGGATTACATGACCATATCCCCCACACCACAAAAAACGCTCACCAGCCGCCGCTTCCTCAGAGCGGCAGCTGCCGTCGTGCTCGCGACCGGTCTGTTTGCGGTCTGGATCGGGCTTCACATCGGTGGTGCCCGGGTGACGCTCTGGGTCGATGATGTCGCCACGCCGCTAGCGGCGCTGCTCGCCTGCGGGTTGTGCTTTCGTGCCCGCGCTCGGCACGCTGGGGGGATGCGGCTGTTCTGGTTGCTGCTGGGTCTTGCCACCGCGTCCTGGACGGTCGCCGAGGTGATCTGGGGCTACTACGCGCTGATCTTGGAAGTGGAAGTGCCCGTGCCCTCATGGGCGGACCTCGGCTACCTGTCGGCGATCCCGCTCGCGGTGGCGGCACTGGTCTGCCACCCGGCGACGAGGGGCACTCGCACGCACAAGGCGCGCTGGGTGTTTGACGGACTAGTGGTCGCCACGGCGCTGCTCTTCCTCAGCTGGACGCTCGTCCTCGGGCCGCTGTGGCGAAGCGCCGATCTGGGCTCGTGGACCGGCGTCGTGACGCTTGCCTACCCCTTCGGTGACGTGGTGATCGTCTTCTTCATCGTGCTCGCGATCCGCGGGATGGCCGACGGGAGCCGTCTGACGCTGTGGTGCCTCTTGGCTGCCCTGTTGGCGATGGCGCTAACAGACAGCACCTTCACCTACCTCACCGAGGTGGCGAAGTACACAGGCGGGGATGTGATCGACACCGGTTGGATTGCCGCGTATCTTGGGATCGCGCTTGCCGCGTTCAACTCGCGCCCTCGGACCGCTGTGGTGCAACGGGCCGAGCGCTCCACGCCATCGCTCGCCTCGCTCGTATCCCCCCTGCTGCCGGTGCTGATCGCGCTGAGCGTCGCCGCCGTGGAGATCAGGCTTGGCCATCACCTCGACCATGCGGCGTTGCTGATGGCGCTTGGACTGATCGTGCTGGTGCTGGCGCGCCAGGCGCTGATGGTGTTCGAGCTGCTGGCTCCGGGTCGCGACGCCCAGGCTGGCCTGATGCAGAGGCTCAGGCGCGTGGCTCTGGGCGGCGTCGACTCTGGGGAGGGCCGGGGCTCCGGCTATCAAGCTGGCGGGTTATGAGCTCCTCTGACCTGGGTGCAGGAGAGCCGCGGCACGTTGATTTCACGCCCGCGGGCGGATCACCCAATGTCAGGTGGATTCGCCCCGACACAGCGGCCTACCGCTCGCCCCCGAAGTCCAGGGCAGCCAGTGAACGCACCGAGCAGGTAAACGCCATGTTCGTGATCGTGTTGACCTTCGCCTGCACTGCAATATCGCTCTACGACCTGTTGCTGCTGGCAGCAGGAGCCTGAGCCAACTTTGCTCGATTTTTTTTGCCTCTAGCGAGCGTGCGGGTCCGATGAGGCTGAGCATCGAACGCCCGCATTTTCTCCGGAAACGGGGGGGTTGTTCGATTGGGTGTCCTTCGGGCGCGTAACCGCCACTCCCATCGGACAGGGAGCCGGTTTCCCTGCCCAAATCCGGTCTAATCGCGTCGTATCCGATTGGATGATGTCGAGATTGGGGTCTCATTAAACGGCTCCACAAAGCCGAAAGAGACCCCTTAACCACTTTCCCGGAACGCATGGCAAGCAGACGCTCTAGCCAACTGAGCTACAGCCGCACGATGGCGGATTCTAGCTCCGTGGCGCGGTTTCCTGCGTTGGCCGCCTGTGCGCCCGATCGACCCAGACACGCACGCGAGAGCCGGCGCACCGCCTACGGACGCACTTGCAGCGACGCACGCTTCCCGGAGTGCCCTTTCAGCGCCGCGGCCGCCGGGTGAAAGAGCGCGCGTCCCCATTCGTCCAGCGCTACACAGAACGAGACGGAGGGGCAGGACACGAGCTCAAGCCCAAGCCGAGCATCGATCACATCCGGCCGGCTCCAGGAGCTGCCGTTGTAGGTCAGCGCCTCCCCGCGCTTTTCGCCCTGGCCGCCCACGGCAACGCAGAACGAGGGCGAGGGGCAGGACAGCGAGTGGAGTTCGCCGTGGCTGTCAACGGGTGTAGGTGCGCTCCACGAGCTGCCGTTGTAGGTGAGCGTATCCCCCTCTTCGTCAACCGCGACGCAGAATGCCACCGCTGGACACGACACCGAGGCGAGCCGGTGCTGGATGAGGTCGACCGTCTGCGGCGCGCTCCAGAAGCTACCGTTGTAGGTGCGCGCGTAGCTTTCTATGTGTTCTCGTTCGGCTTCCGTCAATCCTTCGCCGACGGCTCCTTCATTAGCCACCACGAATCCCGCAGCGGCGCAGAACGATGGCGACGCGCACGATACCGAGCCGAGCGGGCGGCTGCCGGCGATGCTCGTCGGTGCGCTCCAGAAGCTGCCGTTGTAGGTCAGCGTGCTCGTGTCTCCACCCGCGGCGCAGAACGATGGCGACGCGCACGACACCGGCCCGAGTTCGCCGTTGGTGTCGATGTGGACCGGTGCGCTCCACGAGCGGCCGTTGTAAGTGAGCGCGTATTCGAGCACCTTGCCTGGCATGCGGAAGTATGCGCCGAGTGCGACGCAGAAAGTCCTCGACGGGCATGACACCGAACCCAGCTGGAGCTGCCTAGGGATGCGCGCAGGCGCGCTCCAGGAGCGGCCTTTGTAAATCACCACGTAGCCGCTTTCGTATTCCCGCGGAGCTTTGCCGTGCCCGCGTGTTTCGTTCTCACCACCCACCGCGACGCAGAACGATGGCGTGGCGCACGAGAGCGAGTGCAGCTCGATGCGATCTACAGTGCTGAGGCTGCCACGCTCCGGCCCGGTGCGTTCCAGAAGGGGGCCGATGTGCCGGTTGATGACGGTAGGCGCCGACCAGCCGTCCACAGCGAGCGCCGACGGTGCTGCGATGAGCGCGGTCGCGAACACGCACGGCAGCGCCACGATGGCCAGGAAGACAAGGCCGCATATTCCCGCCCGAGGCTGCATCCGCATCTTAAGGAGAGATTGGCAGATTTAAAGGCGCCTGGCCAGTCGCGTGCTTTCGGACCAGTTTGCGTCGCCCTGAGCCTCGCTGGGTTGGGGTCGCTCGCGCGAACATAACCTCCGCCCACTCCCGCTCGCGCTCTGACGGCCAGTAGTCGGCGTACATGAGCGTCGTTTTGAAGTCCCGGCGACCGATCCACTCCTGCAGGTCCGGATCGGCATGGCGGCCACAGGCACTGCTGCTCCTCGTCCATCTCGACACGTCGAAATGGACTACCGGCGCGCCTGCTCCCACCGCAATTCGGAACCACCATGGCGGTGGCGGATTCCACGTCCAGGCATTCTGGAGGAAGAACTCTTGTGCTGCCTCCGCACTCGTTGCGGGTACGGCCGGTGGCCTCGTGGCAAACGGCGAGATCTACCTCCGACAAGTACATCGATACCGCATGGCAGGGTGAGACGCCTACAGTGTCCGCGAGTTCGCGCTTGCGGCGGGCAACGGCGTCTCGCACGGCGTCCCAGTCGACAACTTCCGCAAGAGGCAGGGCCAAGAGCCCCGTCTCTGTCCCGATGTCAAGCTCGGTCAACGGCCCTGATGGGCGCCGATTCCCCCTCCACGAAACCCAGGCTGCGATCTAGGAACTACGAACGTGAACGAATTGATGGCGGTCGTGAGTTAGGAACTACAGCTACCGCTTCCAGCGCGGGTAATGCTTGCGCGCCCACTTGCGGTCAACCTCACCCGTAAGCATTCCGCGTAGCGCGGGGCGCGTCGCGCTGTTCACGATCGCCATGTAGAGGTGACCGGCGACAAGGACGCAGAGGGCGATCGTTGCCAGCTTGTGGCCACCGAAGATTAGGTTGTGATGGGTCCCCGCGATGACGGTGTCAACCCCTGAGACGAAAAGCGCCGTGAGCAGGACGCTCACGAGGAGGAAGTTGATCTTCTGACCGGTGTTAAAGCGCCCTGCGGGCGGTGGCGTCCTATGCGCCAGCAGGTGCGCGGGCACCGCGGCGAGCCACTTGCGGTCCGCCTCATCGAGGCTTCGAAGCTCGCGCGCGGTGCGGCTGAGCGCGCGCCGGTTCCCTGCCAGGACGATCAGCGCAATGCCACAAACGAGCACCCCGGCCGAGGCGAGATGCCAGGCGTACATCACATTGTGAAATGTGCCGCGGCGGCCGACAACAAGGCCGCTTCCGAGCAAGCTGAAGAGTGCGAATGCCGTTATCCAGTGGATGGCGCGCTCCGAGACGGTGAAGCGCTGGACCCGTTCCGGCACGAGGCCAGTATGCCACGCGCGCTCACGCGTCGGCTCGAGTGAGCTACCCCGCGGCCCCACAGGCGACTCGGGTCTGGGGACGAGCAACCGTCAGCTCCGGCTGCTGCCTTCGCGTGGTTGTGAGCCGCCGACGCCGGGCTGCACGTTCGGAACTCGGTAGCGAGCGGCGACTGCCGCGTCCTCGTCTGCCGCCTCGTTCACGGGCGACACCTTACCCGAGCTCTTCCCGGGAATGGCTCGCTGGAAGCTGCCCCAGAGCCTCGCATTCTTTAGGACGGTCTACCCCCTGAGGCGAGGCCAGGGTGCCAGCGGAACCCACGGATACAGCACGCAATCCCGCGTCGGCGCTGACGCCTGAATCGGCGTTCTAGCCCCGAAAACCCGCACCGGAGCGCACTCCCCCGCACTCGTCGGGTGCGATGATCATCCGCATGTCGGGGAGGTCGTGACCTCCCCGACATGACGCAAACGTCCAGCAAAAATGCGCGCATTCGCGGCCAAATTGTGCACGTGCTACCCGCGGACGGACGACCGTTGCCCTGAGCCTTGAGCGCGCTCCAGCTCAGCGGGGTCGTGTGCGCAAAAGGTGCTCACCTCCTGGCTGTGGGCGGAAATCAGCTCTCTCAGACGCTCGCGGTTGGCCTTGCGGGCAGAATTGTCGGCAGCCACGAGGCTCTGGAAGAGGCGCAAAGCCTGAGGACATGAAGGAGGGGACTCGAGCTCGCGGTGATGGAAGTAGGCATCCCCACAGTGCAGGAGCCAGCCGTTGGACGATTTGACCGCGACGGCGGAGTGTCCAGTCGAGTGGCCGATCAGCGGCACTAGCAGGACTTCTGCGTCAATCTCGGGGATGACGCGCACGCTCTCAAAGCCAAACCAATGCTCGCCGCCGGCCGAATGGGTCGCCCAGCGGGGATTGTGGGTCCAGTGGGCACCACCTATGTAGCGACTCCTCTCACGAAGGCTCGGGTGGAGGGCAGCCTCAAGCTCAGGCGCGAATACGTGCACCTGGGCGGCCGGGAAGTCTGGAAGGCCCCCAGCGTGGTCGAGGTCTAGATGGGTTAAGACGATGTGACGAACATCGCTTGCCTCAAAGCCCAAGGCCTCGATCTGCCTTAACGCCGTCTGCTGAGCGTCCTGCTTTGGGCGCATCAGGGCGTTGAAGGCGACGCCGAGCTGGCGGGGATCGCGCATGTCGTCAGTTCCGAAGCCCGTCTCGATGAGAACAAGACTGTCGGTGGCCTCGATCAGCAGGCAGTGGCAGACGATCACACCGTCCTCCAGCAGGCCACCGTCGCCGTTGATCAGGCGCCGACCTCGGGGGCAGAGCGATCCGCAGCTGAGGTGGTGGACGCGCATGCCTACGCAGGCTAGCCAATAACAGGCCCGCGAGAGCTTGTCTTTGGGTCCAGCTCGCATACGTAGCTCAGGGAGTCAGCAGGTTGTCAGCGGAAGCCACGGATACAGCGCGCAATGCTGAGCGCCGGATTGGGGCGAAACAGCGAAACAGGTAAGCGTTCAGTCCCCCTAATCCCGGCTGGTCGAGCGGCGAAGGGCCGGAGTGGGGTATCCATTTAACCGGAGCTAATCAGCGGCTCGCCACGGTCGACCGACGGGCGGCCGCTCCAGGCTCGGCGGGCGACCGCGGCTGCCCGGCGGCCGGCGCGGCAAGCCGCTCGGCCGGGTGTTGGCGATGAGGTCGCTGTAGCGCACCGGCTCATGCACGACGGCGAGCTCGAGCACGCGGTAGAAGACGAGCCCGCGGCTGCGCGACCGGCGTCGGTTGAAGCTGAACGCGAACTCGTTGAGATAGGCGGGCAGGTGAGCCGCGTCCACCGAGCCCTGGTGGGTGCCAAGCAACCAGCGCTTGGCGTGCGAGGAGACCTTGTGCACGCCGGGGAGCAGCTCGTGGGCCCGCGCTCGCTGGGCGCCGGGCAGGCGCTCGTGGACGTAGAGGCCCTCGGTCGCGGGGCGGTATGGCTGCCAGCCGTCGGTGATCACCCTCGCGCCGGGCTCGACGTTAGCGGTGAGGAACGCGCGCAGCGAGGAGGCCGAGACGTCGGGCAGCGGCGCCATGCGGCAGCGGCCGAAGCCCTTGGGCTCCGTCCGCTCGACCGCGACGCCGACCAGCATCTTCTTCTCGCCCCGCGCCCGCCCGCCGGCGAGCCCCGCCTCCTCGCCGCCGAAAGTGGTCTCGTCGACCTCGACCGTGCCGCCGAGGCGCTCGCGGCCCGGGCGGACGAGCACCGAGCGGATCCGGTGCAGCATCGCCCACGCCGTCTGGTAGGAGCCGATCTCGAGCTGGCGCTTCAGCGATAGCGCCGAGATCCCGTCCTTCTGGGAGGCGAACAGCCAGCAGGCGGTGAACCAGACTGTGAGCGGAGTGCGGGTGCGATCGGAGTGCGGGTGCGATCGAAGATCGTCCCCGGCCCAGTTTGGCCCCTCGCTCAAACAAAGGATCCTCGAGGCTCACTTCGCAGCAGGTTCCGTTTGAAGCTGGCTGGGGACGCGGAGGAACGGAAATGCGCCCTGGGTTCTGGAAAGATCCGTTCGGGACCGTCCACCTCCAGGGCCAGGCGGGCCGCAGCAGTGGCTCGGATGCGGTCAACTTCATGCTCCCACCCGGTTTCCGACCCACCGAAGAAGAGTTTTTCGTCGTCTATCACTCTGGCGGTTCCGGCAACACAACGATCGACGTGACAGAAAAAGGTGCAGTCGAACTGTTCAGCTCCGAACCGGCAACGAAATCTTCGTCGGTCTCGGAAACATCTCCTTTAGGGCTGCTGGTTCGTAGCGGCGGACAAAGGAGAACAGAAGTGGCGCGGCGGTCTTCGGGCCGCCGCGTTGCCGCTAGCCGCCTCACCCGAGGCCCGCTCAGCGCGGCACGCGGCCAGTCACAGTAGCGAGTCTGAGGACGGCGGCCAGCCGGAGATGCGCCGCAGGCCGGACAGCGGAGGTCCGTGCTGCCTTGCGTTAACTGTGGGAAGTGCATTGGCTCGGTCCAATTACGCAACTATTGAAAGGTTGGGGATGAAAGCATTTCGAAGCAGGTTGACGTTCGCCAACGTGATCTCATGTCTTGCGTTGTTCGTCGCCCTCGGAGGCGGCGCCTACGCCGCCACGCAGCTACCGAAGAACAGCGTTGGCTAGAAGCAGATCAAGAAGGAAGCGACAACCCCAACGAAACTGAGCAAGGCCGCGCAAGCGAAGCTGAACGGAGCGCAGGGCGAACGCGGGGCAGTTGGGCCGAGGGGAGAAATCGGCCCTAAAGGCGAAGCCGCCTTCGCGATCAAAGCGCTGCCATCCGGGCAGACCGAGCGGGGGATGTACACCTGGGCGGGCGCCAGGGCCACGGGAGGCACCTCATATACCCAGGCGACCAGCGCCTCGTATCCAATACCGCTGGGCTTCACCCCGAAAGTCGGCCAGATCGCCGAAAAAGGGGCGCCGACAACTGAATGCCCGGGCAGTAGTGAAAAACCGAAAGCCGCGCCGGGCTACCTCTGTGTCTATGAAACGCGGCGCGATAACGGCACGCTGGAGATCGAAGTCGATGAAGCTTCACAATCCCTGTTCGGCTTTGCGCTTTATGCCGTCGTCGGAGAAGGCGAAAACTTCGAGTACGGCGGGCGGTGGGCGGTGACCGCCCCGTAAGCGTACCTCTGGCTGAGCGCGGCGGCCTTCGGGCCGTCGCGCTGGGTCTCCCGGCTGGGCGAGGCTGGAAGTCCAGACGTACTCGCCCATTTCGCTGTTGTTCGGGGCGAGGAAGCGTTCGCGGATTAGGACTTGACCGTGTGTTTGTCGGTCACATGTTCGTCGGGCTCGGTGGTGACATCGTTTCGGCGCATCTTGAGGACAAGCCGGAAGTTGCCGACCGAGAAAAAGTAGTGGCCTCCTCGGGGTGAGGTGGGCGCCCCGAGTAGATTCCCGTCGAGTCTTGGCGGACTGTTGTGTCAAAGCGCCACTCCGCTTGCTTACCCCCTCGATCGTGGCCTTGACACCGAGCAGAGCGCGCTGGTGCTCGACGGGGCCAAGGCGGTGCGCGACGTGCTCGGGGTAAGGACGGCTAGTAGACCATGCGATCGCGCCCCTCGCCCTTGGCTCTGTAAAGGGCGGCGTCGGCGCGCCCGAGAAGATCCTCGATCGACTCTCCAAAGTCCCAGCAGGCAAGACCAGCCGAGCAAGTCTGTTCATTTGGGGTGGCCACGCGCAGCCGTTCGAGGATCATCGCTGCTTGCTCAGGGAGACAGTCAGGCAGGAGGACGACGAACTCCTCACCGCCAAAGCGGGCGATTCCATCCTCCCCCCTCAACTCGGAGTCCCATGCAATTGCGCACTTCTGAAGCAGCACGTCACCGGCGAGATGGCCGTGGGCATCGTTGTAGGCCTTGAAGTGGTCGATGTCGAGGATGGCGAGGCAAAGGGGCGAATCACCGCGACGAGCCCTGGCCATCTCGTGGGGCAGCTGTTCGTCGAGCGCGCGGCGGTTCGGCAGCCCGGTGAGGGAGTCGCTGCGGGCGAGCGCCTCGACCTCGACCAGGAGATCCTCCCGTTCGGACTCGACTCGCTTCAGCTCCGTCACGTCTGTCGCGCGAGCGTAGATCAGCGCCTCGCCGGACGCCAGCGTCGCGCTCCAGCGCAGCCAGCGCAAAGAGCCGTCCTTGGCGAGGTAGCGATTTTCAAAGCCGATCGTCCCGCTGCCCTCGAACAGTTCCGCCGTCTCGGCTTCGGTTCGCTCGCGGTCATCGGGGTGCACGAAGTCGATGAAGGGAGCCGAGCGCAGCTCATCGTCACTGTAGCCGAAGCTCTGCTCCCAGGCTGAGCTCAGCTCGACAAAGTAGCCGTCCATATTGGCCGTGCAAAGCATGTCGCGAGAGAGATCGAAGAAGTGCCGTGCCCGCAGGTCCGCCCTCGCACGACGAGCGACTACGGCGTTTGTCAGAACCGTCACAACCGAGAGCGAGACGGCGGTGAATACCCAGCGGGTCAGCGGCGAGTAACCGGCGGTCCTTTCGACCGCAACCAGGGTCACCGCGTAGACCCCGAGCAGCCAGAGGAGATGGGCGAGGGCGACTTTTCGTGGGAAGTAGTAGGCGCCGATCAGCATCGCCCAGACGAAGATCGATCCATACTGGCCGGCAGCGACGCCGCTCTCATAGATCAGCACTCCGGTGAGCGCCGCGGTGGTGGCGAGGATCAGGTGGGTGGTTGCCGTCGGGATCCTGGGGGCAAGGGCCCAACACAACAGGCCGACGATGCACATCGCCGCGGCGATTACGATCTGCGCGGCTGTATTGCCCCCGCTCGGGTGGGGCAGGACGAGGGAGAGAACGACCAGTCCGGCGGCGGCAAGCAGCAGCGCTCCGACCGAACGAGCCTGCGACCGCCCGGGGGCCCGCAGTTCCCCCTGCCTTTCCATCGATTTCCTCACTGCACCCGATATCGGGCGCCGGGAGCGGGGTCTTTAGAAGCGAAAGGGCACTCTCGACCGGCGGGGGCAGTCGTTTCAACGCGCAGCATTGGTCCGGTCGGGCGGGCGTCGAATCCTGGCGGGGCCTCGGCACACTCCATAGCGGGGCCACCGACGCCAGTCCCGCGCTTTAGGACCCAGCCGCCGCTCAGCCGTCCAGCTCGGTGAGCAGCCCGTGGAGGTCGAGGGGCCGGACGTACATCTCCACCTTCTGGTCGGGTTGGGGTTCGGGCCACTCCTCCCTCGGCCGGTCCCAGTAGAGCTCGATCCCGTTGCCGTCGGGATCGCTCAGGTAGAGGGCCTCGCTGACACCGTGATCGGACGCGCCCTCCAGCCGCACGCCGGCGTCGGTGAGCCGGCGCAGAGCATCGGCGAGGGAGCTACGGGTCGGGTAGCGGACCGCGAAGTGGTAGAGGCCGGTGCTCCCAGGCGGGGGCGGCGAGCCGCCCTTCGAGTGCCAGGAGTTGAGGCCAATATGGTGGTGGTATCCGCCGGCTGAGACGAAGGCGGCGTCCCCGCCGTAGCGCTGCTGTAGCTCGAAGCCAAGCACGCCGCAGTAGAAGTCGAGGGCTCGGTCGACATCGGAGACCTTGAGATGGATGTGGCCGATATCGACGCCAGGATCGATCGGCTCAGGGCTATTCGCCGCCACCCGCTGACCTTAGCGCCTCGCCCTCCCGGCTAACCGGCGTCCAGCGCCTGGTTGACGAGGCGGTCGGCGTCGGCGTTCTGCTCGCGGCGCACGTGGCGGATCGACCAGCGCTCGAAGGCCTCCAGCGCCCGCCTGGCCTGGGCGTGCAGCTCACGCAGCCCCGCGTCCTTGACCTTGTACTCGCCCTTCACCTGGCGGACGATCAGCTCGGAGTCGCCGACCAGCTCGAGTTCGCTGGCTCCCAGGGCGCCGGCACGCTCGATGCCGACAAGCAACGCCCGGTACTCCGCCACGTTGTTGGTCGCGCGACCGATCCGCTCTGCAACTTCTTCCAGCACCTCGCCGCCGGCGTCGCGGACCACGACGCCGACCGCCGCCGGGCCCGGGTTGCCACGCGCGCCGCCGTCGACGTTGACCGTCAGCTTGGCCAAGGTCCTCAGGCGACCGGCTCGCCGTCGGGGGCGCGGCCCTGCGCCGCAGCGCCCAGGCGCAGATGGCCGCCGGAGATGGCGGTGGCGTTCCAATGACGCGCGGATCCTTCGAGCTGGCCCACCTCATCGCCCCTGTCGATCGGGAAGACGGCGCGCAGTTCATCGCCAAGATCGACGCCCCACTGGTACCAGGTCAGCTCCCAGGCGACCGTTATCCGGACCTCGCTGGGCGACCCGGCGGCCGCCCCGACGGAGACCCAGGGGTCGCCGAGCGTCCGCATCAAGCCGGCCACGGTGCGGGCGGCCTCGCTCCCGTTGAAGCGCTCGACGGCGCGCTCGAAGCGCCCGCGCGGGGGCTCCCCCGCATCCGGTTGCCGGGCGCGGGCGCCGGGGGCCGCGGGATCGACCCAGCCGAGATGCTCGGCCCGCCCGCGGCAAAGATCGCAGACCAGGCGCGAGCCGTTCTTCGGGCTCATGTAAACGCGGGTTCGCTCTCCCGCCAGAATCGTGCGGTCACAGATCGCGCAGGTCCCGCCGGGGTTCACCGGCTAGGCCTGCAGGTGTGACTTCAAACGCATCACGGCCTTGGTGTGGAGCTGGGAGACGCGGGACTCGGTCACCCCCAGGACCTCACCGATCTCACGCAGGGTGAGGTTCTCGTAGTAGTAGAGGGCCACCACGAGCTGCTCCCGCTCGGGTAGGGAGGCGATCGCCTCGGTCAGGCGGTCCTTCACCTCACTGCTCGCCAAGGCCTCCTGCGGGTCATCGGCGTCGCGATCGGCGATCGTGTCGAGCAGCGAGATCTGGTCGCCCGAGGAGTCCGAGATCGTCCACAGCTCGTCCAGCGCGTAGACGGAGGAATTGGCGATCTCCAGCAGCGAGGACTGCAGATCCTCTTCCGTGGTACCGAGCTTCTCCGCCAACTCCGCCTCGGTCGGCGCCCGCTGCAGCTCGTGCTCGAGTTTTGCCTGGGCCGCTTCGATCTCGCGGGCGCGGGAGCGCACCGAGCGGGGAACCCAGTCCAGGGAGCGCAGTTCGTCGATGATCGCGCCGCGGATGCGGGTCATGGCGAAGGTCTCGAATTTGATCCCCCGCTCGGGCTCGAACCGCTCGATCGCCCCGATCAGGCCCATCAGTCCGTAGGAGATCAGGTCGGCGTCCTCCACATGAGAGGGCAGGCCGGCGCCCAGGCGGCCGGCGACGAACTTGACCATCGGCGAGTAGGCCACGACCAACCGCTCTCGCGCCGAAGGGTCGCCGTCGTCCTTGTAGCGGCGCCACAGGTCGCGCAGCTCAACCTCTTTTACACCGGTCTCCATCTACTCCCCGTCGATTCTACGGTTGCTGGGTGTTTTCGGGTTCATGCGCGGGGATGTGTGTTCGCGTAGGTGTCGCGCAGGCGGGCGGCGTCGACGCGCGTATACACCTGAGTCGTGGAGATGGACGAGTGTCCGAGCAGCTCCTGGATGGTACGCAGGTCGGCGCCTCCCTCCAGCAGATGGGTGGCGAAGGAATGGCGCAGTGCATGCGGAGAGATGCCTCCGGCCAGCGCCGCCTCGCGAGCACGGAGGCCGAGGCGACGGGTGACGTCGGAATTGGAGAGGCGCCGACCGCTCTTGGAGAGGAAGAGCGCCGGCTGCTGCGGATCGGTGGCGAGGGGGTGGCGGCCACGCTCCAGGTAACGGCGCAGGGCGTCGCGCGCCGGCTCTCCGACCGGCAGCAGCCGTTCCTTGGAGCCCTTGCCGAGGACTCGCAGCTGTTCGGTTTCGTAATCCATGGCGCCGAGATCGAGGTTGACAATCTCCTCGCAGCGCAGGCCGCAGGAGTAGGCCAGCTCCAGCATCGCCCGGTCCCGCAGCTCTAGCGGATCACGGGCGGGAATCCGATCCAGCAGCGTGCGCATCTCCTCCTGGCTGAGCACCCGGGGGAGCTTCTGCGCCTTCTTCGGGCTGGAGACCAGGTCGGCGGGGTTCTGGCCCACCCGCTCGGTGCGGACGAGGAAGTCGAAGAGGCCGCGGACGGCGGCCAGCTTGCGGGCCACGGTCGTCGGGGCGGCGCCGGCGGCGGAGAGCCCGGCGCCGAAGCGGCGCACGTCTCGATGGCGCACCTCGCCGGGCGCGAGGCCCCGCCCGCCGGCCCAGCCAATGAACTGGCCGAGATCGCTGGCGTAGGCGCGCCGGGTCCGCTCGGCGAGGCCGCGCGCCCGCAGGTCCCGGTCATAGTTGGCGATCGCCGTTTCCCAACCCACCCGAGGTAGGTTCGCCGCCTGCGGCGGATATCTTTCGCCTGTGCTCTCCAAGGACGAGGTCCGCGACGCGGTCTGGAAGGCAATGGAAAGCGAGGGCGTATCTCGCTTTCCCGGCGCCGAGGGGAGGATCCCAAACTTCGCCGGGGCAAAGCTGGCCGCCGAGAAGCTCGCCGGGAATCGGCTCTGGAGGCGGGCGAGGGTGATCAAGGCCAACCCCGACTCGCCCCAGACCTACGCGCGGAGGATGGCGCTGGAAGATGGCAAGACGGTGATCATGGCGGTGCCGCGCCTGCGCGACACACATCCCTTCCGCGTGCTCGACCCCAAGGAGCTCTCCCAGCACGGGGTGAAAGAGGCGGCGACGATCAAGGGGGCGCTGCGCCACGGTCGGGTGACCGCGCTCGATGACCTGCCGGAGATCGACTTCGTGCTCTGCGGCTCGGTTGCGGTGAACCTCAGCGGCGCCCGGGTCGGCAAAGGCGGCGGCTACTCCGACCTGGAGTACGGGCTGTTGATCGACGCCGGCAAGATCGACGGCCACACCATCGTGGCGACCACCGTGCACCCGACCCAGATCCTCCGTCACCACCTGATGATGACCGCGCACGACCTGCCGGTCGACCTGATCGCCACCCCGCGCGCGGTGATCGAAGTGGAGCGCCAGTACGAGCGCCCGCGCGGGATTCTCTGGGATCACCTCCAGCCGCCACAGATCCGGGAGATCCCGGTGCTGGAACGCATGGGGTATGCCTGAGGCCAGGGCCCGCGACCCGCGGATCGCCTCCGGGAAGGACTACGGGAACCCCGATCCACAGTGGCTGAAGATCGACTGGCGTCCGCACCTGCGCCGGATGAAGCTACCGGGTGCCGAGGTCAACTACGTGGAGGTCGGCGAGGGGGAGCCGGTCCTCTTCCTCCACGGCATCTTTGGCTGCTGGCAGAACTGGCTGGAGACCCTCCCCCATGTCGGCCACTACCGCCGGGCGATCGCTCTGGACCTGCCGGGCTTCGGCGCCAGCCCGATGCCCACCTGGGAGCCCGACATCCCGGCCTACGGGCGCCTGGTCCATGACTTCTGCGAGAAGCTCGGCATCGAGAGCGGGGCGGCAATCGTCGGCAACTCGATGGGCGGCTTCGTCGCCGCCGAGGCGGTGACGGCGACCCCAGGCCGATTCGACCGCCTGGCCCTGGTATCGGCCGCGGGCATCCTCAACACCTGGGACCCCGAGCAGCGGGCGGCGATCACCGCCTTCGCCTGGGGCCTATTCGGGCCGATCCTCGCCAGCCGCAGCCGGGAGATTCTCGCCCGTCGGTTTGCCCGCCGGGCGGTGGCCGGCTGGGTCGTCCGCTATCCGCAACGGCTGCGGATCGAGCTGCTCTGGGAGCAGATGAACGGTGGCCTGCCCTGCCCGGCCTTTGGCCCCGCCCTCCGGTCCCTGATCCACCACGACATCCGCGACCGCCTCAGCGGGATCGAGATCCCCACCCAGATCGTCTGGGGCTTTGACGACCGCATCGTGCCGGTCGGGGCTGCGCTCAGCTTCCATCGCCGCATCCCGGGATCGCGGCTTGAGATTTTCGAGCGGACGCGCCACGTCCCACAGCTCGAGCGCCCCGCCCGCTTCAACGCCCTACTGGAGGAGTTCCTGGGCGCCTCGGCTAGCCGGTGACGGCGCCCTGGGAGGCCGAGGAGACGGTCGCTGCGTACTTGGCCATCACCCCCCGGCTGAAGGGAGGCTGGGGCGCGCGGTACTCGGCGATGCGCCTGGCGATCTCCTCATCGGAGAGGGCGACGTCAAGGCGGCGGGCATCGACGTCGAAGGTGATCTCCTCGCCCTCGCGAACGGCGGCGATCGGGCCGCCCCTGACCGCCTCGGGAGCGACATGGCCGGCCATCAGGCCCCTGGTCGCACCGGAAAAGCGCCCGTCGGTGAGCAGCGCGACCTCCTCGCCAAGGCCCTCGCCGACGATCGCCGCCGTCACCTGGAGCATCTCCCGCATGCCCGGCCCGCCAGCCGGGCCCTCGTTGCGGATGACGACGATGTCCCCGGGCCGGATCCTCTGGTCCTTGACAGCGCGGAAGCATTCCTCCTCGGACTCAAAGACGCGCGCCGGGCCAACCTGCATCTTTCGCTCTGTACCGGCCAGCTTGACGACCGCCCCTTCCGGGGCGAGGTTGCCGCGCATGATCGCCAGGCCGCCCTCGGGCTTGAGCGGATCGGAGACCGGGCGCACGACCTCCTGGTCCTCGGCCTCCACCCTGGCCTCGGCCTCCTCCCCGATGGTGCGACCGCTCACCGTGATCGCCTCGCCTTTGAGGATCCCCACCTCCGCTAGGCGGGAGAGGATCAGCGGAACGCCGCCCGCCCGGTAGAGATCGGTGGCGACGAAGCGCCCGCCGGGCTTGAGGTCGGCGAGCAGCGGGGTGGCACGGGAGATCCGCTCGAAGTCATCGATCTCCAGCTCGATCCCGGCCTCGTGAGCCACGGCGATCAGATGCAGCACCACATTGGTCGAGCCGCCGGAGGCGCAGGCGCAGGCGATCGCGTTCTCCAGTGAGTCGCGGGTGATCACCCGGCTGGGCCGCAGATCGTCGGCCAGCACCCGCATCACCAGCTCGCCGATCTTCTCGGCGACTGTCCCCTTCTCGCCGTCTTCGGCGGGGACCATCGCCGAGCCGCCGGGTGAGATCCCGAGGGCCTCGAAGGCGCAGGCCATCGTGTTGGCCGTGAACTGACCGCCGCAGGCCCCGGCGCCGGGGCTGGCCACGCCCTCCAGCTCATGCAGATCCTCCTCGCTCATCTCCCCCGCCGCGTGGGCGCCGATCGCCTCAAAGACATCGAGAATCGTCACGTCGCGGCCGTGCCAGCGGCCGGGGGCGATCGAGCCGCCGTAGAGCATCACCGAGGGGACGTCGAGCCGGGCCAGGGCCATCACGCAACCGGGGATCGTCTTGTCGCAAGCGCAGAGCGCGACGATTGCGTCGAACTGGTAGCCGCGGGCCATCAGCTCAATCGAGTCGGCGATCACCTCGCGGCTGATCAAGGAAGCCTTCATCCCCTGGGTCCCCATCGTGATCCCGTCGGAGATCGCAACGGTGTTGAACTCCATCGGGGTGCCGCCGGCGGCCCGCACCCCCGCCTTGACGTGCTCCGCCAGGCCACGCAGGTGGAAATTGCAGGGCATCGCTTCGGTCCAGGTGTTGGCGATGCCGATCGTCGGCCGGCTGAGGTCATCGTCGTCGAAGCCGATCCCCTTCATGTAGGCCCGCGCCGCTGCGCGGTCGGGGCCGTCGAAAACGACGCTGGAGCGGGGGCGCGGTAGGGCGGTGGCGGTGCTTCCGTTCGTGCTCATCAGCTGAATCTATTCAGCCGGTCAAGCCGGCGCACTCGCCAGCGACGGCCTCCAGTCCGAACACGTCGACCGGGCCCGCCCCGGCGCCGATCCCCCACAGCCCCGCGGCGACCGCCGCCGAAGCGACCTCGCGCGCCGCCCGGGCCGCCTCCAGGGGCGAGGCGCCCCGGGCAAGGAAGGCGGCGAGCGCCGAGGAATGGGTGCACCCCGAGCCATGCGAGGCACCGTCAGGGTGGCGCTGACCCCCGATCGCGATCGCCTCGCGGCCGTCGAAAAAGATGTCCAGGACCTCGTCGCTGTGGCCGCCGGTGACGACAACCGCCCGCGGCCCCAGGGTCAGGACCTCTCGCGCCAGGTCCTCCTGGGAGAGCCCCTCCCCCGCCCCGATCAGCGACCGAGCCTCGGGGATGTTCGGCGTAACGACTGCCGCGATCGGCAGCAATCGCTCCACCAGGTCTCGCCGCGCCCGATCCTCGAGCAGCGCCGCACCGCTCTCGGCGACCATCACCGGGTCGATGACGACCGGGGCTTCGCCCACCAGCCCCAGCGCCTCGGCCACCGCGCCCACGGTCACCGCCGTGCCGAGCATCCCGACCTTCACCGCGTCAACACCGATGTCCTCGACCAGCGCGCGCACCTGGGCGACGATCATCGCCGGAGAGATCGCCTCGACCGCCTCGACCCCGACCGTGTTCTGCGCGGTGATCGCCGTGATCGAGGTCATCCCGTGCACGCCGCAGCGCGCGAACGCCTTCAGGTCGGCCTGGATGCCTGCGCCTCCGCCGGAGTCTGATCCTGCGATGGAGAGGACCGTGGGAACACGCGGGCTCATGCTCCCAGCCTAGATGCTGCCCTCCGGGCGCTGACCCTGGGGTCCGAGCATGATCCGCGAGCAAAACCCTTGCCAGGAAGCCGGAGAGCCGGGAGCGCCCCCCATTGGGGTCGGCTGACCTCTCCCCCGACCCGGCCAGCGCGGGTCGAGGACCTCCTGCCCAGCGCGAACCCGGGCGCCTCCCCCGGGTCGACGGCGAGCCCAAGGCGCCCCGCGCGGTCTCGGCCCTCCGCCCTGGCGCCCCAAGCCTCCCCCACCACGAGCAGATCCAGGCGGCATTCTGAGACCCGCCCCACCGACCGAGCGGATCAGGGGAGGAAGGATTGCGGCGTCAAATCAGCCCCAGCTGGCTATATGCGACGGAGCGAAACGAGCGGCGATGCAGGGGGGAGATCCCGATCCGACCGATCGCCTCGCGGTGTTCGGGGGTCGAGTAGCCGACGTGCTCGGAGAATCCCCAGCCCGGGTGCTCAGCGGCTGCCCCATGCATGTAGCGGTCGCGGGTCACCTTGGCCACAACCGAGGCGGCGGCGATCGCGGCACTGGTCCCGTCCCCCTCGATCACCGCCCGGTGGGGCACCCGGCAGCCGGGCAGCGAGAAGCCGTCGACCAGGCAGGCAGCCGAGTCCTCCGGCGGCTCCAGCCTCTCCAGCGCCGCCGCCAGCGCCTCGAGGTTGGTGACGTGCAGCCCCCGCTGGTCGATCCCGCGCACGCAGCGGACCACGATGCTGACCCGGGCGGCTGCCCGCAGGACGCTTGGATAGATCTCCTCGCGCCGCTCGGCCGTCATCTGCTTGGAGTCGTGCAGGCCGCCCAGGGCGAGGCGATCGGCGTGGGAGAGCGCCCGGTAGTCGAGCAGGACCGCGGCGGCAACCAGGGGACCGGCAAGGCAACCTCGGCCGGCCTCGTCGGCGCCGGCGACGAGCTGGGCACCCAGCCCCCGGTCAAAGGCAAAGAGCCGGCGGGTACGCGCCAGCATGCGGCGGTGGGAGCTGCTCTTAGAGGAGGCCGATCCGGTCCGGCGGCCAGTAGGTGGCGAAGGCCTTGCCGATGATCCAGCTGCGGGGGACGGGACCCCAGAAACGGCTGTCGTCACTCGCCCCACGGTTGTCGCCCATCATGAAGTAATGCCCGGGCGGAACGGTGATCGGCTTCGACAGGTTGCAGGCGACGCCGCCGCCGCAGGGGGTGATGTAGGGCTCGTCCTTCTTCTCCACCCCATTTACCACCGGGTGACCGTCGCGGACGCTGATCGTGTCACCGCCTACGGCGACGATCCGCTTGATGAAGTTCTGGCTGGACTCAGCCTTCGTCGGACTTGGGCAGGGCTCGCCGATATTGACCGGCTGCTGAGCGTGGACCCGGACGCCGCATTCGCTCCCCGAGTCCGCCCCCGCAGGCGGGTGGAAGACCACGATATCGCCGATCGAAGGGCTTTCGAAGTGATAGATGAAGCGATTGACCAGCACCCGCTGGCCGACCACCAGGGTGGGTTCCATCGACTGCGAGGGGATCTGGTAAGGCTTGACGATCCACGCCTGGATCGCCAGTGCCAGACCCAGGGCAAGGGCGACGATGACGACCAGCTCCACCAGTCCGCCGGCCCTGCTCTTCGGCTTGGGGATTGAGGGGCTCAGCCCGCGTCCTCGCCGGAGTCGCCTGCCTCGATGGCCGGCTCCTCTTGATCGGCATCCTGCGCCGCGGCGGTGGTGTCCTCGGTCTCCCCGGCCTCGGGCGCCTCAGCGTCCGTTTTTGCCTCTGCCTCTGCCTCTGCCTCCGTGTCCTCAGGCTCAGTCTGCTCAGGCTCAGTCTGCTCAGCCTCCGCCTCGCTCCGATCGGGCTCCGGTTCGGCCTCAGACTCGGCCTCGGCGTCTGCTTCGGCCGCCTCCTCGACCCCGCTCGCCTCCGACGCCTCAACGGTCTCAGCCTCCTCCTGGGACACGCCCTCGGCGCCGATTGCCTCCGGCTCCGCGGCGGAGGTCGGAGTCGAGACCAGTTCCTCGTCGATCCCCCAGCGCCGCTCGGCGACCCGGGCGGCCTTGCCGACCCGGCCGCGCAGGTAGTAGAGCTTGGCCCGCCGCACGGCGCCGCGCGCAGCGACCTCGAGTTTCTCGATCTTCGGGGAGTGCAGCGGGAACGTCCGCTCGACTCCGACGCCGAAGGACTGCTTGCGCACGGTGAAGGTCTCGCGCACCCCCGACCCCTGCCGTCGCAGGACGATCCCCTCGAAGACCTGCGTGCGGCGGCGGCTGCCCTCGACCACCTGGAAATGGACGCGCACCCGGTCGCCTGGGCCGAAGGAAGGCAAACCCTGCCGCAGTTGGCGACGCTCGATGCTGTCGATGACGCTGCTCATGTCAATTCCTCACGCTTGCTCGGTCACGCCCAGGATCACCGCAGATCTCACTCGCCCCTCGGCGCTCGCTGGCGAGAAAAAACCGCCGGACCCGGGCATCGGGAACCGCGCGGTGGCGGAATGGTAGCTACTCCGCGCCAGACTCGAACTGCTCGGCCCGCGCGCGGCTCTGCTCGGCACGCCAGGCTCGGACCTTCTCGTGGTCGCCGGAGACCAGCACCTCCGGCACCCCCCAACCCCGGTAAAGGGCGGGGCGTGTGTAGTGCGGGTACTCCGGCGCCCCCTCCAGAACCGGACTGAAGGACTCCTCCAGCGCGCTGCGCTCGTGGCCCAGGGCTCCCGGCAGCTTCCGCATCACCACATCGGCGAGGACCATCGCCGCCAGCTCCCCTCCGGCCAGCACGTAGCGCCCGATCGATACCTCCTCCTCGGCGAGATGCTCGTGCACACGCTGATCAAACCCCTCGTAGCGCCCACACAGCAGCGCCAGGTGCGGCTCCGCCGTCAGCTCGTCGGCCAGCTCATCGTCCAGGAGCCTTCCGGTGGGAGAGAGCAAGACGACCCGGGGTCGCTCGTCGTTCGCGTAGGCGGCCCGCAGAGCCGCGTCGATCACATCGACGCGGAGGACCATCCCCGCGCCGCCCCCGTAGGGCGCGTCGTCGACCTGCCCGGCACCCAGCGGCGTCGTGTCCCGGTAGTTGAACAGCCGCAGCGCGCCGCCCCTGCTCAGAGCGTTCTGCACCGATCGCTGCGATTCGAACCAGTCGAACGCCTCGGGGAAGAGGGTGAAGATGTCGAGCTTCAATCGAGGATGTCGACTATCACACGGCGGTCGAGTCGCACCGCGGCGGCCTTGGCGATCGTCCGAATCGCGTTGGCCACGCGCCCCCCCTTGCCGATCACCCGACCGAGGTCCTCCTCGGCCACCGTGATCTCATAGATCAGGTCGCCGTCCTCTTCCAGCTCCTCGACCACGACGGCCTCCGGGTCCTCGACCAGGGCCCGGACGAGGAACTCGAGCAGCTCGGTCATCTAGCTGCCGGAGGCGGCGATGCCCTTGGTGCGCAACAGCCCGGCAACCGTCTCGGAGGGCTCGGCCCCGTGCTCGAGCCAGTGGCGGGCACGCTCCTCGTCCACCTCGATCAGCGAGGGATCGGTCTGCGGGTTGTAGCGGCCGATCGTCTCGATCGTGCGCCCATCGCGCGGCGAGCGCTTGTCGGCGACGACGATTCGCCAGATCGGGTTCTTCTTCGAGCCCACACGCCTGAGTCTTATCCGTACGGCCATCGGGAGCGGGCAGGTTAGCGCCTGCGGACCTTCGGGCGCGGGGCTCCCCCCGCCATCTGGGCCATCTGCTGGGGGTCGGGCATCTTGCCCGACGCCATCTGGTGCATCAGTTTGCGCACCTGATCGAACTGCTTGACCAACTGATTGACGTGCTGGACCTTGGTCCCCGAGCCCATCGCAATCCGCTTGCGCCGCGAGCCGTTGATCTTCCCGGGATCCGCCCGCTCGCCCGGGGTCATGGAGAGGATGATCGCCTCGACCCGGTCCAGCTCCCCCTCGTCGACGTCGGCATTCTTCAGCTGCTTCATCGACCCCATGCCGGGCATCATCCCGATCAGGCCGCTGAGCGGGCCCATCTTGCGCACCTGGCGCATCTGCTGGAGGAAATCCTCGAGCGTGAACTGGTCGCGGCGCAATTTCTCCGCCAGGTCGAGAGCCTGCTTCTCGTCGACCTGCTGCTCAGCTTTCTCGATCAGGCTGAGCACGTCGCCCATGCCGAGAATGCGGGAGGCCATCCGCTCGGGATGGAAGCGGTCGAACTCCTCCAGCCTCTCTCCGGTGGAGGCAAAGAGGATCGGCTTGCCGGTGATCGCCTTGACCGAAAGCGCGGCGCCGCCGCGGGCGTCGCCGTCGAGCTTGGTCATCACCACTCCGTCGAACTGCGCCGTCTCGGCGAACGCCTGGGCGACCCCGACCGCGTCCTGCCCGGTCATCGCATCGACGACCAGCAGCACGTTGTCTGGCTTGGTGCGCTTGCGGATCCGGGCCAGCTCCGCCATCAGCTCCCCGTCGACGTGGAGTCGACCGGCGGTGTCCACGATCAGCACGTCGCGACCCTCAGCACGCGACTGGCCCAGCGCCCACTCGGCGATATCCACCGGGTCACGATCGGCGCCCTGCTGGTAGACGCGGGCGCCGGCCCGCTCTCCCACCGTCACCAATTGGTCGATTGCCGCCGGGCGGTAGACGTCGCAGGCCGCGAGGGCCACATCCTTGCCCCCCCCGACCAGGTAGCGGGCGAGCTTGGCGCAGGCGGTCGTCTTGCCGCAGCCCTGCAGACCGGCCATCAGGATCACGGTGGGGCCGTTGGAGGCGAAGGCGAGTTCGCTCCCGCTCCCGCCCATCAGCGCGCTCAGCTCCTGGTTGACGATCTTCACCACCTGCTGACCGGGGTCCAGGCTCTCCAGCACCTCGGAGCCAAGGCAGCGTTCCTTCAGCCTCGC
>Ga0307372_10002644_pt1 | contig 29334 bp, 28 predicted proteins | sample OX1MG_FD_202533 | JGI IMG/M metagenome (GOLD analysis project Ga0307372, IMG submission 202533) | Soil microbial communities from Risofladan, Vaasa, Finland - OX-1 | ecosystem: Environmental > Terrestrial > Soil > Coastal area > Acid sulfate soil | place: Finland: Risofladan, Vaasa | collected... | reverse complement strand
GCCGACCTGATGGCGGCCGAGTTCGGCATGGGTGGTTACGACAGCCGGGATCTGGAGAAGCTGGTCAGCTTGCTCAGGGACCTGCGGGTCGCGGCAGGCGATTTCGTCGGCTGACGGGCTGACGGGCTGACGGGCGGCTCGCGTTATTTGATCACGACGGCCTGCCAGTCGAGGCCGCCGTCTCCCGTGATGAAGATCTCGCCCAGCGAGTCCGCTGGCACGGCAACGCCCTCGGTGGTGGTTGTCATGCCGACGAACGCGAAGCCGCCGGTCGGAACCGGCCCGCCAAGGCCGGCCGGGCGCCAGTCGCGCTGGTCGGCTGAGCTGAAGATGCCGCTGCTGGTCGTCAGCACCAGCGTCCCGCTGACCGGGGCGACGGCCAGCGAGGTGGGCGTTCCTGCCGCCGCGATCGTGCCCTTCCGCGACCAGTCCAGGCCGGAATCGGGCGACTCATAGAGCGTCAGCGGTCCAGGGACGTTCTGCCGAGCGCTGACAGCACCGCCACAGGCCAGGAAGAGCTGGCCCGGCGAACCGGGCGCGATGAGCGCGGCCGGCTGCCGTGCCCGCGCTGCGGCAACGGTGGCGCTCAGGCACGGCGGCCGGGTCGCGGCGTTGCCGGTGACCGTATGCCAGGCGCCCCCGGTGACCGGGCCGGCGTACAGGATCCGGCCGGCCAGCAGGTAGCCGTACTGCCCGGTCAGCTGCAGGCCGCCTGGTCGTACCGGCAGGCTGGCGGCGGCACCGGGCACTGGCATCCATCGGTCGGAGTCGAACCCGGCCGAGACGAGCTGAAAGCTCGTGCAGTCTCCGGCGTAGTCACTGCCGCTGCCGGTGCACGTCGCGACCACGGCGAACGCCCGGCTGCCGACGGTTGCCAAGTCGATGACGCGACCGGAGGGCAGGCCGCTGACCTTGGTCCAGGTCGCGCCGCCGTCGTGCGTGGCGAACAGTTCGGGGCCGTAAGCCCAGCCATCGCGCGGGTCGAGGAACCGGATCTGGCTGACGCCATAGTCCCCGTTCGGTGCCCCGGCCCGCGGCGCGCCCGCCATCCACCAGGACCGACCGTAATTCGGCGTGCCGGCCACAGCCGTGCATGATCCGGTCGCACAGGTGCTGCCTGCCTGTCCGATCACGGCACCGACCGACTGGTTCACGAAGGTGACCGAGCTGACCCGGAACGGGGTGACCGGCGGGACCGCGGTGCTTGTGATCGGCAGCGCCCGGCCACGATGCGAGGTGGAGACGGGGGACGGCCGCGTGGATCTGCCGCCAGGCGGGTGCGTCGTGGAGCGCTGCGGCGAGGTAGCTCCGCCCACGTTGGCCTGGCTGCCCTGACTAGGCAGCAGCGCCGACGCGACCTGCGGCAGCGCGGCGCCGGCCGCGACCAGGATGGCTACCCCGGCGGCGCTGCTCGTGGCTCTGACCGCCTTGCGCCGCCGCGCCCTGCGGTGGATCTGCTCGAAGGCTCCGGGTCGCGGCATCATCAGTTCGACGTCGGTCCGCAGCCAGTCGTCGATCGGGTCACGAGGTTCGGTCATGCGATCTCACCCACCGCGGCCTTGAGCCTGGCGCGAGCGTGATGCAGGTCGGCCTTGACGGTCCCCTCCGGCCGGCCAAGCATCGCGGCGACCTCCTTGACTCCGAAACCTGCGTAGTAATGCAACAAAAAGGCACTTCGCAGTCTGGGCGGCAGCCCCTCGATCAAGTCGCGAACGTCAACGTCCTGGACCGGCTGCCAGGCCGGCTCGAGCGGGCCAGCCGCGGTCATGGTCCGGATGGCACGCCGCTCCCTGCTGGTCTTGCGCCAGTGATCTCTGACCAGGTTCGTCGCGATCATGTAGAGGTAGCTCTGCGGGTTGTCCAGTCCCGACCAGCGTGCGAGCAGCCGGGTGAACGCCTCGGACGCGATCTCGTGCGCGGTCTCGTCGTCGTCGACGAGACGCCTGACCCAGCCGGCCAGCCTCGGATAGGACGCGTTGAACAGTTCCTCGGCTGCGGCGTGGTCACCGGATCGGAGCCTGGCCACTGAGCTTCCTTGCTTGACCGTCGCCGCGGACGGCCTGGACCACGATGTCTGCACGGGCACCACGTCACCAGCCAAGGCGAGGCAGCCGGATCCGTTGGCGATATTTCGCATTCGTTGTACCACACATTCGGCGCGGGCCTGGTTAGGTCAGGAGCCTGGCGGGTTACCGGGTAACCGCGGGGACATCACGTCTGCTTAGACGGCGCAGCGGCCCCGATGGTTGGGCTCGCGATGGTTGGGCTCGCGATGGTTGGGCATCCGGTGGTCAGGCACTCGGCCCGTCATACACTGGGACGAGGCAGTTAGTAGGACGTCCTACTAACTGCTGCTAGCGCGCCCGCCCAGGTGCCGGAGGACCATCATGAGCGCTCAATCCGCAGCCGATCACGCTGACCACCTCGGAGACGACTTCGGCCGGGAACGCTGGCAGCGCCGGTACGACGAGTCCAGGGTGCGCGACGCCGACTTCAGCACGTTGTCCGGAGTCGAGGTGGATCCCGTCTACGGACCGCCTGAGGGTGCCGTCGTCCCCGGCTTCGAGCGGATCGGCTGGCCGGGGGAGTACCCGTTCACCCGAGGGCTCTATCCGGCTGGTTACCGCGGCAGGACCTGGACGATCAGGCAGTTCTCCGGTTTCGGCAACGCGGTGCAGACCAACCAGCGGTACAAGATGCTGCTTGCCGCGGGCGGCGGCGGGCTCTCGGTCGCCTTCGACATGCCGACGCTGATGGGCCGTGATTCCGATGACCAGCGTTCGCTGGGCGAGGTCGGTCATTGCGGCGTTGCCATCGACTCCGCAGCCGATATGGACGTGCTTTTCTCCGGCATTCCGCTGGCCGACGTCACCACGTCCATGACGATCAGCGGGCCTGCTGTGCCGGTGTTCTGCATGTACCTGGCCGCCGCGCGGCGTCAGGGTGCGGATCTGGGGAAGCTGAACGGGACGCTGCAGACAGACATCTTCAAGGAGTACATCGCGCAGAAGGAGTGGCTCTTCCCGCCGCAGCCGCACTTGCGGCTGATCGGGGACCTGATGGAGTACTGCACTGCCGAGATCCCCGACTACAAGCCGCTCTCGGTTTCCGGCTACCACATCAGGGAGGCGGGATCGACGGCGGCGCAAGAACTGGCGTTCACGCTCGCGGACGGGTTCGGTTACGCCGAGCTCGGCCTGTCCCGCGACCTGGACATCGATGTCTTCGGACCCGGCCTCTCGTTCTTCTTCGACGCGCACATCGATTTCTTCGAGGAGATAGCCAAATTCCGCGCGGCGCGGCGGATCTGGGCCCGCTGGATGCGTGACGTGTACGGCGCGAAGACCGAACGCGCCCAGTGGCTTCGCTTCCACACCCAGACGGCCGGCGTGTCACTGACCGCTCAGCAGCCCGACAACAACGTGGTGCGCACCGCGATCGAAGCTCTCGCCGCGGTACTCGGCGGGACGAACTCGCTGCATACCAATGCGCTCGACGAGGTTCTCGCGCTGCCCAGCGAGAAGGCCGCGGAGATCGCGCTGCGAACGCAGCAGGTGATCATGGAGGAGACAGGCGTCGTCAGCGTCGCCGATCCGCTTGGCGGTTCCTGGTACGTCGAGGCGCTGACCGACCGGCTGGAAGCCGAGGCGGAGGAGATCTTCGCGAAGATCCGGTCGATGAGCCCGGACGGGACGATGACCGGCGGAATCCTGCGCGGGATCGAAGAGGGCTGGTTCATGGCTGAGATCGCCGAGGCCTCGTTCAGCTATCAGCGGCAGCTTGAGAAAGGCGAGAAGAAGGTCGTCGGCGTCAACTGCCATACCGATACTGTCGAGAAGCCGGTGGAGATCTTGCGAGTGAGCCACGAAGTGGAACGCGCGCAGGTTCGTGACCTCGCGCAGCGCCGCTCCGACCGGGACCAGGCAGCGGTGGATTCGGCGCTGGCGGCGATGCTCGCCGCGGCCAGGTCCGGCGAGAACATGATCCCCCCGATGATCGAGGCCGCGCTGGCCGAAGCGACCCTGGGTGAAATCTGCGGTGCGCTGCGACAGGAGTGGGGCGGCTATTCCGAGGCGCCGGCCTTCTGATCCTGCTGGCAGCACGTTATGGGCAGCATTTCGGCTGGCCGTACTGTGCGCGGGCGGGCTGTGCCCCCGTGCGGGCACGTTCGGTGCCTGAGCGATGACGTTCATACGGCAGGATGGAGTCATGCAACAGCCGCGAAACTTCTCCATGAGCGGTGCCGTGGATCTAGGCGCCCGGCAGGCCGCAACTAAGCGCAAGCAGCAGGCCGCCGAGTCGGCGGCCGATGGCGGGTCCGCGTTCGTGATCGAGGTCACCGACGCGACCTTCAACGCCGATGTGGTCACCCGGTCGCAGTCGGTCCCGGTGATCGTGGACCTGTGGGCGCAGTGGTGCGGACCGTGTAAGCAACTCGGGCCGCTGCTCGAACGCCTTGCGACCGAGGCGGCGGGCGCCTGGATGCTCGCCAAGGTGGACGTAGACGCCAACCCGCAGCTCAGCGCCGCCCTCCAGGTCCAGTCGATTCCGATGGTAGTCGCCGTAATCGGCGGCCAGCTCGTGGACGGCTTCCTCGGTGCGCTGCCTGAGGCGCAGGTGCGCGAGTGGATTAGCCAGATGCTCCAGGTGGCCGAGCAGCTCGGCATGCCAGCGCCGCCGCAAGGCACCGCGACGGCGGCCGGTCCGGAAGCGGCGAGCGCCGATGCGGGCCAGGCCGGGGGTGCGGGCCAGGCCGGGGGTGCTGACGAGGTTGCGGGAGTCGGGCGGGCCGGTCCGGGCGCTGCGGGTGCGGGCGGTGCGGGTGCGGGCGCTGCGGGTGCGGGCGGTGCGGGTGCGGGCGGTGCGGGTGCGGGCCGCGGACCTGCTGGCCCGGCGGACCAGATGCTCGCCGAACCAGGATTCCGTGCCGCCCAGGAGGCGATGGACTCCGGCGATCTTGATGGTGCCGCCGTCGCGTTGAAGCAAGTGCTCGCGGAATCGCCCGACCACCCGGTGGCGAAGGCGTGGCTGGCTCAGGTGGACCTCTTCCGGCGGGTGAGTTCCTACGACCAGTCGAAGGTGCTGCGGGCAGCGCAGGAGCGTCCTGACGACGTGGAGGCGCAGGCCAAAGCCGCCGACCTCGAGCTGGCCGCAGGGCAAGTCGAGGCGAGCTTCGACCGCCTGCTGGCTACCTTCCAGCGGACCGCGGCGGCCGACCGCGACAAGGTTCGAGTGCACCTGCTCAGCCTGTTCGAGATCCTGCCACCCAGAGACCCGAGGGTCACCAGGGCCAGGGGCAAGCTCTCCAGCCTGCTGTTCTGACGCACGCGGCTCCCTGATAGCCGGTGCACCCGGCAGGTGGAGCATCATGGGTACATGCAGGAGGAATCGCGGACGGGCCAGCTGCTGGCCGCCACGCCGCTGCTGGGCGATGCCAACTTCCGGCGGACGATCGTGCTGATCGTGGAGGACGACCTGGAGGAAGGGACGCTGGGCGTCGTGCTCAACAGGCCGAGCGAGATCCCGGTCCAGCAAGTGCTCGAGCCGTGGTCGGAGTTCGTCACGGGCCCGTCGGTTCTCTTCCAGGGCGGACCGGTCGCCCCCGACAGCGCACTCGCACTCGCGCTGCCCAAGGGAGACGATCAGCCGATCGGCTGGCGTTCGCTGTCCGGGTCGAAGCTGATGTCCCGGATCGGACTGGTCGATCTGGGCGCGCCACCTCAGCTGCTGGCCGGCGGGATCACGTCGCTTCGGGTATTCGCCGGGTACGCGGGCTGGGGTGCGGGCCAGCTGGAATCCGAGATCGATGCTGGGGCCTGGCTCGTGCTTGACGGATTGCCTGAGGACGCGTTCGCGGCAGAGCCAGACCGGCTGTATCCGGCGGTGCTCCGGCGGCAAGGTGGTGAGATGGCGCTGCTGTCCACCTACCCCGATGACCCGGTGCTCAACTAACGGGTGCTGGCGGCCAGCCGCGGCCGGTAGCGGTGAGCGCGTAAACTGGCAGCCGTGACAGAAGTACTCCCAGCGGGCGGCACGAAGGTCGACCCCGATGTCCGGCCCGACTTGTCCACAGGTGACGGCGACCATGAGCGGTTCGCGCACTACGTGCTGAAGGACAAGATCATGGACAGCGCAGTGAACGGGACCCCGGTCGTCGCGCTCTGCGGCAAGGTGTGGGTGCCGAATCGTGACCCGAAGCGTTTTCCGGTCTGCCCGGAATGCAAGGAAATCTACGAATCCCTGCCCGGGGCCTGAGCCGGCGCACTAGCCGCTGCCGCCCGGCCTTGCCGTCAAGCTGAGCCTGGCTCGAATCTGGTGGGGATGGCGGGCGCTCCCTGGGCCAGGCGGACAGCGGACGAGGGCAGCCCGCTGAGCGCTTGCCGGTGCCGGTCCCTGGCCGCCTGGAGTGAGCCTGTGCCGATGATCTCGCCCCCCGCACGGCCACCCCACCCACACTCGCCGCCCCGGCGAACGACCCGCGACCCGCTCCTTGCGCGACACTCTCCGCCGCGGCGGTCCTCCTCCAGAACTACAGCTTCCCCAAATAACGTAAACCCCCTAAATCTCCACCCTCACAGTAGGCGCCCCGCACTTACCCCCACTTGGAACCACTTTTGCGCTCCGATATGCCTGGTATCAGGTGAACTAATTCGAGTGAAGCCGAGACGCCGAGGGCGTCGCGGGCCGCTGGGAGCCGCCACGAACCACCAACAGGCCACCGCGAACCGCCGACAGGCGTCGGCGAGCGTTGCGCCAGCTAGCGGGGCGCGGAGATCGCGTCGAACTGGTCGTCGGTGAGCTCGACCTCCGAAGTGGGAAGCCTACGAAGGTCCCGATCCGACGGCTGCCGCGACCCCTAACATGTCGAATGGGGCTAATGATACTAATTCGAGCTGTATAAGGCATCGCGGCGTTCTCGCCGGCGGCCGTGCTGAGCCGTGCGCTCCGGGGTAACTCGGTCGGCGCTGGATGGCGGAGCCGCTCCGGGGCAGTGAAACACTAGGGACGAGGGGAGGTGGCGTGTTTTGAGCGTCGCACCAGTTGAACTCCAGCGGCCGGAGACGGACGAGCAGTCGCTTGTCGACAAGCCGTGGCTCACGATCGTCTGGAATGATCCGGTAAACCTGATGGACTACGTGACTTATGTGCTCCAGAGGGTATTCGGTTATCCCAAGCCCAAGGCAGAGAAGCTGATGCTCGACGTGCACCACAAGGGCAAGGCGGTGGTGGCGGCGGGTGCCCGGGAGTCGATGGAGCGCAACGCCGAGACCCTGCACGGATATGGCTTGTGGGCGACGGTCAGTCACGACACGTGAGTTCCGAGTATCACACCAACCCGGAGGAGCCGATGGCGTGGTTTCGCCCCACTTCGGACGGGGTTACCGCGCGGTTCGCTCAGCCGGAAGCGGCCATCATCAGGGAACTGGTGGAGCAGGTCGTCGAGCTGATCGAGCCGGGTATTCAGGCTCCGCTGGAGGACGAGTTCGCCGCCATGGTCGGCATGACCGATCCGATGTCACCTGACGGCGCGGAGATGCCAGACGACCCGGTGGTCGCGCGGCTGCTGCCTGATGCTTACCGGGACGATCCGGAGGCAGCGCAGGAGTTCCGCAGGTTCACCGAATCAGGGCTCCGGTCGGCCAAGGTCGAGTCGGCGTCGACGCTTTTGGCGACGCTGCCGCCTCGCGGCGGGCGTGTCAGGCTCAGCCACGGCCAGGCCGAGGCGTGGCTGAGGTCGCTGAACGACGTGCGGCTCGCGCTCGGGGTCCGGCTGGGAGTCACCGACGACTTCGACGGCCTGCGCGAGGATGCCGACTCCGATGACCCGCGTAATTTTTCGGTGCAGGTCTACCAGTGGCTGGCTTACCTCCAGGAGAGCCTGGTAGCCGCGCTGTCGTGAGCAACGGTTACGATCACGGCCATGCTGACCATCCCCCGCGCTCTCGTCGACCAGGTCATCGCGCACGCCAGGGCCGACCACCCTGATGAGGCCTGCGGTGTCATCGCCGGGCCAGCGGGCAGTGACCGGGCAGAGCGATTCATCGCCATGACCAACGCTGAGCGATCACCGACTTTCTACCGGTTCGATTCGATGGAGCAACTGCGAGTCTGGCGGGAGATGGACGAACGCGAGGAGGAACCGGTCGTGATCTACCACTCGCACACGGCTACCGAGGCCTACCCGTCGCGCACCGACATCTCCTACGCCACCGAGCCATCGGCGCACTACCTGCTCGTGTCCACCAGGGAGCCGGACGAGGCCGAGGTGCGGTCGTTCCTGATCGTCGACGGGCAGGTCACCGAGGAGGAGATTCAGTTCAGCGGAGGCGCTGCGGAATGATCGAGGCGCCGCGCGAGTTGTTTCATCGGCAGTCACCCCGATATCTGGAGAGTTACTGATGGCCATCGATGTCCGAATCCCGACCATCCTGCGCACCTTCACCGGCGGTGCGAAGTCGGTTGAGGGGTCTGGCGACACGCTTGACGAGCTGATCGCGGACCTGGACACCAGGCACGCCGGACTGCGTGGCCGGCTGGTAGACGACTCGGGCCTGCGGCGGTTCGTGAACGTGTACCTGAATGACGAGGACGTGCGGTTCCTCGGCGGACTTGACGCGAAGGTCAAGGACGGGGACACGGTGACCGTGCTTCCCGCCGTTGCCGGCGGTATGCGCTGAGCTGTCCGCGATGGCGGCTGAGGGCAGGCGGGGGAGATGCGCTACGACTCGCTGCTTGACGCGGTAGGCCGCACCCCGCTGGTCGGCCTGCCGCATCTGTCGCCGGGACCGGAGCAGCGACTCTGGGCCAAGCTGGAGGACAGGAACCCGACCGGCTCGGTCAAGGACAGGGCCGCGTTGTGGATGATCCTCGCAGCCGAGCGCGACGGGCGGCTGCGCCGCGGCAGCACCATCTTGGAGCCGACGTCCGGCAACACCGGCATCTCCCTGGCGATGATCGCGCGGTTGCGGGGTTACAAGCTCATTTGCGTCATGCCGGAGAACACGTCAGCCGAGCGGACTCAGTTGCTCCAGATGTACGGCGCGTCGATCATCTACTCGCCGGCCGCTGGCGGCTCCAACGAGGCGGTGCGGGTGGCCAAGGGCCTGGCCGCCGAGAATCCGGACTGGGTGATGCTGTACCAGTACGGAAACGAGGCCAACTGGCGGGCTCACTACGAGACGACTGGCCCTGAGCTGCTCGCCGATCTACCGGAGTTGACCCACTTCGTCGCAGGCCTGGGCACCACAGGAACGTTGATGGGCACCGGCAGGTTCTTGCGCGAGCACGTGCCCGGAGTGCGGATCGTGGCTGCCGAGCCGAGGTACGGCGAGCTTGTCTACGGGCTTCGGAACATGGACGAGGGCTTCGTGCCCGAGCTCTACGACGACAAGGTGCTGACCTCCCGCTACTCCGTCTCCGCTGCCGACGCGCTGCGTCGCACCCGGCAGCTCGTCCACGAAGAGGGCATCTTCGCCGGCATCTCGGCTGGCTGCGTGCTCCACGCTGGCCTGGCGCTGGCGAGCAAGGCGCAAGCCGCGGGCCAGCGGGCCGACATCGCGGTGCTGATCGCCGACGGTGGCTGGAAGTACCTGTCCACCGGCGCCTACAGCGGGACGCTCGCCGAAGCGGAGGCCAGGCTCGAAGGCGAATTGTGGGCGTGATACCACGTACTTACCCATCACGCTCGGCCTGACGTATATAGATCTAAACGGGAGCCTCGGGAGCTTGCAGGTATGACCATCTTTGACGAGGCTACGGCTGTCCGCCGATCCGGCGACGGGCGCTACGAAGCGCATCCCGATCAGCGGTTCGCCCTGGTCGCGCCGGGCGGGAAGACGCCGCCAGCGGTGAACGGCGGCGTGCTGATCGCGACGGTGCTGCGTGCGGTGCTCGACTGCTCGCCACTGCCGCATCCGGTCGCGACGAGCGCGCATTTCCTGCGGGTCGCGCGCCTGGCTCCGGCGCAGATCCACGTCAGCTGGCTCAAGACCGGCCGGACGGCGGCGACCGCGCGGGCCACGCTGGTGCAGGACGACGAGGCGATACTCGAGACGACGGTGACTACCGGCGCCGTCCCCGACAGCCTGCCGACGCCGCAGTCCGCCGCGACGTCCGCGGAGCTGAGCTGGACGGGCACGCCACCGAAGCTGCCGCCGCCGCAGGACTGCGTGGAGCTAGGCCCGTGGCCGGGGACGGTCGCGGAAGACGGAACAGCCGGCTTCGCCGGCCAGATCCGGATGCTCTTCGATCCTGCGGTGATCGGCTGGCGGCACGGTGAGCCGGCCGGGGTGCCGGAAATGCGGGGCTACTTCGGGCTGCGCGAGGACCGGGCGCCGGATGCCCTGATGCTGGCACTGGCCGTCGACGGGCTGCCGCCGGTGGTCTTCGGCCTCGGGGCGACCGGCTGGGCGCCGACGGTCGAGCTCACCATGCACATGCGCATGGTCCCGGCGCCTGGCCTGCTGAGCGTCGCGGCCAGGTGCCGGCATGTCAGCGGCGGCTGGTTCGACGAAGAGGCCGAAGTCTGGGACAGCGCTGGAAACCTGGTCGCCCAGAGCCGCCAGATCGCCAGGGTCGGCCGTGGCGCCCTGAAGAAGTCGGCCGTCGCGTCCTGACAGCGCTGCCGGCTACCGCCCCGAACCTCAGAACTGCCAGCGCCGAGCGCCGCGCCCGGCGGTGGCAGGTAGCGTGGCGTTGTACCGGTCCGTGCTGCCAGGAGTGGGCCTGCGGCTGAAGGCGACCAGTGGCGGCTATGACGAGCTCCTCATCGTCAGGAACGCGATTGCGGCAGCTGACAGGAGGCTGAGGTCACCCAGGCTGAGTATCGGGGCCGCCCGTGGCCTGTCGCTGCGGCCTGACCGCCTACGGGCACCAAGGCGATCTTGGACCGGAACAGCAGGATGGTGACGTGCGGTGATGCGCAGGCAAGGAATGGCCCATGACGAAGCAGGGAACGGCCCGCGAGCACGGCGGGCCGCAGTGAGCGGCGGCCAGGTCGCGACGACCGTGCTGCAGGTAGACGGGCTGAACTGGGCCAGCGAGAAGGCCGTGGTCGAGAGCGTGCTCGGTCGCCGGCCGGGAGTCGCCCGGGTAGAGGCCAACCCGGTGTCACAGACCGCCACGGTCAGCTTCGACCCCGCGAGGACGTCGGTCGCCGAGTTGCGGGGGTGGGTGCGGGAATGCGGTTACCACTGCGCCGGGCAGTCCGTGCCATCGCACGTCTGCGACCCGATGGCAGCGGCGGCCGTCGGCCCCGAGGCCGGCGCGGCGATCACGGCAGCGCCCGGGCCGGCGGAGCACGCGCACGAGCCGGCCGCCGCGCCTGGCGCGCCGGTCCACGAGCCGGCCGCCGCGCCCGGCGCGCCGGTCCCTGCCGAGATGATGGGCCACGGCGGCCATGCGGGCCGGTCGATGGCGGCGATGGTCGCGGACATGCGCAACCGGTTCGTGGTCGCGGCGGCGCTGTCGGTCCCGATCCTGCTGTGGTCCCCGATCGGCCGCAGCGTGCTCGGCTTCACGGTGGCCGCGCCGTTTGGCCTGCGCGACGATGTCTGGCTGCTGCTGCTGAGCCTGCCGGTGATCTTCTATTCGGCGTGGATCTTCTTCGACGGCGCTGTGCGGGCATTGCGGGCCCGCACGCTCGACATGATGGTCCTGGTCGCCGTCGCGATCGGTACCGGCTGGGCGTACTCGCTAGCCGTCACCCTGACCGGCGGCGGCGATACCTTCTACGAGGCAGCCACCGTCCTTGCCGCCTTCGTCTTGCTCGGCCACTGGTTCGAGATGCGGGCCAGAGGCGGGGCCAGCGACGCGATCCGCACCCTGCTCGACCTGGCTCCGCCCAGAGCCACGGTGCTCCGGGGCGACCAGCCGGTCGAGGTCACCACGGCGGAAGTAGTGGCAGGGGACCTGCTGCTGGTGCGGCCCGGCGACAAGATCGCGGTGGACGGCGTGGTGGAAGAGGGCCTGAGCGAGGTGGACGAGTCCGTCGTGACCGGGGAGAGCCTGCCGGTCTCCAAGGTCCCGGGCGCGCCGGTGATCGGCGCGACGATCAACAAGAACGGGACGCTGCGGGTACGGGCCACCAAGGTCGGCGCCGATACCGCACTCGCCCAGATCGTCAAGCTCGTGCAGGAGGCGCAGAACTCCAAGGCGCCCGGGCAGCGGCTCGCCGACCGGGCCGCGTTCTGGCTGGTGCTCGTCGCGCTGGCCGGCGGTGCGGCTACCTTGCTGACCTGGCTGCTCGTGGGCAGGTCGTTCGCGGCGGCGATGCTCTTCGCCATCACGGTGGTGGTGGTCACCTGTCCGGACGCGCTGGGCCTGGCGACCCCCACGGCGATCATGGTGGGGACCGGGCTCGGCGCTAAGCGGGGCATCCTGTTCAAGAACGCGCTGGCGCTTGAGGCCTCAGCCAGTATCCAGGTGGTGGTGATGGACAAGACCGGCACGCTCACCAAGGGCGAGCCTGAGGTCACCGACGTCATCACCGGCAGCCTGCCGGAACGTGAGGTGCTGCGGCTGGCCGCGGCGGTGGAACGGGAGTCTGAGCACCCGCTGGCGCAGGCGGTCGTGGCGCACGCGGAGGGCCTGGGCATCCCCGCCGCCAGCGCGGCCGGATTCGAGAACGTGCCCGGGTACGGAGCGCTGGCCCGGGTGGACGGTGAGGCGGTCGCGGTCGGCAACAACCGGCTGATGGCCAGGGAAGGCATCGACCTGGGCGGGCTGGCGGCCCGCCGTGACGAGATGACCTCGTCGGGGCGGAGCGTTGTCTGGGTCGCCGCCGGCGGCCGCGCCGTCGCGCTCATCGGGATCGCCGACGCGCCGCGTCCGACGGCCGCGGCTGCCGTCGCGGAGCTGAGCCAGGCGGGGATCGAGGTGGTGATGCTGACCGGGGACAACGAGGCAACCGCCCGGCGGATCGCCGGGCGGCTCGGCGTGGCGACGGTCATCGCGGAGGTGCTGCCCGGCGACAAGGCCGGCCAGGTCGCCGAACTCCAGCGGGCCGGGAGAAGGGTCGCGATGGTCGGCGACGGCGTCAACGATGCCCCGGCACTGGCGCAGGCCGACCTGGGTATCGCGATCGGCGCCGGCACGGACGTGGCCATCGAGACCGCTGATGTCGTCCTGATGCGCTCTGACCCGCTGGACGTGCCGACCGCGCTGCGGATCGGCCGCGGCACTGTGCGCAAGATGCGCCAGAACCTGGGCTGGGCGATCGGCTACAACTCGGTCGCGCTGCCGGTCGCCGCCGGCGTCTTCGAGCCCGCCTTCGGGCTCGTGCTCCGGCCCGAGATCGCGGCGCTGTCGATGTCTGGATCGAGCTTCCTGGTCGCGGTGAACGCTCTCCTGCTGAAGCGGCTGCGGCTGCCGGGAGCCGCAGGAAGCTAGCTCGCCGTGACGCGGGTCCGGAGCGCCCTTCCCACGATCATTACTGGCCCAGGCGGCCGTCGATCCGCTCGCGCAGCAGGTCGACGTGACCCATGTGGCGGGCGTACTCCCCGATCATTCCGACCAGCACCTCGCGCAGCGACATCGGCCCGCCGCCGCTGCCATGCTGATTCAAGGGGTCGTCGCCGGTGACGTCAAGACTGGGCGCCTCGGCCGTGAACCGCGTGGCGAAGTCCACCTCCGCACGCCATGCGTCCCATGCCTCCGCAACCACCTGGGGGTCGGGAACCGTACCATCGAAGTCACCGTCACGGTCGGTTTCTGAGCTGAACAGCCGGGGCACGTCCTGGCCAGCCATCATCCCGCCGAACGTCGCACGCTCCACCTCGGCCAGGTGCCGGACCAGCCCCAGGAGCGACATCGTCGACGGCTCGACGGAACGCCGCGCCATAGCCTCCGGATCAAGACCTGCGCATTTCAGCTCCAGCGTGAGGCGCTGACGGCGCAGGGATTCGACTAGCGTGCCGCGCTCGTCGCCCAGCCTTGGCCCGTTCTCACGCGGGTCATCGTCAGACGGCTTGCCGTCCGCGGTGAACATGTCGGCTCGTCGGGTGCTGGCCATGGCCGCAATCATCGGCGATGCGCGTGGCGGCTGACAAGCGATTAACGACACCGGCACCCATGGTCAACAGGTCGCGCACGCCACTCTCGCGATCACTCAGGGTGACTGCCACCGTGCGAGGCAAGGTTCGCTGCGCACCGTGAGTAACCGGTGGTGCCGCTAAATTGCCAATTCCTCTTCCGCCGAATTCCTTTTCCGAAATATGGTGGGGGTAATTCTTTCCTTTCAACGAGGCGAGGCAAGATCATGCGACGCACTGCGTTAATTTCCCTGACGGCCTCTATGGCGCTGCTGGCGGTGGGGCCGGCCGCCGCCGCCACGGGACGGATACTCGCGCCCGCCGCGGACGTTCGTACCGCCGGCGTGACGGTCGCCCCAGGTGGCGGGACACCCGGCACGTCGGAGAACTTCACTGTGGTCGGCCACGACCCGCTGTTCAACCGCGGCATGAATTCCGCCATGACGATCTACGGGCACTACGCCTACATCGGCAACCGCACCGACGGTTCCTCCACCTGCGGCAACGGCGACCCGCGCGGTCCCGCAGCCGACTGCCCGCACGTCCATCCCGGTGTCCTGATCGAGGACATCGCCAACCCCGCTAACCCGCACGTGGTCGGCGAGATCGGCCCGCCGCTCGAAGGTAACGTCGGCATCAGCTCCCGTGAGCTCCGGGTATGGCCCAGGCGCAAGCTGCTCGTCGTCATGAACTTCCGGTGCAGCTCGGTGATCCACGCCTGCCCGCCGGGTAATGACACGACCTTCCCGTTCGACCTGGCCTTCTACAGCCTGGCCAACCCCGTTCACCCCACGCTGATCTCGACGTACGTGCCGACTTCCGCGGCTGGGCTCAAGGTGAAGCCGCACGAGATGTACCTGTGGCAGGATCCGAAGCGGCCGAACCGGGCACTGCTGTGGATCTCCACTCCGCAGCTGACCTCGAACCCGGCCGTGCCGAACCTGATGATCGTCGACATCAGCAAGGTCGCGGACGGCGGTCCGGTCACCGAGGTCGCCGAGGGCAACTGGAACCAGCTCTTCCCTGACGGCGGCAGCGAGGTCACCTTCCAGGATGACCTGTACGTCCACTCGATGGCCCCGACGGCCGACGGCACCCGCACCTACCTGGCGATGGAAGGCGGCGAGATGGTCGTGCTCGACACCAGCGCGGTCGCCAAGGACACCTCGCCGGGTACGGTCATCTCGCTGAACAACGACCTGATCACCGACCCGGCGAACCGCCCGATCTGGGGCAACCCGCTGCCGGGATGCCTGAAGGCCTGCCCGGAAGGACACTCGGCCGTACCAGTGCCTGGCCGGCCGTTCGTGCTGGTCACCGACGAGATCTACGGCACGTTCACCGACCCGACTTTCGGCTGCCCGTGGGGCTGGGTACACATGATCAGCGTCAGCGACCCCGCGCACCCCGCGATCGTGGGCGAGTACAAGATCACCCAGGACACGCAGCAGTTCTGCGGCAGCGCGGCCGACGACCCGCTGACCGAGCAGTTCACCAGCTACTCATCGCATAACCCCACGGTGCTGCCTGACCTGGCGTTCGTGGACTGGCACTCCGGCGGTGTCCAGGCCATCGACATCGCCGATCCGTCCGACCCCACCCAGGCCGGCTGGTTCTCGCCGACCCCGCTCGGTTCGGTGGCCACCGAAGACCCGGCACTGTCCCGCGGCCCGAACAAGGTCGTCATGTGGAGCTACCCGATCATCCGCAACGGCCTGGTCTACGTCATCGACATCCGCAACGGCCTGTACATCCTGCGCTACACCGGCCCGCACGCTGGCGATGTCGCCGACATCCACTTCCTGGAAGGCAACTCCAACCTCGGAAACGCCGTTCCGCTCGCCAGGGGCGGTGACTGACGGCCGATAGCCACAGCCCCGCCTGCGCGGGCGCGGTCGAACGCGAGTTCGGCAGACCGCGCTCGCAACGGCAGGCCCGTCTGGCAAGAAGTCAGCTAGCCCAGATGATCATGCGGGGTTTCGCCAGTCGTTTCGCCAAGCCCTCCTAGGGGACGCTCTTGATGCGCCAGACGAGGATGGCTCCGGCGGCGGCCGAGATCGCGGTCGACGCGAACAGGGTCGGATAGCCGCCGATCGTCACCAGGAGCGCCGCGAGCAGCCCGCCGACCGCTGCCGGACCGGCGATCGCGATGTTGATGAGTCCCAGGTCCTTGCCACGGCTCTCGGCGCTCGGCAGCACCTGGGTGATCAGAGCCTGGTCCACGGCGAGGTAGGCGCCGAATCCGGTGCCGAATAGCAGGGCCGCGAGCTGTGCGGCAGGCCAGGTCTCGACGAAGGTCAGCAGTACCGCCGCGCAGCCCATCAGCGCACCAGAGATCGTGACGATCAGCTTGCGCTTGCCGAGCCGGTCCGAGATCCGGCCGCCGATCGTCGCCGTGATGATGACGCAGACTGTATAGATCAGGATCAGGGTCGTGACGCCGGCCGCCGGGTTGCGGTAGTGCACCGCGTCCTGCAGGAAGTAGAGCAGGTAAAGAGTGCCCATCGAGATCGACAGCGAGGCCAGGAACCTGGTGATCCAGGCCCAGCCGAAGTCCGGGTACGCCCGCAGGTCCACCTTGAACGCGGCGAGCAGCTGGCGTGCGGAGAACGGCTCGCGCTGGTCAGGTTCGAGCGGGTGATCGAGGGTGGAGAACACGAACGGCAGCACGAAGACCGCCAGGCAGCCGGCCAGCAGCAGGTAGCCGGTCGAGGAGCCTTTGAACAGCCGGACTACGAGTTCGACGCCGATCACCAGCCCGAGAGCCTGCGGCATGCCGACCCAGCCGGCGACAGTGGCACGCTGGTTGACCGGGACATGGTCGGGGATGGAGGCGCTGAGGCTGGCGTACTGGCCGTTCTGGAACAAGCTGAACATCGCCCAGAGAGCAAGGACGCCGAAGACCGTGCTCTGCACCGACAGCAGCGCGAGGCTGGTCGCTGCCAGCAAGGCCAGGCCGAGCGTCCACCGGTGCCGCCTGCCGCGAAGGCGGCCGATGGCCCAGGCGTGGCTGGTCCGGTCGGACAAGGCGCCGACGAGCGGGGTGGCGATGATCGCGGCCATCGCGCCGAGCGCGTGCACCAGGCCGATCACCAGGAACCGCTGATGCGGCGCGATGTGATTGACCTGCTCGGGCAGCAGGATGTTCAGCGGCGTGAGCGAAGCCATCCACAGGCCCATGGTGCCGAGCCCGAGCGCGGCGATCCACCGCTTGGTGACCGGGATAATCGGCTCTGCCAGCGCGTGCGGCAGCACCGGGGTGGCGTCTGTGACCTGCTCGGCCATGGATCCTCCGTAGGGGTTTCGCCCGGCCCGTGCGGGCGCCAGACGGGCACCAGACGAGCGCTGTACCGGCTAGAACGGGCCTGGCGCGCTTGGATGCTAGGGGACGCTCTTGATCTTCCAGACGCCTACCGACCCGGCGACCGCTACGACGGCCGTCGCAGCGAACAGCAGGGGATAGCCGCCCACATGCACGAGCAGCGGTGCGATGACGCCAGCCAGGGCCGTAGGGCCGACGATCGCGATGTTGATGATGCCCAGGTCCTTGGCGCGGTCGGTGGCCGCCGGCAGCACCTGCGTGATCAGCGCCTGGTCGACAGCGAGGTAGGCGCCGAAGCCGGCCCCGTAGAACACGGCAGCGACCATCGCGGCCTGCCAGGTCTCTACGAAGGTCAAGAGCACCGCGGCGACGGCCATCAGCAGGCCGGAGATCGTGACGATCATCTTCCGTTTCCTGATCCGGTCGGAGATGACACCGCCGACGATCGCGGTGACGACCACGCACAGGGTGTAGATCGCGGTCAGGATCAGCAGTCCCTGCTTGTCGGTCTGACCGGGGAAGAGCTTGGCGTAATGCACCACGTCGTGCAGGAAGAACAGCAAGTACAAGGTGCCGAGGGCGATCGCCAGCGCGGCGAGGAACCGGGTGAGCCAGGCCCAGCCGAACTCGGGGTGCCGCCGGGGGCTCAGCCAGAACGCGCCTAGCAGAGTGCGCACCGAGATCGGCTCCCGGTGCTCCGGGTCCAGCGGGTGATCCCGGGTGAACAGGGCGAACGGCAACGTGAGCGCGAACAGCGCGACCGCTAGCAGAAGGTAGCCGCCGCGCTGGCCGGTGACCACGTACGAGACTAGGCCGCCGCCGACTACCAGGCCGAGTGCCTGCGGCATGCTGAACCAGCCCGCCACCGTCGCGCGCTGGTCTACCGGGACGTGATCGGGGACAGCGGCGCTGAGGCTGGCGTACTGGCCGTTCTGGAAGGCACTGAACAGGACCCAGAGAACGCCGATCCCGAGCACGGTCGCCTGCTCACCGATCAGCGCCAGGCTGGCCGCTCCGAACAGCGCATAAGCGAGGGTCCAGCGATGCCGTCGGCCCCGTAGGTGGCCGAGGGCCCAGGCGTGGCTGGTCCGGTCGGAGAACGCGCCGGCGATCGGCGTCGCGAGGACGGAAGCGATGGCCGCGAACGCCGAGATCAGCCCGAGCGCGAGCTTCGCGCCCTTCGGGTCGACGAGTTCGAGCTGCGCGGGGATCAGGAAGTTCGCGGGAGTGAGCGCTGCCATCCACATCACCAGGCTGACCAGGCCCAGGCCGCCGATCCAGCCCTTGGACACCGGTTCGGTGGGCTCGGCGAGGGCGAGCGGGATGATCCGCGGCGACCGCGTCGCCTGTTCGGCCATGGGATCTCCAAGGATGTGGCCGGCCTGACGGGACAGCGCCGGTGTGGCATGCCTTGCACGGATCATGCCGCCTTTTTGGCGTTCTGGGTAGATGATCGAGCCGATCAATCTCCGGCCGACGGCCCGCCGGGCCTGCGTAGCCTGGGGTGCCATGGACCTGACGATCGTGGGCTGTTCCGGCAGCTATCCGGGCCCGGACAGCGCGGCGTCCTGCTACCTGGTGGTGGCCGAGGGCTTCCGGTTGCTGCTCGACCTTGGCAACGGTGCGCTCGGCGCGCTACAGCGCTATGCGGATCCCGGCGACATCGATGCCGTCTGCCTCAGCCATCTGCACGCGGATCATTGCCTGGACATGTGTTCCTACCAGGTGTTCCGCACCTACCATCCGGCCGGGCCGCTGGGGAAGATCCCGGTGTACGGTCCCGCTGGCACGGCGCGGCGGCTTGACCGGGCAGCGCAGGCGGGCACCGGCCCCGGCTCGGACGGTGCGATGGCCGCCAGCTTCGAGTTCACGACCCTCTCCGCGGGCACTCGCGAGATCGGCCCGTTCACCGTGACAGCGGAGCACGTCAATCATCCGGTCGAGACGTTCGGATTCCGGATAGAACACGGCGGCCGGACGGTCGCCTACTCCGCGGACACCGGCCCGTCCGACGCGCTCGTCCGCCTCGCCGCCGGAGCTGACGTGCTGCTGTGCGAGGCGTCTTTCACTTCGGGGCACGGGCTGCCCGCCGACCTGCACCTGACCGCGGGTCAGGCGGCCGAGCACGCGGCACGAGCGGACGTCGGCCAGCTCATCCTGACTCATCTGGTGCCGTGGAGTAATCAGGACCTGGTCCTGCACGAAGCGGCGGCGGCTTATCACGGCCCGCTTTCGCTGGCACGGCCAGGCGTCCGGATTCGCTGACCGTGGCAAGTAGCAGGATGACCGCGGCCGCCGCGAGCCCGTAGGCATCTTTGACCAGGTGCCGCACCAGGTCGGGCGCGAACGCCTGGAACCACGGGCGCATCCGCGAGTAGGGATCGAAGAAGACAAAGAACTCGGCCGTACCCGTCGCCGCTATCCAGCGCCACACCCGGTGGCCGTCACCAAGCAGCGCGCCGATGGCCGGGACGACCCAGACCATGTGATGAATCCAGGAGACCGGCGAGACCAGGACGCCGGTCAGCCCGACGATGGCCACGCCGGCCAGGTCATTGCCGCCCGCGGCTGCCCGCCGCGCGGCGGCGAAGCCGCCGACCGTGACCACGAGGACGACCGCGATCCACAGCAGCGCCGGCACGTGCCCAGCCGGAACCGCGCGCAGCAGCATCGCCCGGACCGACTGGTCGGAGACCTGGCGCGGGCGCCCGAGCCTGGCCGGGTCGAGCAGCGCTCCGGTCCAGTAGCGGGACGAGTCGCTGGGGACGGCCAGCCAGGCGACCAGGGCGCAGGCCGCGGCTGCCGCGGAACTGACGGCCGCAGCCTTCCGGCGGCCGGTGACCAGCAGGTACACGATGAAGACGGCAGGAGTCAGCTTGACGGCGGTCGCCAGGCCGATCAGCAGACCACGCGGCCAGCGCGGCCGGTCGGCGGCGATATCGGCCACGCACAGCGCGGCCAGGGCGATATCCACCTGGCCGAACCTGATCTGTTGGAGCATCGGCCAGGTAAACATCGAGACGGCGAAGATGACCCCGAAGGCGGCCGCGCGGTACCTCGTGGTCCTGGCCAGCAGCGGTCGGAAGGCGAAAAAGACGATCATGGCCAACGGCCCGTACACCATCGCTACCCAGCCGAGCCGGGCGACGTGCCAGGGAATCAGAGCCAGTGGCACCGCCAGGATCGCGGCGAACGGCGGGTAAGTGAAGACCAGGTAGGAACGCCCGAGATTGCCGACCTGATCGGCTGGCACGCTCGGGTAGACGAACTTGCCGCGCAGGACCTGACGCCCGGCGGTCCGGTACACCGACAGATCGTTCATGTGCGGCGGATGCGTGATCGCGGCCCGGGTCAGCAGCGCGGCCAGGGCGGCCGCGGCAGCCCAGGCCAGGACGGCGAGCGCCCAGGAGCGCCAGCGCGGCGGCTCAGGCCCGCGGGCTCGCGTCCGGCCGGGTGCGGCGCCCCGTACGCCGCCAGTGACCGCAGGCACCATGCCAACCCCCCGATGCTGGTGGCGGAGCCTTCGCGGACCGTACGAGGTCCGTGAGCCCGGCAGTGCGGAACACCCGGATAGTTCCCGATCGGCGGCCCTGCGACACGGCATCAGGCCGACGGGTCGCGGCAGTTCGCCTGCGAGCTGCCGCCGAGGCGGCAATAGACTGCCGTAACATGCGGGTAGTCGTGACCGGGGGAGCCGGTTTCATCGGATCGCACCTGACCGACGCCTTCCTCGCCAGGGGCGACGAGGTCGCGGTCATTGACGACCTGTCCGCGGGACGCCTCGGCAGGCTCGACGACCGTGTCTTCCTGCACAAGGTGAGCGTGACCGACGCTCGCTCGCTCGGCGAGGTGGTCAGCTCGGTTCGACCTGACCTGATCTGCCATCTCGCCGCCCAGATCGACGTGCGGGCATCGGTCGTCCAGCCGGCCGCCGACGCGGAGACGAACGTCATCGGCACCGTGAACGTGCTCGAGGCAGCCCGGGCGGCCGACGCCAGGGTGCTGTTCTGCTCTACCGGCGGTGCGCTGTACGGCAGGGACGCGCCGATTCCCTCGATGGAGGACGTGCTGCCGCTGCCTGAGTCGCCCTACGGGATCGGCAAGCACTGCGCCGAACAGTACGTGGGGCTCTATAACCGGCTGCATCAGACCGCGCATTCGGTCCTGCGGCTGGCCAACGTGTACGGCCCGCGTCAGGACCCCTCGGGCGAGGCCGGGGTGGTGCCGATCTTCTGCTCGCAGTTCCTCGCCGGGGTACGGCCGACCATCTTCGGCGACGGCAGCCAGACCCGTGACCTGGTGTACGTCGGCGACGCGGTGACCGCGTTCCTCGCCGCCGCTGACCAGCAGCGGCCAGGGACGTGGAACATCGGGACGGGGATCGAGGTCAGCATTCGCGACCTGGCGCTGGTGGTCGGCGAAGTGACTGGTCTGTCCGCCGAGCCGATCTTCGCGCCGCCGAGGCCAGGAGAGCTGAAGCGCAGCGCCCTGGCCGTCGGCCGGGCCTGGCGGGAACTCGGCTGGCGGGCAACGACGGCGCTCGCCAACGGGGTGCGCGGGGTCTGCCAGTGGATCGGGGCGGGCACGCCGGACCGGGCGGCGTTTTAACCAGGACCCGCTCGGACCGATACGCTTGCCTGCATGCCTCGACCCGACGGCCGCAGCCGTGATCAGCTCCGCAATGTTACTATCACCAGAGGCTGGCTCGACCACGCCGAAGGATCGGTACTGGTCGAGTTCGGTGCCACCCGGGTGCTGTGCGCGGCGAGCGTGCTCGAAGAGGTGCCGAGGTGGCGGCGGGGGAGCGGGCTTGGCTGGGTGACCGCGGAGTACGCGATGCTGCCGAGATCTACCAACACCCGCAGCGACAGGGAATCGGTCAAAGGCCGGCTCGGCGGTCGTACTCAGGAGATCTCCCGGCTGGTCGGCCGGTCCCTGCGTGCCTGCGTCGACCTGAAGGCACTTGGCGAGAACTCGATCGTGATCGACTGCGATGTGCTCCAGGCGGACGGTGGCACCAGGACAGCCGCGATCACCGGCGGCTACGTGGCGCTCGCCGACGCGGTCCGCTGGCTCCAGGACAGAAAGCGCTGCAAGGGCAACCCGCTGACGGCCTCGGTGGCGGCTGTCAGCGTCGGTATCGTCGACGGCGCTGCCATCCTTGACCTGTGCTACCCGGAGGACGTCGCGGCCGAGACCGACATGAACGTGGTCTGCACCGGCGACGGGAACTTCGTCGAGGTACAGGGAACAGCCGAGCGCGAGCCGTTCGGCCGTGCGCTACTCGACGAGCTGCTTGACCTGGCCGTGGCGGGCTGCGCGGATCTGACCGCGATCCAGCAGAAAGCACTGGCCACCTGACCAAGGTGCGCGCCGTGGCCGCGCACGCGGTAGGAGTGCGCGGTCGCCGGGGAGCGCGCGGTCGCCGGGGGAGCGCGCGCGGTGGGAGCGCGCGCCGGGGGAGCGCGCGACGTGGGAGCGCGCGCCGGGGGAGCGCGCGACGTGGGAGTACGCGCCATGAGCGGGAGCAGGACACGCGATGTCGAGTGATCTACCAAGGCTGGTGCTCGCGACAGCCAATCCGCACAAGATCATCGAGCTCACTAGGATCCTGGCCGCGGGGCGGGTCGGCGTGGAACTGGTCGGGCTAGGTGAATACCCCGGAGCTCCCGACGTAGCCGAGACAGGCGCCACATTCGCCGAAAACGCGCTGCTCAAGGCCGGCGCTATCGCCGAATTCACCGGACTACCCGCGGTGGCCGACGACTCTGGGCTGTGCGCCGACGCGCTGAACGGCATGCCGGGCGTGCTGTCGGCGCGATGGTCCGGGCGGCATGGTGACGACGCCGCGAACCTGAGGTTGCTGCTCGACCAGCTCTCCGATATCCCGGAGGACCGGCGGGCAGCGCATTTCGCCTGCTCGGCAGCGCTGTACCTGCCGTCAGGGCGAGAGCACGTCAGCGAGGGGACGCTGCGCGGGCACCTGACCAGGGAGCCGCGCGGCAGCAATGGTTTCGGCTACGACCCGATTTTCGTTCCGGAAGGGGACGACCGCACGACCGCGGAGATGAGCCCGGCCGAGAAGGACGCGATCAGCCACCGCGGCCGCGCCCTGCGCGGCCTAGCGCCTGTGATCGCCGCCCTAGTGTGCTAGCGCTCCCCCAGCCCGCCGGTTCCCGGCCGGCCCCAGCCCGCCGGTTCCCGGTCGGCCGGTCGCACCGATGGCCCGTTGGTTCCCGGCCGGCCCCAGCCCGCCGGTTCCCGGTCGGCCGGTCGCACCGATGGCCCGTTGGTGCTGCTCTAGCGACACCAACGGGCCATCGGTGCGATGTCGGCTAGGCCTTCGGCAGCGGTGCCACCTGATGGGGATCTGGCAGCAGCACGCGGACTGGCTGGTTGATCGAGGTCACGCCGAAGTCCGTGGTCACAGTCTCGCCGCGGACGGACTCGATGATCTCGGCCTGCCGGATCAGGTGCCGGGCGTCAATCCAGACGCGGAAGCGGACCGGGTTGGTCCCGATCGCGTGCAGCATAGTTCCGAGCAGCTTGCGCTGCTGCGGGGAGAGTTGCGCAAGGGCGGTGGACGGCGAATAAGAGCCGGAGTACACGTTGGTAGCTATTCCGTTGACAACGGCCGAACCGGCCAGGCGGACGTCCGTTGACGAGGAGAAAAGCCGGGTCTGGTCGAGCGGATTACTGCCTTCCAGGTTTTGCAGCAGGGTGCCGAGGGTTACCCCGGATTTGGAGGAAAGCTGGGACAGGTCGGCCTTGATCCAGACCTTACCGGAAGACCTGGCGAAGGCTGGATCCTTGAAGTAGACCGCCGAATCGGTCAGTATCTCGTCCAGTTGGGTACTCGGTGCTTTCGCGGCGTTTACGGCGAGTTCCACTTCGATAAGCTTTGTCGGCTTCTGCTGGATCTGGACCGTGCCGACCAGGCCGCCCTGCGTCGTGCCGGTCGACTGCACATCGATTCGGGCGCTGAGCGTGTTCACGTGCCCCGACGCGCTGTCCGCGAGTTGCAGCGCATGCAGTGCCGTGACCGTCCCGGCGGGCAGTGCGGGAGTTGCGGCACCCGAGCAGCCGGACATAGCGGCGCATGCCGCGGCGCTGACAGTAATCGCGGTGACCGAAGCCGACGACCGCCGTCGATAGCGGAAGAAATCGCCACGCTTAATAGCAGAATGACGCCTAAGCAAAGTCATAAAAAAATCGTAGCAGCGCATGGTGCGCCGAGGGCTGTAATTGCGAAGTTGCTATTCTGCATAATTGGCGGCTTCTCGCATAGTACGGGCAATGCGACGGCCTAATTGCCGTAATGCGCCGTGGCGATTGTCGTGACAGGGAGTTGGCTGGCGCCGCGATGTTGCTTGCCGGGCGGACGTGCGGTTCGGTTCGCGGCACTAGCTGGCCGCCCGGTACGGTAGGGACTGACCGGAGGGAAGTGCTTGGTGACCGAGATACGGCTAGCGGCGGGCGATCCCGCACCCGACTTCAGCCTGCCCGACGCGGACGGCAACCTGGTCAGCCTGGCGTCGCTGCGTGGCCAGCGGGTGATCGTCTACTTCTACCCGGCGGCGATGACGCCCGGGTGCACGAAGCAGGCCTGTGACTTCAGGGACGCAGGGAAGGAGCTGTCCGAGGCGGGATACGCCGTGCTGGGAATCTCGCCGGATAGCTCGGCGAAGCTCGCGAAGTTCCGCGACCGCGACGGCCTGACGTTCCCGCTGCTCTCCGACCCGGGCCTGGGCGTGCTGAAGGCTTACGGCGCCTACGGCGAGAAGATGCTGTACGGGAAGAAGTCGGTCGGCGTCATCAGGTCGACCTTCGTGATCGATCCCGACGGAGTGGTCGAGCGGGCCTACTACGCTGTCAAAGCCACCGGACATGTCGGGCGACTGCGTAGAGAACTGGGCCTGGCTCACTGAACCGGACTAAATAGTACGACTACTTAGTTCCAGGCTGATATGACTTGGTCTGATGGAATCTGGTCGGTCAGGGAGACCGGCCGTCTTCGGGGCCGTAGCCCAACGGCAGAGGCACAGGATTTAGGATCCTGCCAGTGTGGGTTCGAATCCCACCGGCCCCACTCGGTCTGATTCTGCGGCCGAGCGCTGCCATCCCGGCTTTCTGGCGGGCAGCAGCAACGTGTCGCCATCGCCCTGATCAGCTCGCCACGCCTGGTCCTCGCCGACGAGCCCGCCGGGAACCTCGACTCCCCCACTGGCGCCGACATCCTCAAGCTCCTCCTGCTCGTGCGCCAGGAACAGGGCGTGACCATCATCATCGCCACACACGACGCTGAGTTCGCAGCGGCAGCCGGCCACATCATCCGCCTCATCGACGGCCAGATCACTGAGGACCCGCAAGCCGCCCCGGTGTTCGATGCGCCTGGCGGCACCACCGGGTCCGGACCCTCCTGAACCGACTCCGGCTCAATGAGCTGTAGCACTACCGTGCGCTCAGCCTTCTCCGGAGAACCGCTCCCACGCCGCCTGCCTCGGCACGCCAAGCTCCTCCTTGAGCCGTGCGGACTCCAGGTGTGAAAGCTGGAGGAGGCGTGCTCAGGCTGCTGGCTTCGAGGACCGGAATCGGCTGATCACTGCGCCGCCGAACCAGGCCATCTCCTCATGCTGCGGTGAGAACTGGAGCAGCAGCAGGCCGACCCCGGCATCGGAATAGGCCTGGATCCGGTCGGCGATCTGGTCCGGAGTGCCGATCAGCCCGCTGCGCAGGCCACGATTCGAGACGCTGTATTCCTCTAGCGAGACCCTGGACTCCAGCTGCGAGCCTTCGATGAAGTCCTGGTAGGAGGCGTATGCCTCGGGGGAGGAGCGGACATCGAGTATCCGGTCGAGTTCCGCGCTGACCTCGGCTTGCGTGTCCCGGCAGATCACGTATCCAGATACGCCGAATTCCAGCGGTGACTGGCCGGTCGCCGCTCGGAGCGCGCTGAGTTCGGCGACTTTCGCGGCGATTACCTCCGGCGCGTCGCCGTGCATCACGTAGGCGTCGGCCTGGGCGGCGATGACCGCCTTGGCTTTCGGCGACTCGCCGCCCATGTAGACCACCGGGGGACGGCTTGGCTTCGGCTCCAGTACGGTCCGGTCAAACTGGTACAGCGGGCCGTCGTGGGTCACCGTGTCCTCGCGCAGCATCCGGGAGATGACTTCCAGCCATTCCTCGGTGCGGGCATACCTGGCGTCGTGCACGTCGAAAGGTGCACCGTACTGGTTCGCCTCGTCCTTCCACCAGGACGAGACTACGTTGAGCGAGATCCGGCCAGGGGCGATCACGTCGAGCGTGGACAGTGCCTTGGCGGTCAGCGCGGGCGAGTGGTAGTTAGGCCTGACCGCGAGCATCAGCTCCAGCGTGCTGGTCACCGCTGCCACTGCGGGCGCCAGCGTCCAGCAGTCCAGCGACGGGGCACGGTGGCCTTTGATGTCATTCAGGTTGAGTTCGGCGATCAGCGATAAGTCGAAGCCATGCTGCTCGCTGGCCACCGCCAGGTCCCTGATATACGGCCAGGCGATGGTCATACCCTCGTCGGAGACATTGCGCAGCCAGCCACCGAAGATCGGCATCCAATAGCCAAAGCGCATCGCGCTTACGCCGCCTTTCTGTTCTCGTCCGCAAGCAGCCGCCTCAGGTAAGCGGCCACCGCACGCTGGGCCGATCTGGGCGCGGCAGCCTCTATCGCGGCGTTGTAGTTCGTCGTCGTATTGATGTCGTAGGTCACGAGCCTGCCGTCCGCCGTCTCGATGAACTCAAAGCCAGCTATCTCGATTCCGCGCCGCCGGGCGAAGTCGACGTACCGGCCGGTGATCGGATGGTCGAAACCCTCCCGGAGCGCGAACAGGTCCGGCACCGGCCCGCCGCCGACCGCGCGCCCGCCGCCGACCGCGCAGGCGTCGGCGGGGCAGAGCTGGAACCCGCCTAGCGCCGTGTCGGCGGTGATCGCGTAGACGAACTCGCCGCCCACAATCTCCGCCCTGGTGATGCGCGGCTTGGCGGAACGCAGATACTCCTGCAGCAAGGTGATACCGTCCACCGGCGGCTCGTACTCCGCCGAGGCCAGATAGGCGTCGAACTCGTCGTGGCTGTCGAACAGCCGCACACCGAGCCCTTTGCCACCCTGATTGTGCTTGCTGATGAACGGCGCCGGCAGCCTTGCGGCGGCGGCGGTGAGCTCGCGGGTCCCGGCGACAGCTACCGTCCGCGGCACGTCGAAACCTGCCGCGCGTAACGCGACAAGCTGATCGACCTTGCTCATCTCCAGCTCAAGCACGCGACGCCCGTTCACGACCCGGCGGCCGCACGACTCCAGCCAGCTGAGCACGCCACGGGTCTGGTCCTTAGCGTGCGGATGGCCGCGAGTGTGCGACGACGCGCTCATCCGGGACCAGAACACCCCTTCGGGCGGCTGCATCCCCAGATCAAGCAGGCTGTCACCGAGCAGCCACTGCTCATACGGAACGTCCGCCGCGTCCAGTGCCGTCCCCACCGGCGCGAACCAATCCGGATTCTCGTGAAGTACGTAAACCTTCACTATCGCCTGACCTTCCGCAGTCACGTCGCTGAGATCAGCGTAAGCCTGTTGCGCTCCATTTCAGCCCGCCAGGCACGATCCCTGTCATCCGTCGGCCGGGACGCGCCACTCGAGCTGGGTTCCGCCGCCCGGCCGGCTGGTGGCCACGAACGAGCCGCCGAGAAGCTGAGCCCTGTCCCGCATGTTGCGCAGGCCGCTGCTGCGGGTGACCTCCCCGAGTCCCCGCCCGTTGTCGCTGACTCTGAGCACCAGTTCGCGCTCGGCGCTTAGAACCACCGTGGCCGCCGTGGCCTGGGCGTGGCGTGCGATGTTGGACAGAGCCTCGCGGATCACCGCGAGCAGGTGGACGCTGACCTCAGCCGGGACGCTATCGAGAGTGCCGGCGAAGCTGACCTGCGGGGCAAAGCCAAGCGCAGCGGTCGCGTCCGACGCGAGGCTCAGGATCTGATCGCGCAGGTCGGCCGACTCAGCGCGGTTGCGGCGGCGGTCCGCGAAGATAGCATCGCGGATTTCGGCGATCGAGATGTCGAGTTCCCTGATCACCGCTTCGATCCTGGCGAACGCTTGCGGAGGTGCCACCAGGGCGGCCATGCCTTGCAGGCTCATCCCGGCGGCGAATATCCGGCCGATGACCCGGTCATGCAGGTCCCTGGCCATCCGGTCGCGGTCTGCCAGGACTTCCTGGTAGGCGCGCGCGGCAGCTACCTGGGCTTCGGCCGCCAGCCGGCTGGTGATGTCTCTGGCTACTGCCGAATAGCCGATCATCGTTCCGTCGGGGTCACGCATCACCGACATGGTGATCGCGATATCGACGAGAGATCCGTCTTTGCGTTGCCACCGTGTGTCGTGGGTCGCGGCCCGGCCGGAGCGCACCTGCTGCACGATCTGGTCGAAATCGGCTTGTAGCTCGGCTGGGATGAGGGTGAACCGCTTGCCGACGATCTCGGTCGCGGTGTAGTCGAACAGCCGCTCGGCACTGGGGTTCCAGGTGGTGATGATCAAGTCCGGGGTTACCGAGACCATCGCGTCTTCGGAGGAGAGGACGATTGCCGCCAGCTGGGCCTCGGCCAGCCGCGCGGTCTCCAGCTCGTGGTGGAACGCGATCAGCCCGCGGTTGGTTTCCTCCAGCTCGCGGGTGAGGTTGGCGATCTGTTGCCTGCTCGCAGCGAGCTCGGCTTCGGCGGCCGCCAGCTGCTCGGCCGCGCCGGGAATCCCGCGGCAGGACTCGGCGGTCACGGGGCATCCCCGCGGGTATCCCGGACGACGAGCACCGTGGCATCGTCGGTGCCTCGCTGGTAGTCGCGGTACAAGATGGCCGCTATGACTGCGGGGTCGCGGCGCAGCAGCCCTGGGTAGCTAGCCACTTCCCAGTGGCGGCGGATCCCGTCGGAGGCCAGGATCAAGGTGGCATCCGGGCCCCACTGGTGCGTCAG
>Ga0307372_10002643_pt1 | contig 29337 bp, 34 predicted proteins | sample OX1MG_FD_202533 | JGI IMG/M metagenome (GOLD analysis project Ga0307372, IMG submission 202533) | Soil microbial communities from Risofladan, Vaasa, Finland - OX-1 | ecosystem: Environmental > Terrestrial > Soil > Coastal area > Acid sulfate soil | place: Finland: Risofladan, Vaasa | collected... | reverse complement strand
GAAGCACGTCGCCGATTGCGCGGAGGAAGCGCGGATAGTGATGAGTCGGCCCGAACGCCCCGGTCAGGAACGACATCGGGAGCACGATGAGGTTCACGACCGCGGAGGATCCCTCGCCCGACCGGATTAGGCCGCTCAGCCCGACGCCCATTGCCGCAAAGCAGACCGCGCCGAGCACGACGAGCAGGATGACCGAGCCGACCCGCGTCGGGAACGGCGTCCCGAACACGACGCGGCCGAGCAGGAACAGCGCCACCGTCTCCGCCGCGAAGACGAGCAGCGTCGATGTGAGGACGGAGCCGATGTAGACGACGGGCGACAGCGGGGTCGCGCGCAGCCGCTTGAGGATCGCCTGCTCCCGTCTGAGCGTGAGCGTGATCGCGAGGCCGGCGAACGCCACCATCGCGCAGCCGTAGGCGAGGAGTGCGGCCAGCAAAGCCTGTGAGGCCGGCACGCCGTAGATGTGACCGGAGTACACCGATCCGAGGAGCACGAAGAGCAGCAGCGGAAAGATGAAGGTGAAGACGGCCGCCTCGCGCGAGCGCCAGTACACGAGCTGCTCGACGTGCAGCTGATGGAGGTACAGCTTCATTCGGACTGCTCCTCCATGAGCGCGAGGTAGACCTCTTCGAGCGTCGGCCTCCGCACCTCGAGCCGGTCGAGCTCCTCGCCGCGCGCGAGCGCCTCTGACGTCAGCCGGTGCAGGTCGCGCGTCGGCTCGCTCGTCCGGAGAAGAACCTCCTCGCCGTCGAGGCGATAGCGGATCTCGACCTCCGACCCTCCGGTCGTCAGCTCGCGCGGCGTCCCGATGCGGACGATGCGACCCTCGCGCAGCACGGCCACACGGTCGGCGAGTTGCTCTGCTTCGTCGAGGTAGTGCGTCGTCAGCAGGACGGTCTTCCCGAGCGAGCGCAACGAGCGGATCATCTCCCACGCCGCGCGCCGCGCCGCCGGATCGAAGCCGGTGGTCGGCTCGTCGAGAAAGACGAGATCGGGATCGCCGACGAGCGCAACTCCGAGGTCGAGCCGCCGCTTCTGTCCTCCGGACAGCGTCTTCACGCGCGCATCGCGCTTCTCCGTGAGCCCGACGAGCTCGATCACGTCCTCCACGTCACGCGGCCGCGCGTAGTAGCCCGCGAACGCGGCGTGTGTCTCCCGGACGGTCAGATTCGGCCACAGCTGTGCCTGTTGCAGCACGACGCCGATCCGCTCGCGAAAATCGCGCCCGGGCCGTTGCGGGTCGTGCCCGAGCACCGACACCTCGCCCGCATCGCGGCTGCGGTAGCCCTCGAGAATCTCAACCGTGGTCGTTTTGCCGGCGCCGTTCGGCCCGAGCAGGCCGAAGACCTCTCCCTCCTCGATGTCGAAGTCGACGCCCCGCACGGCCTCGAGCGGCCCGTACGCCTTGTGGAGCCCGCGTACGGAGATGGCCGTCACAGCGCGAGCTCGAACGATCCGGCGGGGGGGAACCGGACTTCGACTCCCGCCAGCTCGAGCACCGCTTGGCCGCAGTCGGGTTGGTGGCCGACGACGACGACGGTGTCGCCGCGGCCGGACGCGGCATCGCGCACATCATCGGGCGATGCACCGGGTGCGAGCCGCTCGTCGACCTTCGGCTCGCCGAGGCCGAGCGCGGCCGCGGTCTCGCGCGCACGCAGGAGCGGGCTCGTCACGACGGCGTCGGCAGCGAATCCCTCGCTGCGGAGCCGCCCCCCGAGCTCGCGCGCGTGCGCGCGTCCCTCGGCGGTCAACGGGCGCAGATCGTCCGGCTCTCCGGGCGCGGCTTCCGCGTGACGGACGATCAGGAGTCGCATGCCGAGGCAACGATAGTCTGGCTCCGTGGGCCGCTACCGGTACGTCGTCTGCGACGTCTTCACGGACGTCCCGCTCGCCGGGAACCAGCTCGCGGTCTTCACTGACGCGCGCGAGATCCCCGAGGCTCAGCTCCAGAAGCTCGCGAAGGAGATGAACTTCTCCGAGACCGTCTTCGTGTACCCGCCGGAAGCCGATGGACACGTGAAGCTGCGCATCTTCACGCCGGCCGCCGAGCTTCCGTTTGCCGGCCACCCGATTCTCGGGACGGCGTTCGTGCTCGCCGGCCCACTGCAGCTCGTCGAGATCCGCCTCGAGACCGGAGCGGGCGTCGTGCCCGTGCGACTCGACCGCGAAGGCCCGCGCATCGTCTTCGGTTGGATGACGCAACCGACGCCGTCGTTCGAATCGTTCCCGGAGCGGAACGCACTGCTCGCCGTCCTCGGCGCCGAGGCGACGGATCTCCCGATCGAGCTCTACCGGCAGGGACCGGGGCACGTCATGGTCGAGCTCGACTCGCCGGAGGCCGTGGCCGAGCTGCGCCCCAATATGGGCGTGCTCGCGGAGCTGCTGAGCGAAGGGACGGACTGCTTCGCGCGAGACGGAAAGCGGTGGAAGTCGCGCGTGTTCGTCCCCGGCGCCGGCGTCGACGAGGATCCCGCGACCGGCTCTGCGGCAGGGCCGCTCGCGCTCCATCTCGCCCGGCACGGACGCATCGCGTTCGGCGAGGAGATCGAGATCTCGCAGGGCGCGGAGATCCGGCGCCCGTCGACCCTCTACGCCGTTGCGCACTCGCCCGAGCGCATCGAGGTCGGCGGCTCCGCCGTCATCGTCGCGCGCGGCGAGTTCCAGATCTAGTCGATCCAGGCGACGCCGACAACGTCGGGCAGCTCGAACGCGAGCGATCGCCAGAACACGCCCCCGTTCGTCGAGACGTAGAGGCGGTTCCGTCCCGCGTAGAGCATCCGGTCGGGGTCATCTTCGGCAATCGCGATCGCGAAGCCCGAGGGCAGTCCGCCGCCGGCCTCGCGCCACGTCGCCCCGGCGTCGTTCGAGATGGCGAGTGGCGGCCGGCGGTCGACGACGGCGACCACCGTCGCGCCGGCGCCGGCGGTCGCGACGACGCGCGGAAGGTCCACACGGGGCGCCTCGACGACGGGGAGCTCCGTCCCGGGACCGAGCACGGTCTCCTCGTCGATGTCGACGAGGAGCATGCCGTCGACCGTCTCGACCGCGGCGATCACCGCAGCAGCTCCGAGACGAGCGCTGTCGCGCGGCGCGCGGCGTCCACCGGCTCCGCGCCCTCGGAACGCGCGACGAGATACGCGGCCCCGAACATGTCGCCTGCTCCGGTCGGGTCGCGGTCGACCGGCTCGGCTTCGACATACACGCCGTTCACGGTCGCGCCGCGCGCGCCGTGGGTGACGATCACCTCGGGCACGTCGACCGTGCCGGCAGCCGCAGCCTCCTCGTCTGCGAGCTTCAGCATCTCGACGTGTCGCAGCTGCGCGCGGTCGAAGTCGGCGTCGAGCCGCAGCGGGCCCGGCTTCGGGACGCGCACCAGCCCGTGCCCGTCGAGCAGCACGTGCCGGCCCTCCGCCGCCCAGGCCACGTCGATCTCGCCGCGGAGGAGCGGTGCGACGTACACCCATTCGACTCCGTCGAGGCGGAGCTCGTCCTCGTGCCACGGATCGCCGACCACGTCGATCGCCATCGTGCGCACACCATCCTCGTCGTACGAGAACGAGAACGCGGTCGTCTCCTTGCCCACGACGAGATCGAACGGCAGGTCGAGCGTCTCCAGGATGCGCGTGTATTCGATCGCGTCTCGCTCGCCGCACTTGGCGACGAGGCGCGCGTCGACGCCGAGCGCGCGCAACGCTCGCGCTCCGTGCCAGGGCGGGCCGCCGATGCGCGGCGGCGCCCCGGCGATCACGTCACGCGAGAGCTGTCCGACGACGGCGAGCGACACCGGAGACCGATTTGAGGAGGAGCGTCAGGGTGAACGCTGCGGCGAAGCTCGGCAGCGAGGCGGTGAAGCTGACGCTCTGCGGATGCGTATGCGCGACGAGGCGCGTCCACCACGCCGGGCCGACGGGCGAGAGCCACTGGTAGAGGCCGAAGCCGACGAGCCACGACGTGAGCGCAGCCGGGCGCCACTCGGTGTGGTTGAACACGTGCTCCGGCGTGTAGTGCGCCCGCTCGGTGAGCCAGTCGGCGACGAGCACGCCGAACAGGGGAACGAAGAAGGAGCCGAGGAGGTAGAGGAAGTTCTGGTAGTTGCCGAGGTTCAGCGCGAGCGCGAGCCCGGTCGCGAGCGCGGACACGAGCGTGATGAGCAGCCGCTGCGACATGCGCGGCAGGAAGTTCTGCAGCGAGACAGCGGTGGAGTAGATGTCGGCGAACGCCTTCTCGCTCTCGTCGATCGTGATCGCGGCGAGCGCGACGAACGCGACGCCGCCTGCAGCCGCCACCGCGGCCGGCAGGGCCTGCGCGTCGGACACGCCGCGCGCGAGCACGATGAGGACTCCGAGGCCGATGCACCAGACGGTCGGAACGAGATAGCCGAAGCCCGCGCCGAAGGCCGCGCCCCGGCGCGTGCGCGCGAACCGCGTGTAGTCGGCGGCGAGCGGCGTCCACGACACGACGCTGCCGATGACAAGGTCGACCGCCTGTCCGAACGAGGGGAATCCGCCCTTGCCCGGTGCCGCCCAGAACGCATGCAGGTGCGACTTCGCGATCGCCCAGTACGTGAGGTACGCCATCGAGATGAGCAGCGCCCACGACGCGAACTTCCGCAGATAGCGGCGGACGAAGCCGATCGGGCCGAGCATGCCGAGGCCCCAGCTCAGCACGCCGAACACGAGCGTCCAGAACCAGCGCCCCTGCCAGTGGAACAGGTGCTGCGAGAGCGCGCCCGCGGCGGTCGCGATGATGATCAGCTCGAACGTCGACCAACCGACGTTCTGCGCGACGTTGAGCCCCGTCGGCAGGTACGAGCCCCTGCGGCCGAGGGGTGCCCGCAGCAGAACCATCCCCGGCACGTGCGCGTCGGCGCCGATGAGTGCCGCAACGCCGAGAAGGAGGTTGCCGACGATCGCTCCGACGAGGATGGCGAGGAGCGCGTCGCGCAGCGAGAGCGCCGGCACGAGCAGCGCTCCGATGACGATGACGAGCAGCGAGACGGACAGATTGCCCCAGAGGAGCGTCGAGTCGAGCCCGCTGAGCACGTGCAGCCGCTCCGGCACCGGTTCGACGCCCCAGCTCGGTGTCGTGTCGCGCATCGGCGGAAGGCTACGCGTAGCCCTCGTCGAAGAACCGGCCCTCGTGCGCGATCGCCTGCTCGCGCGTCAGGCCGGCTTTCGAATGCGCCGTCGCGCCGATCGCGTCGGCGAAGCGCGTGATCAACTCGAACCCGGCCTGAACGTCGGCGGCATCGCGGAGCGCCTGCCGTGAGACGCCGACCGCGAGCGCGGGCACGGGATCGAGCGCCGCGAGGAAGTGGAGCGTGCCGCGCAGACGCTCGTCGATCGGCGCGGTCTCGTAGTCGTCGAGGATCGCGTCGACGAGGGCCAAGTCACCGAACGCGTACGACGCGACCGCGCCGTGGGCCTCGAGTCAGAAGGGACACTGATTCAGCTTCGAGACGAACGCGGCGAACAGCTCGCGTTCCGCTTCGCTCCAGTCGGACGGGCCCTTCATCACCTCCTGGAAGTACGCCGAGATCGGCTCCCCGAAGAGCTCGGGCCGGTAGCGCAGCGCGAGCGAGATGTCCGAGACGTAGCCGTCGCGCGCCTGCAGCTCCTCGATGCGCGCCGTCATCTCCGGCGAGTGGTGCAGCTCAATCCGCATCGATCGCCTCGTATGCGCGTCGCCGCTTCTCGTCCGCGACCGCGAACGCGGTGGGGAGCACCGCCTCGTACAGCCCGTCCGCGTCGAGCCCGGCGACGTCCGCGTCCGTGATCCGCCAGGCGTGCTCGCGCACCTTCTCGAGCAGCGGCGTCGGCTCACCGGCCGGCCCGACGGCCTCGCCGACGCGACGCCAGAGCTCGTCAGCCCGCGAGGAGCCTGCGGAGGACGAACTGGAGGATGCCGCCATGTCGCAAGTATTCACGCTCGCGCGGCGTGTCGAGCCGGACGCGCGCGCGGAACTCCTTGTCGTCAGCGCGCACTGTGACCTCGTCGGCTTCCGCATCGTCGATGCCGACGATGGAGAACTCCTCGCGGCCGGTGAGGCCGAGCGACTCCCTGTTTTCTCCGTCCATGAACTGCAGCGGGAGGACGCCCATCATCAGGAGGTTCGAGCGATGGATGCGTTCGTACGACTCGGCGATCGCGGCCCGCACGCCGAGCAGGTTCGGCCCTTTCGCAGCCCAGTCGCGCGACGAGCCGGAGCCGTACTCCTTGCCAGCGAGCACGATCGTCGGGACGCCCTCGCTGCGATACCGCATCGCCGCGTCGTAGATCGTCATCTCCTCCCCGTCCGGCAGGTGCGCGGTCCACGTTCCTTCACTGCCCTCGACGAGCTGATTGCGGAGCCGGACGTTCGCGAACGTCCCGCGCACCATCACCTCGTGGTTGCCGCGCCGTGAGCCGTACGAGTTGAAGTCGCGCCGCTCGACGCCGTGCTCCGTCAGGTACGCGCCGGCGGGAGAGTCGGGACGGATCGCGCCGGCCGGGGAGATGTGGTCGGTCGTGACCGAGTCGCCGAGCATGACGAGGCACCGCGCGCCGTGCACGTCCTCGACGGGTGCCGGGCCCGCGGACATCCCGTCGAAATACGGCGGCAGGCGAACGTAGGTCGACTCGGGGTCCCACTCGTAGAGATCTCCGTCGGGAATCTCGAGCGCCCGCCAGCGATCGTCGCCCGTGTAGACGTCTGCGTACGTGCGCGTGAACATCTCGCCGTCGACCGAGCCGGCGATGGCTGCGTCGATCTCCGCCCGGCTCGGCCAGAGGTCGCGCAGGTAGACGTCGCCCTCGATCGGCTCGTTGACGAGATCGATGTCCATGCGGCCGGCAAGGGCGTACGCGACGACGAGCGGTGGGGACGCGAGGTAGTTCGCCTTCACCTCTCCGTGGATCCGCGCCTCGAAGTTGCGGTTCCCGGACAGCACCGCGCAGACGACGAGGTCGCCCTCGCTCACGGCCGCTGAGATCTCATCCGGCAGCGGGCCCGAGTTGCCGATGCACGTCGTGCAGCCGTAGCCGACGGTGTTGAAGCCGAGCTCGTCCAGGTACTTGTCGAGGCCGGCGCGCTCGTAGTACTCGGTGACCACCTTCGACCCTGGGGCGAGCGATGACTTCACCCAGGGCTTGCGCGTCAGCCCGCGCTCGACCGCCTTCTTCGCGAGCAGCCCGGCGGCGAGCATGACGGACGGGTTCGACGTGTTCGTGCACGACGTGATGGCGGCGATCACGACCGACCCGTGCTCGAGCGCGTAGTCCTCGCCCGCGACCGGCACGCGCTTCTTCTCCAGCGTCGCCGTCGCCGCCGGGACGCGATCGGTCGCGTCGGCGCCGTCGTAGGTCGGCGGGTCGCTCGCCGGGAACGAGTCCGCCATCTCCTTATCGTACGAGCCGTTCGTGTAGTCGACGCCGAAGGTGCCGAGCGACTCGATGAAGGCCTCCTTCGCGTTCGCGAGCGGCACGCGGTCCTGCGGCCGCCGCGGGCCTGCGAGCGAGGGCTCGACATCGTCGAGGTCGAGCTCGACCACCTGCGAATACTCGGGATGCTCGTGCGGCTCGTGCCAGAGCATGTTCTCCTTGCAGTACGCCTCGACGAGCGCGACGCGCCATTCCGGGCGCCCGGTGAGGCGCATGTACTCGAGCGTCACGTCGTCGACGGGGAAGAAGCCGCACGTCGCGCCGTACTCCGGGCTCATGTTCCCGAGCGTTGCGCGGTCGGCGAGCGCGAGTGACGGCACTCCCGGGCCGAAGTACTCGACGAGCTTCCCGACGACGCCGGTGCTGCGCAGCATCTGCGTCACGGTCAGGACGAGGTCTGTTGCCGTCGCGCCGTCGCGGAGCGCGCCGTCGAGCTTGAAGCCGACCACCTGGGGGACGAGCATCGACAGCTCCTCGCCGAGCATCGCCGCCTCCGCCTCGATTCCGCCGACGCCCCAGCCGAGCACGCCGAGCCCGTTGACCATCGTCGTGTGCGAGTCCGTCCCGACGAGCGTGTCGGGAAACGCAACGCCGTCCCGCGTCTCCACGACGCGGGCGAGGTACTCGAGGTTGACCTGATGGCAGATGCCCGTGTTCGGTGGAACGACTTTGAGGGTGTCGAATGCCTGCTGGCCCCAGCGCAGGAATGCGTACCGCTCGCGGTTGCGCTCGAACTCGAGCTCGACGTTGCGTCCCATCGCCAACCGGGACGCAAACGCGTCCACCTGTACCGAATGGTCGATGACGAGCTCGGCCGGGATGAGCGGATTGATCCTCGCCGGATCGCCCCCCTGCGCGCGCATGGCGTCGCGCATCGCGGCGAGGTCGACGATCGCAGGAACGCCGGTGAAGTCCTGCAAGAGCACGCGCGCCGGCATGAACGAGATCTCGTGCGCGGGCTCGGCGTCGGCGACCCAGTCGAGGATCGGCCCGGGATCGCCGCCGGTTCGCAGCACGTTCTCGAGCAGGATCCGGAGGGTGTAGGGAAGGCGGGCGGCGTTCGTGTCGAGGCGGTGGAACTCGTAGGTGCGGTCGCCGACGCTGAGCGTTGCCATACCCCGATTCAAGCAGAGGGCGGCCGCCGACCGGCGGCCGCCCTCCGGATGGGTCTAGCCGAAGACCGCCACGTAGAACGAATGGTCGGTCAGCGCCGTGTTGGCGCCGTTGTAGGTCTGGACGACGACGTGGCTCGTGTCGTTGCCGGTCGCGCACGTCTGGCCGGTGGAGGTCCCGCCGCACGGCCCGGCGACGACGTCGCCGCGAGGGCCGCCGTCATTCGCGACGCCGGGGCTCGCCAGGATGAGCTTCGAGTCCACCGCGCCCCCGAAGTCGACGATGTACGTGCCGGTCGTGTGCGTCGTGATCGAGATCCCGCCCGACTGCGCGGCGATCGACCCGTTCGGGTTGACGAGCACCCACTTGGAGCCCGCGGCCGAGCCTGCGGGGCCTGCAGGACCGGCGGGACCTGCGGGGCCGGCTGCACCGGCCGGCCCGGCGGGGCCGCGCGGAATCTGTCCTTGCTTGAAGTCGAGCGCCAGGAGGGAGTGGGCCTTTACCTGCCGCGCCGTGATGCTGTGCGGCGGGATGACGGTCGTCGCGGCGTAACCGACGCCGCCGAGGGCGAGGAACAGTGCGGCCGCAGCGAGCACCGTCCCGGGCCTGATTCGGACGTTCCGTAGATGTCTCATGGACGACCCGTACCCGACGATCGGCCTTCCGAAAACGGCCCAGGACCGCGTACCCTGTAGGCATGCCGGTCGTCGTGCTCGCACTCGCCGCCGCCGCCCTCGCCTCGCAGCCGAATCCGGCCAAGCTCATCCTCAAGCCGAGTGCGGTCGGTCCCGGCTACCAGATAGCGCTCGGTCCGGGTGGACTCGGGGCGAAAGAGCGCACGCTCGACCTCTGCGGCACGACGAACTATCCGAGCGAAGCACTGCGCACCGCGCGGATCCAGGTCGACTACGGGAAGCCGCACGGGACGCTCGCGCTCTCCAACGAGGTGGTCGTCTACAAGGACTCCGGCGCCGCGCAGGCGATGCGCGAGGTCGCGCAACATGCGAAGACTTGCCCCGCCAAGCCGATTGCGTTCGAGGGCCAGCCGCCGCTCCGCTACAAGATCACACAGATCATCGATTCGAGCCTGCTCAGTGGGTCCCTCGCCTTCCGGATAGACGTGTCCGGAAAGGTCAACGGGAAGCCGGTCCACGTCATTCGCTTCGCCATCTACCAGCGGGCCGGCAACGTCCTTTCAGGCGTCTACAGCTACGCGGTGAGCACGGTCTCGATTGCAACGCAGCAGCGGTTCGCGCTCCACGCCGCGGAGGCGAGCGCGAAGGTGCTGCGCCCGTCGAGCGGCCTTCCCGCTTAACGCAGCCTTAACGCCCCACAACCGGCACGCAACGCGCGCCTTGGTAGACAGGGTGCGTGCGGAATCGCGTGCGCACGCTCGGGATGCTGGCCGCGGCAGGCGCCGTCGGAGCTGCCGTCACGCTCGGCGCTGCGGCCGCCTCGGGAGCGCTCGGCCACTCGACGACGACCGTCCGCGAAATAGCCGCGCCGGCGGTCGCATCCGAGCCGGAGGCCGCCTCGTTCGCGCACACGACGTCGCCGCTGACGATCCACGACATCTACGTTCGCGACGCGCCGGGCGTCGTGCAGGTAACGGCGACGAGCCGCGTCACCACGCAGCCGAATCCATTCCTCGATCCATTCGGATTCGGTGGCGCGACGACGCAGACGGAACAGGCACTCGGTTCCGGCTTCGTCCTCGACAAGGCCGGTCACATCGTCACCAACTACCACGTCGTGCAGGGAGCGAGCCGCGTCGAGGTGAGCTTCTCCAACCAGGAGCGGCTGCCTGCGCGCGTCATCGGCCGTGACCCCTCTACCGATCTGGCCGTCTTGCAGGTGCACATGAGCTCGCGCGCGCTGACGCCGCTGGCACTCGGCGACTCCGACCTCGTCCGTGTAGGCGACTCCGTGGTCGCCATCGGCAATCCGCTCGGTGAGGACCGGTCGATCACATCGGGCATCGTCAGCGCGCTCGAGCGGCGCATCTACGCGCCGAACGGAGCTCCGATCGACCACGCCATCCAGACCGACGCCGCGCTCAATCACGGCAACTCCGGCGGGCCGCTCCTGGACGCGAACGGCCACGTGATCGGCGTCACCTCGCAGATCCAGACCTCCGCTTCGAGCGACGGCAACATCGGTATCGGCTTCGCCATCCCCGTGAATACCGTCCAGTCCGTCGTGGCGCAGCTGATCGCAAGCGGCCACGTCGTGCATCCGTTCGTCGGTGTGCAGGCGCGGGCGATCACGCCGGCGATCGCGAAGCTCTTCCGCCTGCCGGTCAGCCACGGGCTGCTCGTCAGCAGCGTGTGCAGGGACACCGGCGCGTCGAAAGCCGGCCTGCACGGCGCGACGCAGCAGGTGACCGTCGCCGGTGACACGTGGCCTTTGGGCGGCGACATCATCGTCAAGGCCGACGGCTCCGCCGTCGGATCCGTCGACATGCTGCGGCAGATCGTCTCGCAGAAGAAGCCCGGCGAGTCGGTGCAGCTCGAGGTCCTCCGCGGCGACAAGCACATGACCTTGAACGTGAAGCTCGGGCGGCAGCCGCTCACCCCGCGATGCTGACCGCCCTTCAGTCCGGCCCCGCACCCCTGGGGGCCGGCTCCCGCAACGGTCGCAGGCCAGCGCGACCGACGGGAGCATGAGACGGGGGCCCCGACCGCCTGCCCGGGGCCCCCGACTCAACCTCACAAACCGGCGCTACCCTTCTTCGCCGTGGAGCGGGAGGAGATGCGGCACGGCCGCATTCACATTGCGGACGAGATCGAACCGCTTCAGGACGAGGAGCTCTGGAACGGCGAGGAGGACGGCGACCATGCGGGGTGGTACTGCGTGCGCACGAATCCGTTCCCGTGTCCTGCGCCCGGTTGCTCGTACGTCGCAGAGTTCATGACCGCCGCGCACCTCGTGCTCGTCTGGCAGGAGCGCGACGATCCGAATCTGCTGCGCCACGCGGGCCGCGCCAAGGAAGTCGGGCGCAACCCGCGCGTCGTCACCTACGAGTCGACGTTTGGACCGAGCGCCTCGTACTACGCGTGGGAAGCAGCAGGTCGCCCGGTGCACGGCATCCGCAAGTAGCCGCGCATGATCGAATCGCACTTCGGCGAGTCGGCGCCGCAGAGCGTCGGCATCGAGGAGGAGCTCATGATCCTCGACGCCGAGACGCTTCTCCCCACCGCCGCTGTGGACGTGCTCGTCCGCGAATCGTGTGATCTCGGCCTGCCGGGCCGCCTGAAGACAGAGCTGCACGCATCGGTGGTCGAGCTCAACACCGGTGTCTGTCCGGACGTGGCGACCGCGGTCGAGAGCCTGCGTGCGCTGCGCGCCGCGGCGACGCGGATCGCCGCCGCGAACGGGCTTGCCATCGCAGGCGCCGGTGCCCATCCGACGGCGACGTACGACTCGCTGCCGGTCGTCCAGGAGGAGCGCTACCTCGCGATGATGCGCGACGTCGGTTACGCCGCGCGACGCCAGGGCGTGAACGGCTTGCACGTGCACGTCGGCATCGAGAGCGCGGACGGATGCCACGAGCGCCTCGAGGCCGTGCTGCCGTGGCTGCCCGTCGTGCTCGCCCTCTCGGTCAACTCGCCGTTCGCGGAAGGCATCGACACGGGCATGCTCTCGAACCGGGCTTCCGTGCTCGCCGAGCTTCCACGCTCCGGAGCTCCACCGGCGTTCGGATCGTACGTCGCGTGGGAGGCTTGGGTGGAGCGCCTCATCCGGCTTGGCGTCTTCTCCGAGTACACGCAGATCTGGTGGGACATTCGTCCGCATCCGCGTTTCGGGACGCTCGAGATCCGTATCGCCGACCAGCCGACCGCGCTCGACCGGACGGCGCTCCTCGCGCAGCTCATGGTCGCGCTCGTCGCGCGCGCGCCCGGCCGCGGTGCGGGCGCCGCGGACCGCGGCGACTATCTGCAGAACCGATGGGCGGCGGCGCGGCTCGGGCTCGAGGCCGAGCTCATCCATCCGGACGGCGACCGCCTCGTTTCCGCCCGGTCGTTGGCCCTGGAGCTGCTCGGCGGCGAGCCACCCGAGCCGGAGGCGCTGCGTCAGCTCGAGATCGCCGCTGCGGCACGGATCGAGTCGGTCGCCGCGGACCTCGTAGGCCGGTCGATAGGCTGATCGCATGGCGACGCAGACCGAGACACTCCAGGTGACGGGCATCCGCTGCGAGCGCTGCGTCGCGCGCCTCGCTGCCGCACTCACCGGACACACCGGGCTCGAGGCGGCGAACGCGAATCTCATGGGCCAGGTCACACTCTCGTGGGACGACGAACAGACGAGCCGCGAGGATCTCCTCTCGGCGCTCGGCAAGGCCGGTTTCCGGGAATCGGCCGCCGCCGCCGCTCGTTAGCCACTGCATGAGCACTGGTAGGGTGGCCGCGATGGCTGAGGCACCTCCCGACGCGACGCGGCTCGCCGCGGAGGCGCGTGACCGGGTCCGTTTCGAAGAAGAAGCGCTCGCGCTCTCGGATCAGGTGTACCGCGTTGCGCGGCACCTCGCAGGATCGCGTGAGGAGGCGGACGATCTCGTTCAGGAGACGTACGCGCGCGCGTTCCGGAGCTGGCGTTCGTACCAGTCCGGCACGAACTTGCGCGCGTGGCTGCTGCGCATCCTCACGAACTTGAACATCGATCGGGGCCGCCGCGCGCAGCGCACGCCTCCGACGCAGGGCCTCGAGGCGAACGACTACTACCTCTACGACCGGCTCACCGAGTCCGACGGCGGGCCGAGCGACGAAGAGCGCGTGGTCGAAAGGCTATCGCAAGACGACATCGTCGAAGCGCTCGCGTCGGTACCCCACGACTTCCGCGACGTGATCGTGCTGGTCGACATCGGCGACTTCAGCTACCAGGACGCGGCGCAGATCCTCGACATCCCGATCGGGACCGTGATGTCGCGGCTGCACCGAGGACGCCGCATCCTGAAGCGCGAGCTGGCCGAATATGTGCAGGAGGAGGGTTCATGATGGGCCACAACGACGACCCGTGTGCGCACTGCGAAGAGATGATGCAGCCGTACCTCGATCACACCCTCAGTGACGAGGAGATGCACGAGGCGGAGCATCACCTCGACGAGTGCGAGTGGTGTCGCAAGCGCTATCGCTTCGAGCAGAGCCTCCGCGTCTACGTGCGCACGGCCGTGACCGAGCCGATGCCGGCGGAGCTCAAGCAGAAGCTCGCAGCGCTCCGCATTCCGCTGAATTAGTTCACGATCTGCTTCGCGTTTCGCGGCTGCGGCCTTTCTCCGCGCGCGAGTTGTCCTTCGACGGAGGCGAGCACCTGTCCGCGCCGGTCCGGCGTGGTCGACCAGCGGTGCGTGATCGGGTACGGCGCCCAGCTCGAGGCCTCGATCATCCAGTCGCCCGAGCGCCGGGCGAACAGCCGCCGGATCCAGCGGAGTCTGCCCGGCGCCGACGGGGCGCGGTTCCGGTACGCGTAGATCTCCCACTTGCGCCCGTCCGGGCTCGTGGTTCGCGCTTTCGGCCTAAAGCTGCTCATCGACGTCGCCGGGCGGCGTCAGGTCGTCGCAGGCGACGAGCCGTGCGGGAAGCGACCGTGCACCTTCGTCGGGCACGAGCGGCCAGGCTGCGCGCGCGAGCACGACGGGGTGGAGCCGCACACCGCCGTACGAGGCGGCGACCACGTCACCGCCTTCCATTCGCCACGACTCGACCACGCGGTCGACTGCGCGCGAATCGAGCTCCGGCCCGTCCGCGAGGACGACGACGGCGGCCTCGACGTCTGCGGGAAGCGATGCGAGCCCGCAGCGCAGCGACGCACCCTGTCCCAGCTCCCAGTCGGGGCACCGAACCGTGGGCGCATCCGTCTCGAGCTCGTGCGCGCCGGTCACGACGATGACATCGTCGGTCGCAGCGCTCGCCCGGAGGGCCGCGAGCACGCGTGGAAGCAGGACTTGCTGCTTCGGCGGCGCGGAACCGTAGCGCGCCGACGCGCCGGCCGCGAGGACGACCGCGTCGATCAGTTGCAGCCGGCGAGGGCCGACCAGCGGGCCTCGACGTTGGCGACGTAGCGCATGCTGATGGGGCCGAGGACGTCGTTGTTCGCGTCGATCCTCGTCGGCCCGGCGTTGTAGGCGGCGAGCGCGAGATCCGTCCGGTTGTAGCGGTCGAGCAGCAGCCGCAGGTAGCGCGCACCGGCGAGGACGTTCGAGGTCGGGTCGTTCACGTTGAGGTTCAGCGATGCGCCGGTGGCGGGCATCACCTGGAGCAGCCCGCGCGCGTCCTGCGTCGAGACCGCGGTGGAGACGAAGCGCGACTCGACCTGCGCCACCGCGACGAGCATGGAGAGCTGGAAGCCGGTGTCGTTCGCCGCGCTCGTGAACGCGGTCCGGAACTGCGATGGGATCGGGCAGCGGTTCGAGGCGAGCCGCCCGGTTGTCGGGAGTGCCGGAAGATGCGGCACGATCATGGCCGCGGCCCGGTCGCTGCGTGCGCCGGCGGCCACCGCAACCGAGCAGGCCGCCGCAGCCACGCCGAGCAGAATCACCAGTCTCGTCCGCATCGTGGGCCGTGGACCCTACAGCAGGTCAGGCGATGTCTGCGAGCGCCCGCCGAACGAGCGCCCGGGCGACGTCGACCTTCCACGCCGTCCGTGGAAGGGGGGTCGCCCCGTCCACGTCCTCCGGGCCGGTCAGGAGCCAGGGAATGGGCGCGACGCCGGCGAGCGCGACGCGTGTCCCGCCGCCCGAGCGGACTGCGGCGACCCCGACCTGCGGGAAGGCCCATCGCTTGCGGTCCATCGCCTTGAGATAGATGCTCGCCGCCGACGGAGGGAGCTCGATCTCGAGGATCACCTCGCCCGGCTCGAGCGTCGTCGTCCGCCGGTCGGCCTCGTCGGGCAGCCGGTACAGCTCCGCGATCCCGAGCTCGCGGCGGCTCGTCCGCACGCGCGCGTCGAGCGCGAGCAGCGCGGCCGCAACGTCGGACGGATGTGCCGAGGCGCAGAAGTCGTTCGCGAAGATCGCGTGCTCGCGGTGCTCGCCCTCGGCCGCGTGGCAGCGGTCGCCGCCGTGTAACCGGCAGGGGTACTTCAGCCGCCAGTACCAGCAGCGCGTGGACTGGAGGAGGTTCCCGCCGAGCGAGCCCATGTTGCGGAGCTGCGGCGAGGCGGCCAGCCGGCACGCCTCGCGGAGCGCGCCCGGGATGTGCGGGCTCGCCTCCAGCTCGGCGAGCGTCGTCCCTGCACCGATGCGGCCTCCGTCGATCCCACTCGGGACGATTTCGCGGATGTCGACGAGCGTCTCCGCGTGCAGGATCCCGTCCCGCAGCAGCGGCACCACCTCGGTGCCGCCGTGGACGAAGAGCCCGCCGTCGAGCTCGGCGAGGTTAGACGGCCGCAGGAGCTCCACGGCGCTCTTTCGCTTCACGTAGAGCTCTCAGCATCTCCTCGCGGGAGATGGGCAGCTCGTGCACGTCAGCGCCGGTCGCGTCGCGGATCGCGTTCGCAATCGCCGCGGCGATCGGCACGATCGGCGGCTCGCCGAGCCCCTTCGATCCGAGGTTCGTCAGGTGCTCGTCCGGCGCGTCGATGAACTCGCACACGATCTCGGGCACGTCGGCGATCGTCGGCATGCGATAGGCGTCGAGCGTCGTCGTCAAGATGCGTCCCGTTTCCTGATCCATCAGCCGCGCCTCGGAGAGCGTGTGGCCGATGCCCTGGATGACCCCGCCCTCCACCTGACTCTCTGCGCCGAGCGGGTTGATGATGCGCCCGACGTCGTGGATCGCGGCGACGCGCTCGACCCGCACCTCGCCCGTCTCGACGTCCACCGCTGCCTCGACGACGTGCACGCCGAACGTGAGCACGCTCATTCCGGTCGGGTTCGGCCCGCGTGCCCCCTTGCCGAGGATCTGCGCGTTCCCGAGCATCTCGAGGAACTCGTCCAACGCGACCGACAAATTGCCGTCCGCCGAAACGATCCGGCCGTCGCGGATGTCGAGGATGCGCTCCTCGAGGTCGTACCGTTGCGCCGCGATCTCCAGCACTTGCCGCTTCGCGTCCGCGGCGGCAGCGCGAACGGCCGGCCCCATCGACGGCGTCGTGGACGAGCCCGCCGACAGCGTCGCGTACGGGCCGCGCGAGGTGTCGCCGACCATCACCTCGACAAGCTCGAGCGGAACGCCGAACTCCTCCGCGGCGATCTGCGCCATCGCAGTCCGCGTGCCGGTGCCGATGTCCTGCATCGCCGTGACGACGGCGATGCTCCCGTCCGAGCCGACGCGCGTCCACGCATACGACGGTGGGCCGCCACCGCCGTACCAGATCTGGCTCGCCATGCCGACGCCGCGCTTCCACGTCGCATCCGAGCGCGCGCGTACCTCGTCGCGCCGGTCCCAGTGGCTCTGCGCGCGCTGGTAGCACTCGCTCAGGTTCTTCGAGGAGAACGGCGTGCCGTCGTTCGACGACGCGTAGTTCTTCCGCCGCAGCTCGAGTGGGTCGAGGTCGAGCGCGCGGGCCAGCTGGTCGATCAGGCATTCGAGCCCGAACGTGCCTTCGACGAAGCCGGGCGCGCGGAAGGCCTTCATCGGCGGCGTGTTGATCTTCGCCGTGTGCCGCACGGTGCGCACGTTGTCGCAGGCGTACAGCATCTTCATCGGCCCCTCCGTGCCCGCCGACCAGCCGCCCCAGCCGAGCGCATTCACGAAGTCGCCGCCGAGCGCCGTGATGGTCCCGTCGCTCCGTGCGGCAGCCGTGAGCTTCTGGATGGTGGCGTTGCGGTTTCCGGCAGCGACGTTCTCCTCGCGGCGCGTGAGCGCACAGCGGACGGGCCGGCCGGTCCGGCGTGCGAGCTCGGCTGCTGCGAACGTGAACTCGCCCGCGGAATTCTTGGAGCCGAAGCCGCCGCCCATGTACTCGCAGACGACGCGCACCCGGTCGGGCGCGAGCCCGAGCTCCCGAGCCACCTCGTTGCGCACGCCCCAGACGTACTGCGTCGACGTGTAGATGTCGAGCCGGTCGCCGACCCATTCGCATACGGACTGGTGCGTCTCCATCGAGTTGTGCAGCACCACCTGCGTGCGGTACGTCCCCTCGACGACGACGTCGGCCTCCGCCACGCCGCGCTCGAAGTCGCCCCGCTCGTACCGCTCCGCCTCGCCGTGCACGGCGCCGCGCTCGACCGCCTCCTCCGGGTCGAGGACGGCGTCCAGCAGCTCCCACTCGATCGCGATCGCGTCGAGCGCGGTGCGCGCCTGGCCGAAGGTCTCGGCCGCGACGGCGGCGACCGGCGCGCCGGCGTAGCCCGCCTCTTGCTCGAGCCCCGGCGCCTCGCCCGGTCCGACCGCGCCGCGCACGCCCGGAAGCCCGAGCGCAGGCGCGAGATCGATCGACTTCACGCGCGCGTGCGCGTACGGCGATCGCAGGACCGCGGCGTGCAACATCCCCGGAAGCCGGATGTCGGCCGTAAAGCGCGCCTCGCCGCGCACCCGCTCGCGCGCGTCCTTGCGGACGGCCGGCCGTCCGACGACATCGAGCGGTCCCGCAGGCCACTGCTGCAGGGGATCCTCCTCGACGACGAGCCACACCTCCTCGAAGTTGCCTTCGACCTCCTTTTCCGTGCGGATCAGTCGCGCCAATGCAGGATCGCCTCCTCGATCTTCGGATACGTGCCGCAGCGACAGATGTTCCCGGCCATCGCGTGGCGTATCTCCTCCGTCGTCGGCTCCGGGGTCGCCGCGACGAGCGCGGCTGCGGAAACGACCTGGCCGGGGGTGCAAAAGCCGCACTGAACCGCATCGGCGCGGACGAACGCCTCGACGAGCGGATGATCCCGCAGGCCCTCGATCGTCGTCACCTCGCCGTCGACCACGTGTGCGAGCGTGATGCACGAGAGCACCGGCACGCCGTCGACCTGAACCGTGCATGCGCCGCAATGGCCCTCGTTGCACGCGATCTTCGTCCCGATCAGTCCGAGCTCCTCGCGCAGGACGTGGGCGAGGCTCGTGCCGATGGGAGCGTCGAGCCGATGCTCGTCCCCGTTGACGGTGAGTTGCAGCTCAGGCATTCGACGTCAAGGCGAGGATGTCTGCGAGATGGATGAGACGCGAGGTCGTGCGCGCGACGTGCCGCGCGTCCGCCTCGTCCTCCGCCTCGGGCAGCGTGCGCCAGAGCTCGCGCGCGGTGAGAAGCAGCTCGCGGATCTGGATGAGGTCTCCGGCGTGCCCGTTGCTCTCGTACGTCGCGTTCAATGCGAGGCCGAGCGCGCCGAACGAGTCCTGCTGGCGGATGAAGAGCAGCGGGAGCGCCATGGACAGGTACTGGTGGATGCGCGCCAGCGGCATCGGCTGCGACAGGGTCGGCGAACCTTGCGGAGTCGACGGCTCGAGCGGCGGTGCGCCGTCGGCGATGCGCATCGCGTTTCCCGACAGCATGTCCGCGATCTGTGGCTCGGTCAGTCCCGAGGCGCGCGCGGTGCGCAGCGAGATGAGCAGCGAGTTCGGCTGCGAGCCGTACGGATAGTCGGACGCGTAGACGACTTGCTCCGGCGGCACGAGGTGGAAGAAGCCGAGCAGGTCGATCGCGCTCCACACCGAGGTGTCGAAGAAGACGCCCGCCTTGCCGGCGAAGTGCCCTGCGAGGCCGGAAAGGTCGGCGATGCCGGCGTGCGCGATGATCAGCTGCGCCTCGGGATAGGCGTCCACGAGCCGGAGCAGGTTGTCCGCGATCGGCGGCAGGCCGCGGCCGCCGTGAATGAGGATCGGCACACGCCGCTCCGCCGCGATGGCGAATACGGGCGCGAGACGCTCGTCGTCGAGGAGGAACTTCTGCGCGCGCGGGTGGAGCTTGATCCCACGCGCCCCGCGGTCGAGGCAGCGCTCCGCCTCTGCGATCGGTTCCTCGCTCAGGTCGAGCCGGACGAACGGGATCATGCGGCCCTCCGACCGCTCGGCGAAGGCGAGCGTACGGTCGTTCCCGGCGCGGAACGCCGGGATCCGGTCGCGCTCGTCGAGGCAGAACACGAAGCAGCGCGAGATCCCATACCGGTCGAGCATCGCTTCGAGCTCCTCGTAGCGGCCGACCATGCCGTCGATGTCGTTGCCCAGATGGGTATGCGCGTCGAAGACGTCCGCCCCGGCGGGCATCTCCGAGCGCAACTGCGCCTCGAACGCGCCGAAGAGCTCGCGTGCGCGATCCAGCGGCTCCACGACCTGACTCTACCCACGTAGGATGCGCGTCCGTGGCAGACGTTGTGATCCACGCCGACACCTCCCGGTCTCCGGCGATGCGGCACGAGGTGCCGCTCAGCATCCCGGATCCGTTCCTGTACGTCGAGCACGACGGGCGCCGCTCCGTCGTGATCACGGCGTTCGAGCGGGAACGCGTTTCCGCTGTTGCGCCGGACATCGAGCTCCTGCCGCCCGAGCAGTTCGGGATCGACGAGCTTCTCCGCGGCGGCACCCCACCGGTCGAGGCCATGCTCGAGGTCTACACGCGGGCGCTGCGCGAGATCGGCGTCACGGAGGCCGCCGTGCCACCGCAGTTCCCCGTCGAGCTCGCCGACCACCTGCGCGCGAACGGTGTCACCCTCCGCGTCGAGCGCGAGATGTTCGAGGACCGACGGCGCCGGAAGACCGCGACCGAGATCGCCGGGCTCCGACGGGCCCAGCGCGCGTGCGAGGAGGCGCTCGACGTGGCGCGCGAGATGTTCCGCGATTCCCAGCCTGGCGCCGGCGGCGTGCTCCAACACGGGGGCCAACCGCTGACGTGCGAGCGGATCAAGGCGGCGATGCAACAGGTCTTCGTCGAGCGCGGTGCCCTGGCCGACGAGTTCATCGTTGCGCACGGCGCGCAGGGAGCCGTCGGCCACGACATGGGCTCCGGCCCGATCTCGGCCGGCGAGGCGGTCGTCTTCGACCTCTGGCCGCGCGACACGGAGACCGCGGTCTACACCGACATGACGCGCACGTACGTCGTCGGCGACGTCCCGGACGAGATCCGCGAGTACCACCGCCTGTGCAAGGAGGCGCTCGACCGCACGACCGCGGCCGCCAAGCCCGGTGTGAACGGCCGCGCCCTCATGCAGATCGCGTGCGACCTCTTCGCGGAGCACGGCTACCCGACGCAGCTGACGAAGAAGCCGGGCGAAGTGCTCGACAGCGGGTTCTTCCACGGGCTCGGCCACGGTGTCGGCCTCGAGGTGCACGAGCGGCCGCGGCTCTCGGTCGTCGGCGACGACCTCGTCCCTGGCGACGTGATCACGCTCGAGCCCGGCCTGTACCGCGCCGGCTACGGCGGCGTCCGCCTCGAGGACATCCTCCTCGTCACCGAGGACGGCGCCGAGACGGTCACGCAGTACCCGTACGACCTCGAGCCGTAGTTCATCGCGCTCCGCTTGACGGCCGTCCGACGGATGCGCAAAAGTGCCGCATGTCACTTCGGCGCCGACGGCGACCTATGGGGTCGCAGAGCCGACGCCGAGCTACAGGGAGGGCTGCATGAGCGCTATGACCTCTGAGCGGTCCGGTGTCACGGTGGTGGAGAGCACGCTTGCCGCCAACCCGGCGCCGCTCGGACTGGCGGGGTTCGCTCTCACCACGTTCCTGCTGAGCGGGCACAACGCGTCCTGGATCCCCGACCTTATCTGGGTCGGCCCGGCGATCTTCTACGGCGGGTTGGCGCAACTCCTCGCCGGCATGTGGGAGTTTCGCAACCGGAACGTCTTCGGTGCAACGGCGTTCTCGACGTACGGCGCCTTTTGGATGGGGCTCGGGATCTTCATCATCCTCGGCGTCGGCAACCATTCGTGGTTTGCCGGCTACAAGGGCGGCGACTTGACGAACGCCCTGGCCTGGTATCTGTTCGCGTTCGCCGTCTTCAACACGTACATGCTCATCGCGAGCATGCGGGTGAACAAGGCGGTGTTTCTCGTCTTCCTGACGCTGGAGGTCACGGAGATCCTGCTCGTGATCGGCTTCTTCAACCTCTCCCACGGCGGCACTCAATGGTGGTTGCACGCAGGCGGTTGGATCGGCATCCTCACGGCGGCGGTCGCCTGGTACACCTCCGCGGCTGGCGTCATGAACGATACGGCGGGCAGGACCGTGCTCCCGGTCGGCAAGCCGATCATGAGCTGACCTAGGATCACGAGCAGACCCGCGGAAGGAGGACCCACTTGGCGACCGAGACGAATCATGCGATCGACACGATGCTCCTGGAGGAACGGCGGTATCCGCCGCCTCCGGAGTTCGCGAAGCAGGCGAACGCGCAAGCGGACATCTACGACCAGGACTTCGAGACGTTCTGGGAACGCGAGGGCCGCGAGCGCGTCACGTGGTTCGAGCCCTTCTCCAAGCTGTACGAGTGGGAGCCTCCGTACGCGAAGTTCTTCCTCGGTGGGAAGATCAACGTCTGCTTCAACTGCGTCGACCGCCACGTCGAGGCAGGCAAGGGCTCGAAGGTCGCCTACTACTGGGAAGGCGAGCCGGACGGCGATCGTCGCGAGATCACGTACGCGGATCTCCAGAAGGACGTCGTCCGGTTCGCCAACGCGCTGAAGAAGCTCGGTGTGAAGAAGGGGACGCCCGTCGCCATCTACATGGGCATGGTCCCGGAGCTGGCCGTCGCGATGCTCGCGTGCACCCGGCTCGGGGCCCCGCACACGGTCGTCTTCGGCGGCTTCTCGGCCGACTCGCTGTCCGGGCGGATGAACGACATGAAGTGCGAGGTCGTCATCACGCAGGACGAGGCCTGGCGGCGCGGCTCGACCGTGCCGTTGAAGAAGACCGTCGACGAGGCGATGGCGGCTGCGCCGGGTGCGAAGCACAGCGTGGTCCTTCGCCGCACCGGAAACGACGTTCCAATGCAGGAAGGACGCGATCACTGGTTGCACGAGCTCGAGGAGGGGGTCTCGGACGATCCCTCCTCGTGCCCGTGCGAGCCGATGGACAGCGAGGATCTGCTGTTCCTCATGTACACGAGCGGGACGACCGCGAAGCCGAAGGGGATCATCCACACCACCGCCGGCTACCTCGTGGGGGCGGCGACGACGCATCACTACATCTTCGATCTGAAGCGGGACGAGGATGTGTACTGGTGCGCGGCGGACATCGGCTGGATCACCGGCCACAGCTACATCGTGTACGGGCCGCTCTGCAATCAGACGACTTCCATCATGTACGAGGGGACGCCGGACTTCCCCGACAAGGACCGGTGGTGGTCGATTGTCGAGCGGTACAAAGCGACGATCCTGTACACGGCGCCGACGGCGATCCGTTCGCACATGAAGTGGGGCCCGCAGTACGCCAAGCAGCACGACCTGTCCTCGCTGCGCCTGCTCGGGTCGGTGGGGGAGCCGATCAACCCGGAGGCGTGGATCTGGTACCGCGAGCACATCGGCGCCGACCGGACGCCGATCGTGGACACGTGGTGGCAGACCGAGACCGGAATGATCCTCATCACCCCGCTGCCCGGCGTGACGACGCTGAAGCCCGGCTCGGCCACGAGGCCGTTCCCCGGCGTGGATGCGGCGGTCTTCGACGAACAGGGCAAGGAGGTCGGCCCGGGCGGCGGCGGCTACCTCGTCCTCAAGCGGCCGTGGCCGGCGATGCTACGCGGCATCTTCGGCGACGACCAGCGCTACCGGGAGACGTACTGGTCGAAGTACGACAACGTGTACTTCGCCGGCGACGGAGCCCGGATCGACGCTGACGGGGACTTCTGGCTCCTGGGCCGCGTCGACGACGTGATGAACGTGTCGGGGCACCGCATCTCGACGATCGAGGTGGAGTCGGCGCTCGTCGACCATCACGACGTCGCCGAGGCGGCGGTGACGTCCCGCGCGGACTCCATCACCGGAGAGGCGATCGTCGCCTATGTCACGCTCAAATCCGGCATCGAGACGTCGGTCGAGAAGCTCGAGGAGCTGCGCAACCACGTCGCGCAGAAGATCGGGGCGATCGCGAAGCCGGCGAACATCGTGTTCACACCGGAACTGCCGAAGACCCGCAGCGGCAAGATCATGCGCCGTCTGCTCCGGGATGTCGCGAACAACCGGAAGCTCGGCGACACGACGACGCTCGCGGATCCAGCGGTCGTCGAGGAGATCAAGAGCCGCGCCGAAGCGGAGACGAGTGGGGACGACGGATAGGGAGCTCGGGGTCGAGCTCTTCAACAGGACCTGGGCTCTCCTCGAGAGCCCAGGTCCTGATCCCGACGAGCTTCTGCACTGCGCCCACGCGTCCGCGTACCACTGGATGCAGGCAGGCACGGTGGCGAACCGCGCACGCAGCGAGTGGCAGTGCTCGCGCGTCTACGCGGTGCTCGGTCGCGCCGAGCCGGCGCTCCACCATGCACGCCGCTGCCTCGCGCTGTGCGAGTCGGCGCCGGACGAGATCGAGGAGTTCGACCTCCCGTTCGCCTGCGAGGCGGTGGCGCGCGCGTCCACGGTCGCCGGCGACGCGCCTGCAACGCGCGAATGGCTCGACCGCGCCCGCGCGTCGGGCGAGAAGATCGTCGACGAGGACGACCGCGTCCTCCTCGAGGCGGATCTCGGAAATATCACCCTGTAGGGAATCGCTTCCCGTCCGAGAACTGTTGTAGAAGAAACCTCGACACGTTTCCCGGCCAGGTTGAAAGCACTCTGACGGGCGGCTCCGGGCTCAGGTGCTGACTGGACCGCCGACCGAGGCCGACTTCACCCCTTCGCAACAACTGTGCGCCACGATTGCGCCGTGCGCGGAGCTCTCGTCGCATCGCTCGCCCTTCTGGTACTCGCCGTTCCCGCCGCGAGCGCCGCGCCGCCGCAGCGCTTCCTTCTGACGCTCTCGCGCGACACCGGCGGCCATCAGCCGCCGCGTCTTGTCCTCGTCGACCGCAGCGGCGCGCTTGTCCGGCAGATCGGCACCGCCGGCTACGTCCTCGTCAACGGGGAGTGGTCACCCAACGGCCAGTCGATCGCGTGGTCGGACCCGGCCGGCGTCCACGTCGAGAACGCGGATGGGACGAACGAGCGGCTGCTCGTAGCCCACGTTGCCGGTTGCGACACCGCGTGCGCGCAGCCTGAGTTCATCTGGACACCGGACGGGACGGCGCTCGACGTCGGCGGCGTCGGGCAGCAGACAGACGAGTTCCTCTACGTCCCGATCGACGGCGCGCCGCCGTCGCCGCTCGCGCCGGCGAAGCTCTGGACGATCAACGTGCCGGTGGAGTGGACGACCGGTGGACGCTCGCTCATCTGGTCGAGCGGCGGCGGCAAGCCCGGCACGAGCAGCTGCTGCCGCGCCTCCGTCTTCGAGACGGTCGCCGCGACGCACACGACGCGGACGATCTTCACGACCCCGAACGGGCAAGGGCAGCAGGGGACGGTCGTCTCGCCCGACGGACGCCGCCGAATCGTGTTCTTCGAGGCGCCGAACCCCAAGGACGAGTACGGCCTTCGCATCGTCGACGTCGCAACCGGGAAGTCCCGCTTCCTCATCGCCGCCAAGGCGACGTCCCTTGCGCGCTGGTCGCCCGACGGAAGGACGATCGCCGTGCTCCTGGCGGGCGAGCGCGTGGTCACGATCCCCGCCGACGGCGGCTCGCCGCACACGATCGGCCGCGGCCTTGGCCTCTTCTGGGGCCGCGACGGCACGCTGTACGTGCTCCGCAACACGTGGACCGAGGTCTGGACGAGCCGGAACGGCGCGCCGGAGCAGTTCCTCTTCCGGACGCCGGGCCGGCTCGAGATCTACAGCCTCGACGCGGACTAGAGCAGCTTCTCGAACCTTTCCGCGTCGTCGAACGGGCCGATCACTGCCAGCCGCAGCTTGTCGTCCGCGAGCAGATCCTGGGCGACGCGCTGCACATCCTCGGCCGTGACTGCCGAGATACCGGCCAGCACCTCCTCGGGGTCGGGCGCGCGTCCCTCGAGCACTTCCTTGCGCAGCCCGAAGCTGATCAGGCCCTGCGGGTTCTCGAGCTGGAGGACGAAGCGGCCCTTCGAGAAGCTGCGCGCCTTCTCCAGCTCGTCGGCGGGGACTGGCGCACTGGCCATCCCCTTCAGCTCGGTCGCGATCGTCGTCAGCGCCTCGTCGATGCGCGTGATGTCCACGCCCGCCTGGGAGTACAGCGATCCCGCGTCGGTGTAGCTGTGGTTCACGCCGTACACGTAGTAGGCGAGCCCGCGACGCTCGCGCACCTCGGTGAAGAGCCGCGAGGACATCCCGCCGCCGAGCACGGTGGCCAGCATCTGCAGCACATAGCGGTCCGGATGCTCGAGCGGATAGCTCGGAACGCCGACGACGACGTGCGCCTGGTCGGACGCCTTCGTGAAGACCCTCACGCGTCCGTTCGTGTAGCCCTGTACAGGCGAGGGCGCATCCGTCTGCGCGGCCGGCAGGTCGCCGAGCAGCGCGCTGACCCGCTCGACCGCGTCGTCGCCGATCCGGCCGGCGATGCCGACGACCATGCGCTCCGGGTGGTACCACCGGTCGAGATACCCCATGAACGTCTCGCGTGTCGCCGCGCGCACGGTCTCCTTCTTGCCGATGATGTCCCAGCCGAGCGGTTGGTCGCCGTACAGCAGCTCGTCGTACACACCGCCGATGTAGTCGCGCGGCGTGTCGAAGTACATGTTCATCTCCTCGACGATGACGCCCTTCTCGCGGTCGATCTCCCCGCTGTCGAAGCGCGAGTTGCGCAGCATGTCGACCAGCACGTCCAATGCGACGTCGCGATGATCCGCGGCGCACCTGACGAAGTACGCGGTCGACTCCTTGCTCGTGAACGCGTTGAACTCGCCGCCGATCGAGTCGATCTCGCCGGCGATCGCGCGCGCATCCGGCCGTCGCTCCGTCCCCTTGAAGAACATGTGCTCGGAGAAGTGCGCGATGCCGTTCGTCTCCGGCGTCTCGTAGCGCGAGCCGGCGGCGATCATGATCATGCACGTCACCGATTGCGCGTGCGGGAGGTTCGCGGTCAGGATCCGCAGGCCGTTGTCCAGGACGTGCCGCTCGAACGTGCTCATGCGCTCAGTCTCCTCTTCCAGCGGTCGGGCACGGGAATGCTCTCGCCCCGCGCATAGTCGTAGCCGACGAGGACGCTCTTCGCTTCCGCGACGACGCGCCCGTCGGACTGCAATTCGTACTCCAGCTCGAAGCTCTTCGTCCCGACCCGCACGAGGCGCACGCCGATGTCGACCACCTCTCCGGCCCCGACCTGAGCGCGGAAGTCGATCTCGGTCCGGGCGAGGATGACGTCGCGCAGCGGCATCTCCTCGTCCTTGCCGAACCAGGCCAGGCGGGCCTGCTCGAGGTACGTCGAGAAGACCGCGTTGTTCACGTGGCCCATGCCGTCGAGATCGCGAAAACGCACCGTCTCGCGGTGCACGAACCGATACCCCTCCACCCGTTCGATGGTATAGACGCCCTGTGGCCGGAGAGATGACCAAGGCGGCGATCGCCTCGCAGCCGGAATGGCTGGCGCAGGTGCCGGCCGATCGCCGCTTGCCCGACGGCGCCCGTATCCTCTTCACGGGCTGCGGCACTTCCTTCCACGCCGCGATGACGGGTGGAGACGCGGTGCAGGCGCTCGAGCTCGTGCTCGCGCCCGACCGCGAGGCCGACCTGCTCGTGCTCGTGTCGCACGAGGGTGAGACGGAGCAGACGCTCGAAGCGGCGCGTGCCTGGGCGGGTCCGAAGTGGCTCGTCACCGGCAAGCCGGACGGGCCGATCGCCGAACTGTGCGACGAGGTGATCGTGTGTACGCCCGCGATCGAGGAGAGCTGGTGCCACACGGCGAGCTATACGTGCGCGGTCGCCGCGATCGCGGCGTTGCGCGGCACGGACATCGCCTGGCTGCCGGCAGCGGTTGCCGAGGCGCTCGATGCCGACCTTCCCGGCTTCGGCGCGCAGGAGCGCTTCCTCGTCGCCGGGGCCGGGCCGAATCTGCCGACGGCGCACGAGGCGGTGCTGAAGCTGCGCGAGGGTGCCTGGGTCGCGGCCGAGGCGTACGAGACCGAGCAGCTGCTGCACGGCTACTTCGCAGCCGTCGACGAGTTCGTGCGCGCCTTCGTTCTCGACGGCGCGCGTGCCGAGGACGCTGTCGCCGGGTTGCAGGCGCTCGGCTGCGACGTCACGCTCGTCCCGACCCGCCATCCGGTCGTCGACATCGTCATGTTCCAGCGACTCACGGTCGGGATCGCGGACGCTCGCGGTCGCAACCCGGATCGCATCCGTCGCGACGATCCGCGCTGGGCGGACGCGGCTCAGCGGTCGCGTAGCCGATAGACGAACCGCAGCGCTCGCCAGCCCTCGCTCTCAGGCACCGGCGAGGATCGCGCGCTCCTTGTCGCGTGAAAGCGTCGGGCGCTGCTCCCCGGCCGCGAGGCTCCACTCGAGCGTGTCGCGCGCTGTCTCCTCGAGCGGCCTGAACGCGATCCCCGCCGCGAGCGCGCGCGAGATGTCGGCCAGGCAGAGCCCCGCGTACTCGGTGCCGGGCAGCCAGAGCGGCAGCTCCATCCAGGGCTGCACCCCGGCGTCGAGGATCGGCTGGTCGTCCATCCACACGAGATGAGCGCCGCCCGCTATGCGCTCGAGCGCCTCACCGATCGTGAGCGGCTCGGCCGGCCCGGTGGCGTTGTAGACACCGCTCGTACGATCGGCCGCGAGTCGCACGAGGAACACGCCGAGGTCGCGCGCGTCGACGAATTGAACGGGCTGCGACGGCGATCCGGGCGCGAGCACGTCGCCGCCCTCGGCGAGCCGTCGCGGCCAGTACGTGAAGCGGTCGGTGGGATCGTGCGGGCCGACGATGAGGCCGGCCCGTGCAATCGCGACCCTGTCGCCGAACACATCGCGCAGCGTGCGCTCCGAGCCGACCTTGAGGTTGCCGTACAGCTCGGGGTCGAACGCCTCCGGCTCCTGCTCCGGCGGCTCGTACAGCGGGGACTCCTCGGTGATCGGCTGCGAGGCGTCGGAGTACACGGAGATGGTGGAGACGAAGACGTAATGGTCGACCGCGCCCGCGACCCTCTCGGCGCGGCGGCGCGTGTGGCGCGGCAGCTGCGTCGGGTCGAGGTCGATCGCCGCGTCCCAGGAGCGGCCCTCGAGTGCGTCCAGGTCGCCGGTGAGGTCGACCGTGATCGTCTCGACTTCGGGAAAGAGGCCGGGGTTCGTCGTGCCGCGGTTGACGAGCGTGACCTCGTGCCCGTCGGCGAGCGCGGCGTCGACCGCCGCCCGGCCGAGGAACTTCGTCCCGCCGAAGACAAGGATCTTCACCCGGCGTAGCGCTCGAGCACGCGGCCGACCGCCTCGGCGCCGAAGCGAATCGAGTCTGCCGGCACGCGCTCATCCGCCGCATGGATGAGCTTCGTGAACTCGAAGCCGTCGGGCAGGTCGAGCGGCAGGAAGCCGTACGTCTGGATGCCGATCTTCGCGAAGAACCTGCCGTCGGTGACGCCGACCTGCAGCATCGGTGTCGGCACGCAGCCGGGATCCAGCTCCTGCAGGACCGACGAGAGGAGCGGCAGCTGCGACAGGTCGGGCTCCGCGGGATACGGATCGTGCCGCAGCACCTCGAGCTCGAGGTCGGTGCCAACGAGCGTCTGGATCTCGCGGATGACGTCGTCCGGGCCGTAGCCGGGGAGCGAGCGCGCGTCGAGCTCGAGCTCGATCTCCGAGGGCACGACGTTGATCTTCACGCCGCCATGCACGATCGTCGCGGTCACCGTGTTGCGCAGCGCGCGATCGAGGATGCGCAGCTCCGGCACCGGCGCGCGCAGGGTCAGCTCGGCGAGCCGTGGGTCGAGCAGCGAGCGGAGCACGAGCGACTGCGGACGCG
>Ga0307372_10002641_pt1 | contig 29342 bp, 19 predicted proteins | sample OX1MG_FD_202533 | JGI IMG/M metagenome (GOLD analysis project Ga0307372, IMG submission 202533) | Soil microbial communities from Risofladan, Vaasa, Finland - OX-1 | ecosystem: Environmental > Terrestrial > Soil > Coastal area > Acid sulfate soil | place: Finland: Risofladan, Vaasa | collected... | reverse complement strand
CCGGACGAATCGCTCGATGGCCTTCCAGTGAACGGTGCCCCGCATCAGCCGCAGCCACGCCGCCAGAGCGTTGGCGAACTCAAACCCGTCCCTGAACTCCCCCGGCAAGACAGCGCCCAGGAAGAGCGTGTCCAGCGGGTCCAGCTCCGGATACCACGGCGGCTGATCCCCCTCCATCTGCGCCATACCCAGCGCCGCGTAGCCGAGCGCGTAGGCGCCCGCCAGGCTGACCTTGCCCGGCGGGTTCCCCCGGACCAGCCGCGTGATGGCCGCTTCCGCCCTGCCCCTCGGGTCGTCTTCCTGACCGGCGCCATCAGCCCCGCGGCTGCCCCCTGCCGGGGTGCGTTGCTTTCCCATGTCCTGGCGGCGGCGCCGCGCTGCCTTGCCCACTCGCCGCTCCTCCCACTGGACTCCACAGAGACTACCGAGATCACCGGCAGCAGGATGAGAAGCCGCGCGCCGACACCTCCCGGGACGGAGGACAAGGGTGACAAGCCGCCCACCCGCCGACGCTGTGCTGACCAGGCCGACGATCCGGCCCTGATATCGGGGCCATGAGGTCTGCGGAAGATGCTGGCGAGCACCTCCACCCATGGCGAACGCGCGGCCGATGACAGGCTGAGGGCCTCGGACCGGGCCGCCATCTGACACGGCCGCTACTCAGCGGCGAGGCCTCGGCGGAGCAGTCGGCATGGCGATCAGCCGGTCTTCCGCGCCTACGACATCATCGAACGGCACCGCGAGAACCTGGCCCTGATCACGAACCTCCCCGAACGCGAACTGCCCGTCAGCGCCGTCAGCCAGGAACGCCTGCCCGCCATCCCGCTGCTCGCCCCGGCCGCCTGCCTGATCGCCGACTTCCTGCGCCGCGGGTACGGACCCGGATACCGCAGCCAGCTCCACGTAGTCGCCGAGGTCGACAGCATCTACTACGGCCTGGCCGTCCTGCGCACCGGCCTGGTCCGCGGAGCCATGATCTGCGCCCAGGCCGCCGCCCAGGCCGGCATCGACAGGCCGCTCCCCGGCGGCCCCGGCATCCGCGCCGTTCCCCTCACCACCGACTATGACCCGCCCCTGCAGCTCCTCGCCGGATCTTCGCGCGCAAGGGCGAACGTGAACTGTACGACGCCGCCCATCCCCTGAACCTGCTCTGGAACGCCTTCAATGCACACGTCTGTGACAGGACTGCTCAGGGGTTTACCGCGCCACGCCACGCGCGGCCAAGCTCCGATCTTCCTAGCCGTCGCCCGGCGAAAGCTGCGGACACCGCGTGATCCAACCCCGCAGGTCGACGCCGCTTTCCGCGGAGCCCCGCTGACCAGCTCCCCAGGGCCGGACGGCCGACTCCTGATTGCCCTGGGTCCGGCCCATGCCGCAAGGCCTGTACCCGCGGCGCGTCCCCGGCCCGCATGTTCGTAATGCCGGAGAATCTAGCGGAGCGAACGCCGAAGGCCATCTGGGCGTTACGGGGCCGGGCTGCGGAGGTAATGCGCTCCTTTACTGGTGAGTTGGTAGGCCCACGCGTTAGCGTCATCAATGTAGTGGTAACCGGCCGGCCCGAGCCTGCGGGCCGCGATCCGGCTTATCCCGGTCTTTGGCAGTCCTGGTGGTGGCGCTCTGTGAACCGCAGCCAGGGCGTCCTCAAGCCACGCAGGTAGTCCGCATACGGCTGGGCTGTGTGACGGCTGGATTTCCCGTGCCGCGCTGCGGCCGGCTGGCGTGAGTCTGACCTGGCGTTGCTGCGCAGGGCCGTGCAGCGTATCGACTTCGGCGGTTCGGGCATTGATGAGCCCGCGACGCATAAGCGCGGAGAGCGTCGCGCCCGATCCCGGGTCATGCATGTCCGCTTGCGCCAGGCTTTGCTGGACCTCGGTGAGGCTGGCCCGGGGATGGTCCGTGGAGTACGGGATCCACCTCCAGCGGGAAGCCGGATCGCGTTGCAGGTGCTGATGCCAGCGTCGACGCTGGCGTGTCTCGGCTTCCTGATCTGCCTGATAGAGAAGTTCGAGGTACTTAGCTTGCCGTGGGTTCAATGGGCGTGGCTTCGCGTACGCTGGCCCTTTCCGCGCAGGCGAAGCCACGTCGGCGCCCTTGTCAGCTGTAGACGTCTTCGAATCGTTCAAGCTCGTTGCGTGGCAGGAGGTATTCGCCGATCTTATTAGCGAAATGCAATTCGGCGGGCAGGGCGAGGGGATCGGCGTAGTGTGCGCATATGTAGCGGTGCTGATGCGCGATTGCAGCCCATGATGCGGCGTTGTCCCCGGGGTGCAGGACGGCTGCTGTGATCTCAAGAAGGCGCGGATTCCATACGTCCGCGAGTGTGTCGACCCGCATGCCGTGCTTGGTCAGGTGCGCTTCGAGTCGCGATCCGTGGGGGGAGCCATTTCCGGCGGAGTTCGGCTTCCCAGGGGTGCTGTAGAACCGGCGTGGGTGGTCGGCGTCTTCCCAGAGCCAGGCCGCGTGACCGACAGTGGTTTCGCCGATGATGTCGCCGTGCGCGAAGACCTGGCTGGTTTCATTGCGCAGGTTCGTGCGGAGCCGCAGGTGCCGAAGTCCCTTGAGCTGGCCGGCGGGAACTGGGGAATCGGGGTCGAAGGCAAGGACGTCCGGGTGCAGGTTGTCGTTGGTGAGCCCCTTGCACAGGCCGCGCATGTTCTGGGCCAGGCTGAACACAGCGGTATCGCTGCCGTCACCGACCTCCCCGATGACGTCGCTGAAGAATTCCTGCACCTGAACCGCAGTGAATATGCGCTCGGCGGTCTTGTCTCCCAGCGCCAGCAGAGCTTGCCGCATCGGAGTCCACTCACCGACGTGGGGCATGCGGACGCGGACGAAGGGCTCATCGGGAATGCGCGCGATTGCTAGCGGGAGGATGGCTCGCGCATCGCCGTTGCGGCGGACCACCCACAGACCCACGGTGGTGATCTCGTGCAGTGGCGCCTCGGGAAGGCCGAGCGTTTCCGGCGGAGTGATCAACCCAGTTTGCCGGATCAGAAGATCGCGGACACTGCTGCGAACTCGGTTGGAGCGGCTGTCCTCGGACTCATGCCCCGGTCCACGGCCAAGGGGCCTGGGGGGCGTGACGTTCTGGGTGAGCACATGAGCGTCCCAGGCACCGGCCTTGACTGCCTTCTTCGGATCGGTGTCAGGGCTGAAGCTCGTTGCGTCAGCCATCTCGATGAAGGCCAGCCGTGTCGCTCCCCGCGTGGATCGCGAGTCGAAATGGCGGAACGCCTCGTTCCGCCGGGTAGTGACAGCCGCAGCCACCCGGTCCTTGCGTGACGTGATTGCGGAATCGGTGGTGAGTTCGGAGCCCAGAGCCCCGACTGGCTCGATGCGGACGGTCACTGTCAGCGGGCCTTTCCGCTCGACGTGCTCGATGACCTCGGTGATGTCAGCGGGCGCCCGTTCGGAGTCGGTCCAGGTCAGCTCAAGCGCGCAGGACGTGGCGTCCATGAGCTCGGCGCGGATGGCCGCGGAGTCGAATAGCAGGGTCAGGTCGAGATGGCCGGTAGTGGCAGCGGCCAGATGCGCGGGATCAATGCGGGTCAGTGCTTCCTCGCCGGGGCGCTGGCGGGTGGTGGCCCGGAGCTTGGTGTAGGGCCGCACGGGGCGAGCGATGCCGCCCAGTGCGGGCTGGAGCTGGGTGAACAGGCGCCAGCGGTCGCGGGCGGACACGCCGTCCCCGACGGCGTGCCTGCATTTCTCGCCCAGCCCGTAGCGGAATGCCACCCCGGCCACCGGGCGCGCGTCCGGGTTGTGCTCGCTGGCCGGCGGTTCGAGGTGGGCCAGGGGATCGCGGGCGAGATCGCGCGGTGCGGGCAGGCGATCCTGAGTGGTCAGCTGGGCCAGGGTGGGAGCGAGGTCATCGTTCCAGCCGAGGTACCCGTCCGTGCCGCTCCGGCTCTTGTGCCACTTGATACTGGCGATCCCGAACGGGGAAGTGTGATCGGCCCAGGGAGATGGCGACAGCAGGTGCACCCCGATGGCGCGCTCGGCGTCGAAGACGGGGCTGCGCGCCCATCTGCGCATCCCGGCGTGGACGTGGATCCGCGGGGATGGGTCGAACGGCAGGGTCTGTGCGCTCAGCCGCAGGGTATAGGACCACGGATAGCGGGTGCCGTTCCTGCTGATGTAGACGTGCGGCGGCCAGGACACCATCTCCGCGCCGTTCGACCGGCTCGCGGTCCGGCGCCAGCCGAACTCGCAGCCGGGTACTGCTTCCTCGTGCTCGTGATCCCAGGCGGTGTAGTCCACCTGCCAGTTCGAGGACACCAGAGTGATGGCCAGCAGTTGCGGCAGAACGGCGAAGCCTTCCTGCGCGAGAGGCGTCCCCGGGGTGACGCGCAGGTCGCGGTCCTCGTAGCGCAGGTCCCCCGGGCGGAAGTCGCCGACGGCGACGGCGAGGGTGCCGATGTCGATTGGGGGGCGCTGTCCGCGACGGGCGGCCTTGGTGTTGCGTGCCGTGGCGGCGGCCACCAGGCCGCCGCGGACGCATTCGACGATGAGGTTCTCATTAGGGGCCGGGCCGTTGGCCACAGTGTTCCAGGCCAGCCAGGTGGCGCCGGCCAGACCGCGGGCGTCGTGGGTCAGGACCTGCGGCATGAGCGCGGAGATGGCGCTGGTGACCGCCCATAGCGGCAGGCCGCGCGGTTCGTCCGCGGACTCGCCGTCATCCGGCGCGAACACTTCGTCCCGCAGCGCCTGAGCCCAGACGGCGGGGAATTCGTAAGCGCGGTACTGCCCTAGGGGGTGGCCGCTGATGTCGCCGACGTGCAGCGCCATCGGCTGGAGCTTGTCATAGATCGCCACGGTATTTCTCCAGAAGTGTGTGCAGGGCGCTGTGCAGCGGCCGGTAGAGGGTGTCGGCAATGTGGGCGTCGGGGCCGTGGAGTGCGTCGTCAATCGCGCGGTACATCCCCAGCAGCGGGCTGTTGTCCTCGGCCGGGGCAAACGCCGCGTCGCAGAAATACACCCGGGCGGTCGCCCCGCCCCGGAGCATGCGTCCGGTCACCTGGTTCAGCGGCGGGATGTTGGTCCAGTCCATCGCGCGGCGCTCGGGCGAATCAGGCCTGGTCACCGAGTACTGCAGCGTGTCCTCAAGACGATCCATCCAGCGTCTTGTGGCCAGCTGGCGGAACATCCTTGCCCGGCTGCCGATCGAGGCGGTCGCTGGTCCTGCCGAGGGCAGTCCGTTGCGGATCTCTTCCACCGCCCAGCGGCTCATGCTCTGCACGTGGTAGCTGAGGTCTTCGGGGTGCAGGTGAGGGCGTACCAGGTACAGCGCGGCGCCCAGGGCAGCGACCTGCTGGTCGTTGAGGATGTTGTGCCCGCGCTCGATCGCCAGCTGAGGCGCGATTAGGATCCATACGTCGTCGTGGCTGGATAGCGTGTGGATACTGCCCCGGGCGATGGTGCTCCAGTGGTGGGTGACCGTGTCGTCGTCAGGGACCATCCGCAGGATCTGGTCTCGCCATTCCGGGCGCATGCGGACCAGTTCGCTGAAGGCTTCCTGGCCCTCCTGGTAGCTGCCGACCAGCAGCAGCAGCCGCTGCCGGCCGCCGGGCAGCGAGTCCCGGATCTCCTCCAGCTCGCTCGGTCGCGGCCCGCGCAATCCGGGCCGGGCCTTGCTGAGCCCGGCGAGGACTGTGCGCAAGGCGGCGGCCCGGTGCTCCCCGATCTGCCCGGACACCCGCACCGCGCGCTCGTTCCCCCGCTCGTCGGTGATCTTGACGGGCAGGTACTCCATCATGATCCGGTCAGCGACCGGGACGGACGCGGCGATCTTGGATGTCAGCACAGCGGCTACCGGAACCTGCACGTCGTAGCGCGGCGAGGTGCCCGCCCAGCTGGTTGCCGACAGCAGCAACGCGGCGGGACCGCGGTCATCCGGTGATTCCTGGTAGAGGTGAGGGAGGTTGAGCAGTAGCCAGCGGCCTACCCCGGCGCAGCGGAAAAACGACAGGCTGCCGAGCTGACCGGGCTGCAGCGACTCGTACTCGCGGTACTGGAACCCCAGAAGGTTGCCCATGGGTGCGTCGGGTACCAGCGGTACGTACTCCAGGGGTGGCTTGTGCACCAGGCTCGTGGACATCGACTCGATGCCGGTTTCGTTTTCGACCTCCCAGCAGCCCCGTGTGAGCTGTTCCAGTTTTCGCGCCAGCAATGCGATGACCATGGTCACCTGGAACCGCACCGCCAGGCGGTCGAGCTGCTGGGCGCCGACCTGCACGTCCGGCGACGCCGAGAGCCACTCGCGGATCTCGTCGTTGACGTCGGCCGGGTTGTCGTACCCTCGCGCTGTCAGGCTGCACAGGAACGCCACTCGCTCGTCGTCGCCGCCGTACCGGGCGGCGGGCTTGTGGATCCAGGCGCCGAAACTGTCGAGCCAGCGGGTACGGCAGTCCTCGTCGGTAGTCGACTGCGGCCCGCCCGCAGGCGGCCGGGGGACTGGCCGGCGGGCGATCTCGGCGGCCAGCCGCACCCCGAGCTGCCATTCGTTGAAGTACCCGTCGCGCAGCCACTCACGGATGTGGGCGTGCTCGCCCATCAGCACCCGCAGCCTGCCTACGAGCATGGTCGCGGAGCCGAGCTCGATCGTCCAGTCACGGACGGTGCTGGTGCCAAGATGCTGGCCCTGGGTCTGGCGGATGTGGCCTGCGAACAGTGTCTGGATCTCATCCAGCCAGGCGTCACGCCCAGGGCCGGCCAGCGTCTGTGACGGGCTAAATGCCTGGTCCCACTGGATCTGTACCCGGTCAGCCTCGTCGATGATGAAGCCATCGCTGCGCCGCCAGGCCAGTTCCAGGTAGCGCACCGCGCTGTCGGTCAGCTGGTTTGGCACGCGGCAGTGCAGCAGGCTGGGCGCGGTCGCTACCCAGATCGATGCCTCCACCAGCGCCCGCGACGCCTCATGGCGCCCGCAGGTGGCGAACATCGAGCAGTCGTAGCGCTCGTCACGGCCGGTTTTCTGCCGCTGGTCCGGGTCGTCGTTCCACGGCGTGAGCTTGCCCTGGCAGGGCGCGTCACGCAGCTTCCACGGCACCGAGATGTCCAGCAGTCCCTGCAGGGCGCAGGCAGTGGATACCCACTTCAGCCGGTCGTCGTCCAGCAGCGGCAGGCCGTGCATGCTCGGGTCGGCCGGACGGTGCAGTTGCTGCAGGTGCCGGCCCCGGGTGGCTTGCCCCAGGATGGGGGCCGCTTTGACGCCGTAGCATTCGAGATCGCGGACGGTGTTCAGGACGGACACGACATCGCCCAGCACGACCGTGAGGGTGTAGCCGTGCTGGGAGGCCCACACGCAGGTCACGATCAGCAGCGTCGTCTTGCCCACCGCCGGCATGCCTGCCACGTGGACAACATCATCCAGGCGCAGTGAACGCTGATGCCGTAGCCCGGCGGGAGCGTTGACCTGTAGTTCCAGGTCGCAGATCCGCTGATGCCAGTTGTTGTCCAGGCCCTGAGCGTGGTCGATCCTGTCCATCTCCCGGGCTGCAGCCTCAATGGCCGCCCACCGCAGCAACAGCGGCCGGCGCGTACGCCGCCGGCGGTGCGCTTGCGCCGGCCGAGCGGGCAGTGCGGCGGCGGGCACGACGACGCACTGATCGATCCGCGGCGCGCTGTACCGGGTATCGGCCTGGGCCAGTTCTGACCCTGCCGTGCGATGCGGCGGCCACCCACCAATCGCGTCGCGGTAAGCGTCGGTCCGGCCCGCGGCCACCGACACCGGCCTGAACGTCGGGGGGTGGTCCGCGCCTGCCACGTCGAACAACCGGAGGTGATCGGGGATTTTCTGATACCGGGCCAGCGCCGCGGACCACCTGTGCTCGGGCTTGAACTCCCCGATCAGCCACCGCAGCGACTCCGGCAGCGGTGTGCCGCGGTACTGCGGCGGGCGGAAGTCATAGCCGAAAAGCAGCGGCCACACATGACCGGCCGGTTGACCAGGCGCGTACTGGGTCAAGGCGAACAATCCCAGCTCGACGCCGAGCATCTCGGTGAGCTGGCCCGCCGGGAGCCCGGCTGCGTCGGCGGACTTGCGCAGGGCCTTGCGAGTGGCTGCCTGCCATGCTTGTCGGTCACGCGCCACAGACAACCTCCCCCGCCCGCCCGGTGTCCGGGCACCGGGCGATCAGCGCCTCATCGGTGAGGACCTTGATGTGCGGTTGACCGCGCAAGGCCGAGCTGTGCCGCCGGACGATGTCGCAGTAGCCGCGGTTACGGGCGACCCGGTCGGCAGGAACAACAACGAACCCGTCCTTGTAAGAGAAGGGATGTCCAGTCCCCCAGCCAGGGAACTTCTTGATATTGCGTGCGAGCAGATACGGCTTGCGCCAGTCCTTCACATCGACCCCGATCGCATACCCGTCAGGCCACCGCGCCACCAGGTCCAGCGCATCCAGCCCCGGGTACAGCACCACGCGCGCTCCGCGCGAGGCCAGTGCCGCCGCCAGCGCCAATTCGGGGCGCCCGGGCAGCGCGACAAAGCGCACCAGCTCGGCGCGCAACCGGTATCCGCCCGCCGCCTCGCGCAGCACGGGATCGCGCGCATCTACGGCTCGCAGGCACCGGGGGCTCTCACACAGCCACCCGCTTCCGCGGGCGGGCACCATCCACTGCCCGCATTGTCCGCATACCGCGATCTGTCCCAGCCACATCGAGATCGGGGAGATCGGCTCATAGGAGTCATCCAGCCACGACGCCCACTGAGGCACGGCCAGGAACCTGTTCTTCGCCGCCAGGAACTCGCCAGGGTCCAGAACCGCGTGGGACGTAGCGAACTTGCGCCACTCGGCATACAGATCAGGCCGCCCGGCCTGCTCGGCCCCGGTCTTGACCTGGCTGACCAGGGTGCTCTCGTGTACCTCGGCCACCACATCGAGCGCCTCGACTGACCACTCCAGGCAAAACTCCGACGGCTCACCGCCGATCAGCAGCAACTCGCCGCCGACCTGCGCATCGGCCTCGAATACCAGAGGCCACCCGTCCAGCGGCCTGGTAGCGCTCCAGCCCCAGACCAGGTCGCTGACACCGCGCGGCGCAGGAACACCAGCCAGCGCGCACACGGCGGCCAGGCGGTCCAGCCCCAGCTGCAGCGCCCGGTCATACGGGCGCTCCCTCTCGCTGACACCCCGCCACCCCCGCATCCGGACCAGCCCGGACGCGATGAGGCTGACAACCAACTCAGCCTCGCGCTCCGGCGAACCCCGACGCGAGCTACTCGTACCACCAGACACGAAAGTCACCGCACCAATGTAGGGACCGGCACCGACATTTAACGGAACTGGAGGAGAGCGCCACCAAGGCTCGTCACCCGATCGAGCGATACTGGCCTGGTGATGGTGCGCCGCGAGACTGAACTCAGGCGGACGGACAGTCCGGCCGCCGACCAGTCGGCAGATCGGGCGGCGCAGCTCGTTGCAAAATTCTCTCGGCCGGGCGGCCAGCGAGACGCGCCGTCCAGGTCGGCGAGCCACCACCCCGGCCCCGCTCGGGGGAGCCGCTGCGGGCCTCCTTCCTGCAGACCGGGTCACCCCAGCTGACAGGGCGCTTGAGATGGCCTGGGCGTGCCACGCCGAGCAACTCGATGACCTACAACTGAGCTGGATCGAGAAAGTTCATCAGCGCCAGCGTGGGCTCGTTCTGCCCGGTGAGAGCGTTGACCAGCATCTCAAGTCCGTAATTCGCGTGCTCAGTCGCTAGCTGCACGACTTCGCGGGGCCTGGTCAGAATCTCCTCACCTCGAAGACCTACTGCGACCAGCTCAAGGTGGATGATCCGCCAGGGGTCGCTGCTCAGCACGGCCCCGTCCATGAACTTGACGCGCTTGTCCGGGGCTGGCAGCGGCCGTGTCTGGCCGTGCCGGACGCCGAGACAGAAGCCGATCCACCATGCATCGATCTGCCGCGCGAATGGCTGATTTACCCCGACGTGCTCGCGGATGACCCGGTGAAGATCATCTGGCATGAACAGGTCGGCAGCGGCGTACCGGTTAATGACCTCGGCCATCAGATTGCCGCAGCCATATCGCGGAACGCGAGACCGTGCGCATTGTCGATGCGACGGGCACATATCCGGCACGACTGCTCGTGGGTGCATGAGCACGCCCGGATCACTGGCTCGTCGCCGAGCCAGTCGTACACGAGGTCGGCAGGGTAGTCCTTGCTGCATGAGATCGTGACGAACACGCCCGCGTGCTGCGCGAGCAGCTCGCCGACCTCCATGATCTCGGATCGGGTCAGCAGGAGAATCACCTGGTAAGGGGGCTCGTCGCCGGTTGGCGGGTGAGTGATGGTGCTGACCATCCGCTGCTTCACGCCGCCGGACACCATGCCCAGAGGAGTGTCGATGAGGCGCGGCGCGGTGATGCCGGCGACCTCCATCAGGGACCAGATGAAGGCCAGGGTCAGCGCGCGCTGGGATGCCCCGTTGAGTTCGTAGTCGGTGTCGAGGGTAGTGCCGTTCTGGCTCTCGACCACGATGTCGAAGTTCTCGGTGATGGAGACGCCGCGGAACACGCCAAGGCGAGCGTCCGGTTCCGCGCCGATGATGGACAGGAAGATTTCCTGCAGCCGGGCGGAGACCTTATCCACGTACTCTCCTTCGAGCCGGCCCTGGACCTGTTCTGCGAGGATCCGCAGGTCATCGGCCACGTCACGCTTGATAACCAGATCATGGTTGGCCCGGCGCTTCTTCAGGACCGCAGCGAGTTCCTGCTCGCGGTCTGCGACCTGTCCCTCGAAGGCGGCGATACGTTCGGCGATGCGGCCAAGCTCCAGGACCCCGTCACCGATCTTCTTGCCCACGCCGGCGAGGTCATCCGTGAGCGTCCGCACGCGGGCGTCATCGATGAGTCTTCGCTTGGTCTCGGCCTGCTTGAGTTCAACATCGGTGCGGACGAGTTCATCGTGGGCCGCGGTGTACTCAGCGAGTGTCGCGAGACGTCTCCGGGCGAACTCCTCGGTGTCCGCGCCGGCGGCGGCGAGACCTCGTGCGTCATAACGCAGCTCGGTCAGCCGCTGAGCTATCTCGGAGTTCTCGCGCTGCTCCTCTAGCAGTTGCTGGACGTGCTCTCGCAGCCCGGACCCAGGATGAAGGTCCGACCCGCAGATGCACTCGCCGTCTTCGAGCCGGTCTTCAAGAACCTTCAGTGACGTGTTGGGGATAACGCGCCGGTCGGCGAGTTCCTCGAGTTTTGCCCGGCCCTCGTCCACCTGCGTTCCAGCGAGCGCCCACGACAGCGGCTGGCCCCTGAACGCGGTGCGCATGTCGGCGAGTGCCGCCTGCTCACGTTCCTGGCATGCGCGCATGCGCGACTTCAGTGTCGCGATCTGCGCGTTGAGTTCTTCAAGGTCTCCGATCCCGCGGAGCTGGTTCAGCTCGCGCTCCCACTCATGCTGGTGGGTTTCCATGACTTTCTGGCGGTCTTCGATGACCGACCGGCTCTCCTCCTGTTCCGCGATCTGCCGCCGGAGGGCTTCGCAAGCCTCTTCGAGTTTTTGCGCGTCGCTGCCGCTTTCAGCTGACACGCGGCGCTTGAGGTTGCCAAAGACATGCTTGACGTCCGCGACGCCGGTCGTCAGCTGCTCGATCCCGAGCAGCTCGCGGATCGCCTGGTGCACCTTGCTCTGCCGTTCATGGGAGTGCACCCGTCCCGAGATGAACTTCTGGATGTCGTCACCGTTGGTGAAGAACAGGTCAGACAGTCGATGCGGGATGAGGTGCTCGATCCACGCGTCCGCCGGCATCACGGGCTTATCCCCCTCGGGAGCGAGGCGGAACAGTTTGACGTCGTCCTGGCCGCGTGGGTAGCCACTATCCGAGCCGGGTGTTTCGAGGACCATGCGCCGGAGGCGGTACTGGCTTGTCATGCCCATGTCGTCGGTGTGATCGAAAACGATCTCGACCTCGACCGCGACCGGGGAACCGGCGGGGCAGAAGGTGGAAGTGAGCCGCAGCGCATCAGCGTTAGCGACCTTGGGCAGGCCGTTCATGCCATAGAGGCCCCACAGCATGGCGTACAGCAATGTCGTCTTGCCGGACCCGTTTTCCCCGCGGATGACAGTCAGCGGCCGGGCCGGATCGACGGAGAAGTTGATCGTGACGTCGCGCATCATCTTGAAGTTGGCGATATGCACCGACCTGATGAGCATCAGCTTCCTCCGCCTATCGCGGCAACGGCCGACCGGCCGAGTGCATCGACGACCTTCGTGACGTCGTCTCGGCGTCTGCTGGTGTGCGCCTGGGATTGCAGCGCAACCACGTCGTCGAGCGCCTTCACAAGAGCGGCCCGGTATCCCGGATACCGCTCCTTGATGGTGAGAACTTCCTGCTCGGCAACGCCATGGATCCGAGGGGTGACTGCCATTCCTACCTCTGTCCTTAGATTGTGCGCTCCAGCCTGCTGATGACCGTCCGCGGGCCGTCCGGGTCGTACTCATTCTCGGCGGCGCCAGCGAACTCGCGGGCGCGCGCGAGCTCGCCGAGCAGGATCCCGCGGCCCTCACCGGCCTCGTCAGCTGGCGGCAGGACGATGAAGTCGTGAAGCGCGGCACGGCGCTTGCCTTCGGCTCTGCGGAGGATACGCCCGCGGCGCTGGACCCATTCCCGGCGCACGGTGCTCGACGCCAGGAGGTATGCCGTGTCAGTTTCGGGAAGGTCGATACCTTCGTCGAGCACCTTCATGGCGGTCAGCGCCTGATACTCGCCGCGGCCGAACGCCTCAAGGTAACGCTCCGACCCGCGTCGTCCCGTCTCGGTGTTGGTGAACTCATGGAAGCGGATGCCAAGCCTCCGCAGGAGGGCGTTGGCCTGGTCAAGCTGCCTCGCCCCGCCCAGGACGGGCGGTTTCGCCGAGGCGTAGATCAAGGTCCGGGAGACATGGCGAACGCCGGTCTCGTCGAGAACGGCCTCAAGCGCGGGTAGTTTGCCTGAGGCCTGCTCCAGGACGGCTCGCCGCTTGCGCAGCAAGTGCTCGATCTGGTCGTCGAGGCCGTCAGCAGAGCCGTCGTCCTGCCGGTTATAGCCCTTGCGGCGCAACTGCTTGCTCAGGTCAACGTACGCGGCGAACTCGTCTGTGCTCAGCGGTACCTCATGCAGGTAGTACCGGTAGGGCGTGAGGCAGCCGACGCTGATCGCGTCAGCGAGAGTGAAGTCGTAGATCGGCGGGCCGAAGAAGTCGAACAGCTCAGCGCTTCCGGTGTCGTCGTACTGGCGTGAAGGCGTCGCCGACAGCCCGAGCCGCACGTCGAAGCGCTGGGGTGCCAGCCGGAGGAACGTCGGCGCGCCCAGGTTGTGTACCTCGTCGCCGATGAGCATGGTCAGCACCTGCGGTGGCAGGCGGTCGATGGCCTCCCGCAGATTCTCGTCGCCGGTGAACAGCTGCTGGGTACATAGGACAACGGCTGCGTAGCTCGACTTGGTGGCGAGGCTTGCCTTGAGTTCCTCGATCCAGACGCGGCGCCTCGGGATGGTGAGGTTGCTCGGAACCGCCGGCTCGATCCCGAAGCGGCGGATGACCTCGATCCACTGGCGCATCAGCGGCGCAGTCGGCACGATGATCATCAAGAGCATCGGGCCGGCGTGGCGGTCCTGCTCACTCACCGCGGCGATCAGGGATGTCTGGGTCTTGCCACCGCCAGTGGCGATGGCCAGGATCCCGCGTGAGCCTGCTTCGAGGAACGTCCTGACGGCGACGCCCTGGTGCGCGTACAGGCCGGTCTCCCACTCGACACCTTCAGGCACGCGCAGCAGACGCGACGGCTGCGTCGTCACGCCAGGCGGAAGGGCCGGCTCAAGCCCGCGCATGTGATCGGCCTGCCAAGCCCGCCAGAAGTCATCAATGGTCGGAACGGCCTGCTTGGCGCCATGCTTCCTGATGACGCGCAGGCCATCGGTAACGTCAATCGCGAGCACGTGCGGGTTCTCGTTGTTCCAGTCACGTTCCCAGCCGCGGACCAGTTTCGCCACACGTGCGGCGGCGGCGGAACCATCCGCCCATGGCCGGTCGACCGTCATCTGCTCGCCGTTGACGAGCAGGCCCCGCGCCGTCGCGTTGCCCGAGCCATGAACGGCGAGCCAGTCACTCCCCCCGCGCAGGAGCCACTTCTTCTTGTGGTACTGGCCACGCGCCATCAAGGCAAAGCGAACCGCGAGCCGGCCAGCCGCGATCAGGTAGGCGAGGCAGTCAAGGGTGTGCTGCACAAGAGCGGACGCGGACAGCGAGGCATCGGTGAAAAGACGCTGCTCGGCCTCGCGGATTACCTGCTCAGGCGACCTGGTCCCGCGTTCCAGGGCATCACGATCCTCCTCACTAATCTCGGGGCTGATGAGGAGGCTTAGATGGCGGTCCGGATTTGCCAGGAACTCGGCTAGGCCAGGAGCGATCTGGGCAAGGCAGCGCGAGCTGAAGAACCCGGCCCCGATGCGGGCTTCGTCCGCGACCGCCATCGCCGGGATGAGAACCTCGCCGACTAGGTCATCTTCGGGGATCTGGTAGAGGGGCTCGGCCTTGCTCACGGCCTCGATGAGAGGTGTGCCCGGCACGTGCACCTCCGTCCCTGAGCTTCGATGGCGGCCACGCGCGTGCTGTCCCCCGCAAGGAAGAGGTGCACCTGGCGGCCTGTGATCGCGGGATCACGGCGCGAACGATTGTACGGGCGCAATCCGTCATTGTCTCGCCGCACAGACAGCGAGAGCCTCGCGGCGCTGTCCTTATATCCCTGCGGCCACCTCATATCTGCGGGGCCACCTCGGTGATATAGGAGGCTGCGGCCTGGCCCCAGAACATCCGGAGATCGCCGTAGTAAGAGTCGGGGGTCGGGTGCATGTTCTCGGCCTTGGCGTAGGCCATGAACAGCAGGTCGAAGCCGACCTTCATCCTGCGCGCGAACCGTAGTGCCTCCGCCGGGTCTACCTCATCCGCGCTGCGGGCCGCCATCGACTGGGCAGCGTCGTATACGTCACGGATGAAGGGATGCCCGTGGTTGAGGATCACGATGGCCTTGCCGTTGAGGTGGGTGATGTCGAGCATTTCCTTGCCCGGCCAGGTGCGGTCCGCGATCGTGAACGGGAGCGCCTCAATCGTCTCGCGGAGCTTATCGGCGACTTCCGCAACTCGCTCCTTGGCCGCGGGATCGTCGCTGGCGTCTGCGCCCGAGGCAAGGTCGTCGGTCAGATCGCTGACGACCTTGTCGACCTTGTCCTTCTGCTCTCTCGGTGACAGCTGTCCGCCGGCTCTGCCCCGAGGGGCCGTCGTGTCCGCCGCGGCTGCCGCCTTCTCTGCCTCCTCATGATCGTCATTCCCGGAACTCGACGCCGCGTCCATAAGGTCCCACTGGTCACGCAGCCTCTTCCGGGCTGCTTCGAGCGGTCGTCTGAGGGAGGCGCGCAGCTGGGTCCGGAGCTTGTCAACGGGCTCGGCGCCCTTCTTTACATGGCGGACCTGGAAGTACTCATCGAGCGTGGCCGGGAACTCGATCTCGACAGCCACGTACCGGTCGGCCTCGACGACGCGGGTGGGGTAGAAGTTCTGGACGAGCTCGTAGCTGATCTCGCGTCCCTGCCGAAGGAAGCTGATCTTGCCTTCGGTCGACGGTCCGATGTTCAGGTCCTTCAGGAACTGGGCGTCACCCCGGCCGCGGCGCTGAATGATCTCGTCGGCCGGGATCGCGACGGTGATGGTGACCTGGTGTTCATCGACATTGATTGTGTCGCGGGTGATCAGCTGCCCCTGCACGCGCTTGCCGACCTTCTTGTTCACCCGCGGGCTGTCGAGCTGGAAAGTCGGGTCGTGCAGTTCCGTGTCGCGGCCGTTCAGATCGATGCTGACGCCCTTGTCCAGGAACCGCCGGTAAGCGCGGGCAAGGAAAGTCTGCACCTCCGAGAGCTGCTGGGCGAGATCGGTCTTGTACCGGCCGCCGGTCTTGAGGCGGTCGACCTTGTTCCACACCACGAGCGTGCCCGACTCGTATGGGTCGCCGTCGTCGCTGAGCACAAGGTCAGAGTGCTCGCCGGGGAAGTCCGGCAGCGTCTCGCTCAGAATGAGCGTCTGGCTGCCGTCCCTGATGTCGTCGAGATCGAGCCATGCGTGCAGGACGCCGGCCTCGCCGAGCTGCCTGGTGTAGATGTCGAGCCTCCGCGCATGGCTGAGCGCGGCGAGCTTCAGCCCGACACCGAACCGGCCCAGACCCGACCGCTGCCCGTACCTGCTGGAGTAGCCGAGAGTCAGCACATGCGGGAGGGTTTGGGAGTCAATGCCGACTCCGTCGTCGCTGAACGCGATCGTGTCGATGATCTTGGGCTTGTCGCCCCTGGGATAGGTTCGGATCCGGATCCGCGTGGCGGCGGCCTCGATGGAGTTGTCGATCACCTCGCCGATCGCGCTGTTCAGGTCAAACCCGGCGTCGCGCCACGATTCGAGCGCCTTGTCGACCTGAATGATCTGAGCGGACGCTGATGCTTCGGCGCGCTCGTCGCCTGTACCGGATGCCGGTGCGGACGCGGAGCGAGTAGCGGCGGGCGCGGCACTGGAGTCTGCCATGGCGGATGCTTCCTTTGCGGGTACGGAGCCAGCGGCGAAGGTGAACGGGCCGGTGGTGGCGGGCGTCGGGTCGACCGGTTCGGATCGCCACGATCCGGGGAGCCCTGCCGTGGCAGTGCTGCTCGTGACGCTCCAGGGTGCATGGGCCGGAATACTTGCGGGCGCCAGAGGGAGGCCGCCGGAGCCGGCGCGGTATTCGGGTCCGCCCGGGGCCTGCTCGTCCTTGACGGCCAGGCTTCCGAAGTCGATCAGCGGCAGCTGGCCGACGCACTTATTCCTGCGGCCGGAGCTCATGCCGCCACCAGCGACCGCAGGCCGCAGTCCCTGGCATGGCGGCGGGCGCGGGACAGCCGCTGCTGGGCCTGCGTGACGCTCAGCCCGAGACAGGCCGCCGCGGTGGGCGCGTCGAGGTCAGCGAGCGCGAAGAGCAGCAGCGCTCTGTCCGGCCGGGTGAGCGGGGCGCTCGCGACCACATCGAACACGTCGATCAGCGCCTGCTCCGCTGGGCCACCGGGGTCAGCGGCCACATCCGGCGGCTCGGCGACCGGGTAAAAGGACGCGATCGCGGCCCGGCGCCTGATCTTGGTGCGCGCGTGGGCCAGAGCGCTGTCGAGCAAGTCCCGCGGATCGCCGGTGGCTTCCGGGTTGCGCAGTAGCTCGTCGAGCGCGAATTCGATACGCTGCTGATCCGGTACTGACCGCGTGGCGGCACAGCGTCCCTGTCCCAGGCATACAGCCTCGATGACATCTTCCGACAGAACGGGCCTGTCGCCCTCGGGTTGTTCTGGCATAGGCTTGCCTTCCTCCTTGGCTGCGACCCCGCTCGCGCTGTCGGGTCACGGCCACAACGGATGTGTGGGCATGGTGCCTTATTCAGTTGAGAAGGACACTAGCTAAAGAACCTGACCTGCGAGCGTCCTTTCCCTCGTCCGTACAGGTGCACGATCGCTGCCTTTCTTGCAGGCCCGGCCCGGATGACGCCGGCGAGTTCCGGGCCGAAGGCGGCAGCTCAGTCCGAGGCCGGTCATCCTGCCGGACGCCCGATCCATCCTTGGGTCATGGCGGCCGGGTATCCCGCACCGGGAGCTATCAGCCGCGGCTCAGATATGGCTACCATTTGTACTCCTGGTGAAAAATTGGCGAGGACGACTGCTCACACCAGGAGTGGATGACGGTGGCCGCTCCCCGCCCTATTACCGCTTCCGGCGTCAGCAGTGAGATCTACTGGCCGAGCGCCATGACGGTCGGCAGGATTGTCACCAGGAGTGGCTAGGGTGATAGACGTCAGGAGTCTGCGGGCCTCAGGCGACGACTGGCGGCGCTAACCGCGATGGCGCGGGCGAGCGCCAGGAGTGGCTAGAGTAGAGGATGGCGGTGATCATGATGACTCACGATAAGGCGGAGCCGGGCGAGATCTACTGCGATTACAACGCTACAGCGCCGCTGCGGGCGAGCGCGCGCGCGCAGATGCTGGCGTGGCTTGGCGACCAGACGGGCAATCCGTCGAGCATCCACGCCGCGGGCAGGCGCGCCGCGGCGGCGGTCGCGCACGCCCGCGAGCAGCTTGCCCGCCTGATCGGCGCGGCCCACGGCGAAATCGTGTTCACCTCTGGTGCCACGGAATCGAACAACCTCGCGCTGCACGCTGCGCTTGCCGGCCGCCCGGACGCCGCGCTGATCATCACGGCGGTGGAGCACCCCGCCGTGCTGGAGTTCGCGCGGGCTCGCACGGCCCCGCTCGTCGTCATCGGCGTGGATCATCACGGGCATCTGCATGCCGATCGGCTGGCTGCCGCGCTCCGCACGGCGCCGGGTGCCGTGGTGTCGGTGATGGCAGCCAATAACGAGACCGGCGTCCTGAATGATCTCGCCGGCATCCGGGCCCTCACCCGCGAGCACGGCGCGCTCTTGCACACCGACGCCACGCAGCTGGTCGGGAGGCTGCCGATCGACGTCACCGCGCTCGGCGTCGACATGCTGTCCCTGTCGGCGCACAAGTTCGGTGGTCCCCAGGGGATAGGCGGTCTCTACATCCGCCGCGGACTGCCGCTCGCGGTGGCGCCCCTGCAGCGAGGCGGGAACCAGGAACGCGGCTGGCGTTCCGGGACGCTCAACGTCGCGGGCATCGTCGGCCTCGGCGCGGCGGCGGAAGACGCAGCCGTCCACCTGACTACGGAGATCACGCGCGTCCGCGCGATCAGGGACGAGTTCGAGCAGCGCCTGACAGGCACGATCGCGGGCGCGTTCGTCAATGGCGACACCGAGACCCGCCTGCCTGGCGTCAGCAGCGTTACCTTTCCAGGCCTCCCGGCGCAGGCCGTGCTCGCGGCCATGCCGGAGGTCGCCGCATCCGACGGATCGGCCTGCGCATCCGGATCACTGAGGCCAAGTCACGTCCTCACAGCCATGGGATATGCCCCGGATGACGCTGACAGTGTCATCCGGTTCTCCTTCGGTCACGCCAGCACGGCCGCCGATGCATGGCGCGCCGCCGAGAAGACCCTCGACGCGGTGAGGCGCGTCCGCGGGGCAATGGCCGGCACCACGCCCGTCAACGAGACCGGGCCTTTCCGGCACGCAGCCGTGCCACTCACCACAGGGAGGACGTCTTGAGCAGCCGCCTGGCAGAGAACGCCCAGCGACGCTTTGCCGGACACGAGACGTTCGCGCCGCGGTTCGGCTGGCTGCGCAAGGCACATATCGCGGTGAGCACGACGCCTGCGCCCGTCAGTAACGGCCGCACGCCGCCAGGCAGCGACGCGTTCCTCCGTCCCAGCGCGCAGATCGACCTGGGCGTCGGCAAGAACATGGTCACCTCGATCCGGTACTGGGCCCAGGCATTCGGAATCACGTGCGAGGCACCGCAGGGTGGTGCATCGCGAGCTTTTCTCGCCCACCCCACAGAGGAAGGCCAGTGGCTGCTCGGTGACGACGGCGTCGACCCGTGGCTTGAGCACCCTGCGAGCCTGTGGCTGCTGCACTGGTGGCTGCTGCGGCCAAAATGCCTTGCGCCCACCTGGTGGGTCACTTTCTACGTTCAGCCCTCGGCCCGCTTCCACGAACACGAGCTGACCGCTCTCGTAGAGTCACAGGTCGCCCTTGCCGGCTGGGATGCCGTGATGACGTCCTCGGTCGCGAAGGACGTCGACTGCCTGACGAAGATGTACGCACCACGCCGGTCAGCCACTGGCTCCCCCGGCAGCGTGGAAGACCTGCTCGACTGCCCGTTCCGGGAGCTCGGGCTGCTGGAAGCAGTGCCCGGGACGCCCAGGACCTGGCGCTTCGCCGACGTGCCCCGCCTTGCCGTGCCGCCGGCCGTCGCCGGCTACGCCGCCCTGGACTACATGGCCCGCAACGAGCTGAGCGGGCAGGTAACAACAGCGCGCCTTGCCCACGAACCCGGGGCGGTCGGCCACGCACTGCGCATGACCGAGCCCGCTCTCGCTGCTACCCTCTCCGACCTGAGCGCCCGCACCCCGGAACTGCGCGTCGTCGACAGCGTCGGGCAGCGCTCCCTGATCGTCAACGGCGACCCCGCCCAGCTCGCCCGGGCGGTCATCAACGCCCACTACCGAGGCGATGACCCGGCTACCGTATCCGGGCGGCGTGCCGCCAGCGCCCCCCGCTCGGCGCGGACAGCACCATCTCGGACCGCACCGCCGGGAACGCGGAAACGCAGCGGCAGCGCGCGGAAGGCAACGGCATGACACGGCCGGCGGGCATCGCTGTCCCCAGAGGGATCACCGTGACCGGCAGCCGGCTGCGGTCAGCCAATGTCGAACACGACATCACGGCAAGCGCGATCCAGAGTTACGTCCTCACCAGCCGGGGTGCCGACCTGCTCCGCCGCGTCGCCAACGCCATCAGCGACAGCGACGTCACGCGCGCCTGGGCAGTGACCGGCCCCTATGGCACGGGGAAATCATCGTTTGCCGTGCTGCTGGCCGCCCTGCTGTGCGGCAGCGGCGACGACCGGCCATCAGCCGGACCGGATCCGCGCGCCGCTGCGCTGGCCCTGCTGAGCCACCATGACAATGCCCTCGCCGACAAGTACCGCGACGCGACGAAACAGCAGCTGCTGCTGCGCGCCGCAGTCACTGCGCGACGTGAGCCGGTCATCCGCACAGTGGCCCGGGCCCTGCACAACGCCAGCGCGGCCGATCCCGGGCTCGCGGAACTCGCCGCGGTCAGCGGCGAGCCCCTCCCGGCACCCGACGCCCTGCTCCAGGCCATCGCGACTGCCGCGAAGATCCGGCCGCTGCTCATCATGATCGACGAGTTCGGGAAGAACCTCGAGTACTTCGCGGCGCGGGGAGAGAACGCTGATACGGCGGACGATCTGTATTTCCTGCAGGAACTCGCTGAGCTTGCCGCAGGCGAGCGGGCGGCGCCCATCTACCTTCTCACCTTCCAGCACACCTCGTTCGCCGACTACGCCACTCGCGCCGCGGCGTTGCAGCGACGCGAATGGAGCAAGATCCAGGGGCGCTTCCATGACATCGGGTTCGTCGATGAGCCTGCCGATGTCGCGACGCTGGTGGCCGGCTCGATCCGCAGCGACGACCTCAGCATTCAGTCCCGCAAGGCCATCGACCGCTATGGTGACGACGTCGCGCGGCTGTGGCGTGATCACGGCCTGGAGTCCCTGCTTCCCGCCGATCCCGGCCTGCTCGTGGCGACCTATCCCCTGCACCCGCTGACCATCGCCGTGCTGCCTGCGCTGTGCGCCGCGCTCGGCCAGCACGACCGGACGCTAGCGGGATTCGTGACCGGCGACGAACCCCACACGGTCGCCCGATTCCTTGCCCAGCATGACGGCGACGAGGCAGTCACTGGTAAGACAACGCTCGCGACGCTGAAACTCCCGGCGCTCTACGACTACTTCGCCGCGTCGGTCCGGAGCCCGGCGCTCTCATCAGCGCACGCGTCACGGTGGCTGGAAATCGAGGCCCGGCTAAGCGGCATCACCGACCTCGACCCCGAGGACGCGGCCCTGCTGAAAGCGGCTGCGCTGCTGAACGTCATCGACTCCTCCGGTGTCCTGCGGGCGAGCGCGGCGAATCTCACCTTCGCTACCCACGAGCCGCAGCAGCTGACCGCGACCGCCCGCACAGGCACCAGGAAGAGGCTGCAGCGCCTCAGCGACGCCGGCTACCTCACTTACCGCAGGCACTCCGACGAATACCGGCTGTGGGCGGGCACCGACATCGACATCCGGGCTCGCTTGCAGGCCGCACGCGACCGGCTCGGCGGTACCGAGATCGGGGCGCTGCTGACCCGCAGCTACCTGCCGCCCGCTATCGTCGCCGGCAAGCACAGCCAGGTCACAGGCCTGCTGCGCCATTTCACCACGGTCGTCACTGAGCCTGAAGGCACCCTGCCTGCGCTGGCGGCGTTCCCCGGGCCGGCCGACGGCACCCTGGTGCTCCACCTCGGCACATGTCACGACGTGCCGACGCTGGACAGCGCCCTGCCGATCCTCGTCGGCGTCACGTCCGATGCCGATGACATCCGGGACACTGCCGCTGACGTCCTTGCCCTTGACGACCTGCTCGCCGCACCTGATCTGGATCCGGTCGCCCGGGCCGAGATAAGGGAACGGCTCGCGGCGGCGCGCTCGGGCCTGACCAGCTTGCTCGCGCGCGCCTACGACCCGTCCCGGCCGGATGTGACCTGGACACTGCAGCTGCCGGGCGTAGCAGAACCAGAACCGGTGCGCTCGGCAAGCAGCCTTTCGGGGCTGGTATCCGCAGCTTGCGAGACCGCGTACGAGAACTCCCCGCACATCCGCAATGAGATGCTCGGACGCCATCAGCTCACCAGCCAGGGCGCTAAGGCACGGCGGGAACTACTGACCGCCCTGATCAGGCATCCCGATGAGCCGCAAGGCGGCTTGGAGGGACATGGCCCCGAAGTCGCCATGCACGCCGGCGTCGTCATGCATCTCGGGCTGCACGGCCGCATCGCCGGAGAGCACGCTGCCACCGACGACCCGGGCACGGGCTGGACCGCGCCGGGCGAGTCCAGCACCGCCCGTCCGGCGTTCATGTTCATGCTCGACATGATCCGGGCAAGCCAGCCGGGCGTGTCCGTCGCCGAGGTGCAGCTTGCGCTGCTCAGACCGCCCTACGGGGTCAAGGCCGGCCTGTTCCCGATTATCCTCACGGCCGGGCTCATGCACACCGAAGACGACGTCGCCGTGTTCGAAGACGGCTCGTTCACCCCTCGCATCACGCCCGAGTTCATCGAGCGCCTCACCAAGACCCCCGACCGTGTCCTGCTTCGTCACGCTCCGGCTGCCCCCGGGCAGCGTGCCGCCGTTATCATCGGCCTGAGCGGCATTCTCGGCATCACCGATTCACACCGCGCCCGTACCAGGACCCCGTCACTAGTCCGGGTGACCGCCGCCCTGCTTGAGGTCGTGCGAAGTCTGTCGCGCTACGGGGCCCAGACTCGATCGATATCCGCGACCGCGCAGCAGGTCCGGGAAGCACTGCGCACTGCCCGCGATCCCGAGCACCTGCTCTTCGCCGACCTGCCGCAAGCGGTCGGCCTTTCCCCGATATCGGCCGACACTCCGACCGACACAAAGCAGGCCGCTGAACTCGTCGCACGGCTCGCCGACGCAGTCCGCGAGCTGCGCGACATCGGGACCAGCCTCGAAAGGGCGGTCGCCGCGCGCTTTATCGCTGCGATGAAGGTCCAGGGCCCGCTGCCCGCGGCCCGCCGGGCGCTGGCTATGCAGGCCGACGGAATCACGACCGCTGTCGTGAATCCCCCCGTGCGGGCGCTGCTCAACCATGCCAAGCAGACCGATCTGCCCGACGACGACTGGCTAGCACAGACCGCGCTCATCGTCGGCGGCGAACCTATGCCCTCCTGGCGCGACGAGAACCTCGATCGGTTTGCCGGCCGGCTAGCCGAACTCACAGCAACCATCGCCAGGCTGTTCGCATTGCACTTCGACGCATCGCAGGCCCGCGGCGAGAGCTTCGACGCCCGGCGCGTCACCGTTACCCGCCCGGACGGACGGGAAGAGCACCTCGTCGTCACCATCCCGCTCGACCGGCAGAAGGAAGTAGACGCAGCGGTCGAGGCCGCCATCACCGCAGCGCGCCAGGCTTTCGGGGATGACGGCGAGCGCATCCTGCTCACCGCGCTCGCCACGCATGTCCTCGAAGACAAGGACACCGGCGGCGAGCCGTCCGGCCTGGCCGCAGCCTCACGCACCACCGCAGCCACGGAACGAAGGAGTCACAGCGCATGAGCACCAGCAACGGCCCTCAGCAGGCCGGCGCAGGCGCCGAGCCCGACGACGCGTCCAAGACCGTGCGCCACGTACTCGGCATCTCCGGCGGCAAGGACTCCTCAGCGCTGGCCATCCACCTGCGCGACCGGATTCCGCAGATGGAGTACTTCTTCTGCGACACCGGCTCTGAGCTTCCCGAAACCTACGACTTCCTCCTCCGGCTCGAAGCTGCGCTTGGCAAGCCGATCGCCCGGCTCAACGCTGAACGCAACTTCGATCATTGGCTGCAGGTCTACCAGGGTGCGCTGCCGAGTCCGCAGATGCGCTGGTGCACCAAGAACCTGAAAATCAAGCCGCTTGAGGCATGGCTCGGCGACGACCAAGCAGTCAGCTACGTGGCCATCCGCGCAGACGAGAACCGCCTTGGCTACATCTCGACCAAACCGAACATCACCACGGTGTTCCCGTTCCGCGACGACGGCATCGACAAGGACGGGGTGATGCGCATACTTGATGAATCCGGCGTAGGGCTGCCCGATTATTACGAATGGCGGACAAGGTCCGGGTGCTACTTCTGCTTCTTCCAGCGCAAGCACGAATGGATCGGTCTTGCCGACCGCCACCCGGATTTGTTTGAAAAGGCCGTCGCCTACGAAGACAAGATCCGCTACGAGCAGACCGCAATGCAGGGACGGCAGTACAGCTGGTCCCAGGGAGAAACCCTGCAAGAACTGCTGGCGCGACGCGACGAGATCGAGCAACGCCACCAGGAGACCATGGACCGGGCTGCCAAGCGAGTCAGGCCGAATCGGCCCCTGCTAGAGGTGCTATCCGATGCGCTGGACGACGATGACGACGAAAGCGGCTGCACGGTCTGCCACGTCTAACATCCCGGCCCGCCCGGCATCCTGGCGGCGGTAGTGGGACCTTCCGTCGGCATGAGTGCCAGGACATCAGTGCGTCGCAGGTCTACGGCAAGTCCGTCAAAGGTTAACGCAGGCCAGGTGAGGGAGTGCAGCTGCCAGCGGATGCACCCGGGACCGCCGGGCCGGAGACTGCGGCGCGCCGCACTTGCCGGATACGGAAGACTCGGCGGATGGGAGCGATCGGTCCGGGCCGGCGGTTCGGGCAGCGGGTGACGACCGGCCGGAACCCACTGGGCAGCGGCGGGAACGGCGAGGTCTGGAGGGTCGGGGGGACGACGGCAGGGCGGGTGCCATCAAGCTGCTCGGGCGCGGTGGCCGTTCTGGCAGGTACCGGCTGGGCCGTTTCCGGGATGAGGTCCGGTTCCTCCTCGCCCACCCGGAGGTTCCGGGCATCCTGCCGGTCCTCGACAGCTACATATCTGATGACCTAGGCCAGCCGTCCTGGTACGTGATGCCGGTAGCGGTCCCGATCCGGGAAGCCCTGGGGGACGACCCCGCGCCGGGAGTGGTAGTCGCGGCCGTGGCGGAGATCGCCGTGACGCTCGCTGCGCTGGCAGCCGAGGGGTGGGGCACCGGGATATCAAGCCGGGCAACCTGTTCCGGCTCGGCGACCGGTGGGTCGTGGGAGATGCGGGTAATGAGTGTTGAGGAGTTCCGGGACAGGGACGTCGATTACCTGGGCTGGGTGGCGGCGCACCCCGACGGCTATGTGATCAACATTGGCCGTAGTCGGCGCGGCTACGCCCGGCTGCACCGCGCCACCTGCGGCACGATCACCAGCAGGCCCCCGTTCACTGGTCCCTACATCAAGATCTGCTCGGGCGCGCTAATGGAACTTGATCGATGGGCGCTGTCCCGCATCGGCGCGGTCGCCGAGCGCTGCGGGACATGCCGGCCGCTGGGGGACGCGGCGTCCGGCCAGCAGCCTGGACCAGCTGAGCCCGCGGCATCGGCCCGGGCAGATAGCGCTGCTTCGCCCGGCACGCCGACAGGCCAGGCGTGGGAGATCGATGGACCCGGCGATGACCGCCGGCAGGTATGGCTGTGGGACACCCGCTACATCCCATATGAACGGCTCACTCCTGGCCAGCACGCCGCTCGCGATGCGCTCCGGCTCCGGGTAGGGTCCCTGGCAGCCGCAACCGGGGAGATCATGCATGCGAGCTACGCCGGCTTCAAGCCAGCGAACATGGACGTAGAAAACCTGGTTCTCTGCAACATCGACGCCACCGCCGGCGGCTGCTTCCGGTTGGCCGTCCGGCATGGGGTGCGCTTTGAGGTGGCGGTCGGCCCACGCCGTGATCCGCCGTCCGGCCGGCACTTGGCCTGCTCCTACCAGTACCGGCTAATCAGCCCCGGCAGCAACCTGAGCCACTGGCGGACCGTCCGGCGCCTGGTCGGCTTCACCGGAGCTGATCTCGGCCGGTTCCCTTCGGCCAGGCGGCTGGAACAGGTGTGGCTCGCCATCCACCACGCGGAGGCACAGACCGCCGGTCAGCCCGCCGCCCCCGCAACGCCGTTCGCGGTCTTCCTGACCCTCAGCTATCCGCAGGCCCAAACGGCGGGCGCTGACCCGGAACTGGTCAAGGCGCTCATGGACGGCACCGTCGCCGCGTTCCAGGCCCACGGCAACCACGGGACGGTCGCCGAGATCGCCACCCGGCTCGCCGTTGCCACCGGGCGGCCGGCGGTCCTGATCGCACAGACGTTGCTCAATGACAGGCGCGCGGTCCTCGGCATCACTGGCATGCTCGTCCACCTGCGCGGAACCGGAGTGCAATGGAACCCGGCCGATCACCTGTGCATGGCCGGACAGGTCCTGTGCCGGCAAGCTCCCGGTGGAACGTGGGCGCTGTCTGGAGAGATCCACGCCGTCGAGCAAGAATACCAGGCGGCCTGATGAGCTTAAAAATCTTGCCCAGGTCTATGGGAGGTATATCGCAGGTCTACGCGAGGTCAATCACCGCGTGTACAGGAAGCCCCTGGCAAAGCCGTGTTACCAGAGGTCCGGGCATCAGGCTCTAGCGATCCGTTGCGATTTTCAGCGCATTTCCGGGCGTCGGGACGCGTCTAGCTTGCAGCCACGCTAGCAGGGGTTATTACGGAGCGTATCTGCCGCTTGGGCACGTGGCCGTCGCCATGTTTGCTCCATGTTTGCTCGGATGTCGCGGTACCATCTGGCAGTGCCCGGTATCAGGCGGCACTGAAATTGGCGGAGTCGCGGACAAGACGGCACCGCCAGTCATTATCTGGTAGCCGACGGACGCAGAGCAGCGGACTCTTAATCCGCGGGTTCGGGGTTCAAGTCCCTGGCGGCGCACCCGTCCTGACCTGGCCTTATACCTGTTCAGGGTTCCCTCGTGAAGGCCGTTTCTGGGCCATGTTTGCTCCACGTTTGCTCGTCAGTCCGGACCTAGTCCCACGGCCCGGTCGGAGCGCCCCGCGGACCCCCTACCGATGGCTATACAGAGCGTGACATCTACCGGAAGGCGCAGCTGGAGGGTCCGCACCCTGCGCGGCGGGCCAGCGACCGGCGTCTGGATGTCCCGCTCGCCGAGCCTGACCACGCCGGCGACATCTCCGGCGGGCAGGGGATTTAGCCGGGCAGCACGGTTCAGCCTGGGATGCGGTACTGGCGCCGGCTCAGCAGCAGGCCGGAGTGTCCGCTCGCAGGACCGGCACGCCAGGATCGCCTCCCAGGTACATGCGAGGTCTACGGGGAGGTACACGCCAGGTACATGGGCTGCCGGCACCCAGGTCCCGAACAGGCCGGCTTCGGTACCGGACAGATCGGCGTCGCGCGGTTCTGCGGGCTCGCTCACCGACTGCGGACCACGGTGCGCCTGCCCACGCGGAGCCACCGGCGGGCCGGATGAGTGCTGCTACTTGCCGGCCAAGAGGCCGCGCCGCGCCAGGAGTCATGTAGGTTTCGGCGCGGACGGCACGGCAGGGCACGGGGAGCTTGGGTTTCTCGTGGTTCCCGGGCCGTGGCATTGGGCTCGTGTCTCAGGGGAGCGGCATTTCCTGGCTCTGCGATGCGGCCAGTAGCGGCGCCGCCAGGCTGCCGGTGAGTTCTGGCACGATGCCGAGCTGCTGCAGGTCGGCGACCGGGCTGGTGACCAGGGCGACGACGTTGGGCAGGGAGCTGCTGGCGGCCAGCTGGCGGAGGGTGGCCGTCTCATACACCAGGAACGGCGCGAGTTCGGCGGCGCGGAGCACGACGTTGGCCGTCGTACCGGTAGCGCAGGTCGACCAAGGGCTCCCCGGCCAGGCTGGACAGGGCGGCGGCGTCCTCGGGGCGCAGGTCCAGGTTGCCGCCGCGCAGGGCATGGCCGTTCGAGCTGAGCCAGGCCAGGAAGGCCGTGAGCGCTTTGTCGAAGCCGTCCCCGGCGGGCTGCAGGACTGACAGCGGGATGAGGCAGCCGCAGTCGCACTCCCATTCGATGGGATGGCTCAGCTCGGGGACGATCGTGAAGCCCGCGCGGGCGAGCAGCCGGCCCCAGGCGCCGATGCCGAATTCGTGATTGTTCTGCTCGACGGAGACCAGCAGCCCGTCGTCGGCCAGCAGGCGGCAGGCCTGGTCAAGGAGCGGGAGGGGGCGGCTTTCCCAGGCGTGGTACCAGCGGGCGTAGCCGACTGCGTCGGTGTCGCCGCTGGGGCAGTGCCCGGCTATCTCGTTGAGCATGTTGTTGGCGATGCAGCTGGCCACGACCAGATCGGCGGTGCCGGGCTCGATCCCCAGATCGCCGGTCGCGTCCGCGGTGACCGCCCGGACGTTGCGGTGCCCTGCTGCCAGCGCAGAACCTGGGTGAACAGGGTCATCAGGTCGCTCTGGTCCACGGCCACAATGTCGGCGGCGGGCCACAGCGACGCGATCCGGGTGGTCAGCTCGCCGGAGCCGCAGCCGAGGTCGACGATGCGGCGAGGCTGGCGGTTACCGAGGCAAGAGCGCAGGGTCTCCAGCGCGGTCGCGGTCGCGGCCCAGCGGCGCTCCTGCTGCTGCGGCTCCCAGCAAGGCGCTCCCAGGGCGTCCCGGCGGGCACCAGCTCGCCGCTCGACCCGCTGTAGACGATTTTCAGCGCGGCGGTCTTCGCTCATCGGTTCCTGCCTCTGTGGCGTCGGCTGCGAGCGACAACGATAATCGCCGCGACCGTGACCCTCAGCTCTTTCGATTCACTCAGGCCGACGTCAGCAGCCAGGACGTCCTGCAGCTGAGTTCTGCAGGGTCTCCGCGGCGATGGCACATCGGCCCATCTGCCACCTGCGATTTCCCCTGCGGCTCGGCGGATGGCATTCGGGCCTGGTCTCAGGCTGATGGCAGATCCGATTTCAGCGACGCCCTGGACAGGAGCTGACCCCTAGGCCCGCCTTGGTGTCGTTGCAGCTGGACCCCACGGTCTGTCCCCGTCCTTCCGAAAGGCGCTGCCCAGACCTCAGCCCTGGTAGGCCCAAGGCGGGTCTCCCGCTGGCTGTGGTGCTGACGCCAGCACCGCGTTCCGAACCTCATCTGCTGTGGCCGGGAAAGTCGTGGCATCCCGCCGGACGTAGAACTCCACCGGCTTGTCTTTCCTGCCCGGCAGCGTGATGCCGTAGGGCCGGTTCGCGCCTGCCCCGACCGAGAGCACCA
>Ga0307372_10002639_pt1 | contig 29347 bp, 31 predicted proteins | sample OX1MG_FD_202533 | JGI IMG/M metagenome (GOLD analysis project Ga0307372, IMG submission 202533) | Soil microbial communities from Risofladan, Vaasa, Finland - OX-1 | ecosystem: Environmental > Terrestrial > Soil > Coastal area > Acid sulfate soil | place: Finland: Risofladan, Vaasa | collected... | reverse complement strand
CGCAGGCGACGCGCGCGCTCGGGCTCTTTTTCAGGCAGGCGTCGAGCACCGCGTCGGAGATCTGGTCGCAGATCTTGTCGGGGTGTCCCTCGGTCACGCTCTCTGAGGTGAGAAGCAGGTGTCCGCCAGATGCGGTCATCGAGTGCCTCCAGTCGGCAGCCGGTGCGGCGGCGCCGATACGAATCCGCGCTAGCGCCCTGCGCCCGCGCGGATGACCAACCCCGTTGCGTTTTCCACGATTCTAGGCGCGGCGCCGTGGCCCACCGAGGCCCGCGCCTCCGCGGGCGTGCGGGCGGGGCGTTCAGGACCAGAGCGAGTGGGCGACGCGGGCCACGAGCTCCAGCTTGGCCCGCTGCTCGGCCTCGCTCATCGGGGCGTTCGCCGCGGAGGCGAAGCCGCACTGGGTGGAGAGGGCGAGCTCGCCCATCGGGCGGAAGTGCGTCGCCTCGGAGATGCGCGCCTCGACCACCGCCTCGTCCTCGAGGGTGCCGTCCTTGGTCGTGAGCAGGCCGAGGACGACGAGCGTCCCCTCCCGCACCGCGCCGATCGGGGCGAAGTCCCCCGCCCGGTCGGTGTCGTACTCGAGGAGCACGACGTCGACGTCGAGGTTCGAGAAGAGCTGGTCGGCAAGGGCGCCGTAGCCGCCCGAGGAGTGCCAGGCGCCGCCGCGCATGTTTCCCCGGCAGACGTGCAGCGCCCGCGTCACCCCCTCGAGGCCCGTGAAGACCGACGAGTCGAGCGCCGCGTCGAAGGCGACCTGTGCGTCGATGTCGTGGCCACGCGCCTCGTGGAAGGCGCGCGTCTCGGGGTCGGTGAGCGAGCCGTAGTTCGGCGCGTCGAGCTGCAGGTAGTCACAGCCCTCGGCGACGAGGCGGCTCGCCACCTCGCGCTGGTAGTTGCGCACGTCCTGGAGGAAGTCCTCGACGCGCTCGTAGGCCGAGGTGGAGCGCTGGTCGGACCAGTAGCGACGGCTGTAGCTCGGCGCCGCCATCGTGTACTTCGTGCGCGCCGTGGCGTGCGCCGCGAGGAAGGGGAACTCCTCCCCCACCGGGTGCTCGGACTTGGGCGTGATCTTGCGCACGACCGTCGAAGCCTCCGACGGGTTCGCGAGGCGGGCGTTCGCCGGGTAGGAGCGCTCGCCGGGGAGGATCTCGAAGCCCTCGAGGTGGCGGCTCACGTCCGCCCAGGTCGGCCTGCGCATCTCCCCGTCGGTGATCACGTCGAGGCCCACCGACTCCTGCAGGGCGATCGCGGCGAGCACCGCCTCGTCCTCGATCGCCGCGAGCTCCGCCTCGTCGAGGCGCCCGAAGGCGGCCTCGGCCCTCGCGTCGAGCACGACGGCCGGCTGCAGCAGGCTCCCGACCACCTCGGCGCGCGTCGTCGGCTGCGAAGTTTGCATCTCGGCCCTCCCTTGTCGGGCTCAACGTAACGGAGCGGCGGGCGAGTCGCGTTGCGGGCCGCCGCTGGAGGAAGATGGCGCGATGGACAACGACCCGGCCGACCTGTTCGAGATCCTCAGCACGACACGGGCGATGCGGCGACTGAAGCCGGACCCGGTGCCGGACGAGCTCGTGCGGCGCATCCTCGAGGCGGGGGTCTTCGCCGCGAACTCCGGCAACGCCCAGCAGTGGCGCTTCCTCGTCGTGAAGGACCCCGCGATCAAGGCGGCCGTGCAGGTCTGGTACGCGAAGGCCTTCAAGGAGGTCATCGAGCCCCACTACCTGGAGGGCGAGCCTCCCCCCGGGGTTTCGCGCGAGCGCTACCTCCGCCAGTACACGGCCGTCGCCCACCTCACCGAGCACTTCCACGAGGCGCCGGTGTGGATCGTCCCCTGCCTCGAGCACGGGGGCACCCCGCCGAACCGCGCCTCTGGCGCCTCCATCTACCCGGCGGTGCAGAACATGCTGCTGGCCGCCCGTGCCCTCGGCCTCGGCGCGACGCTGACGGCCCGCCACCTCCTCTACGAGGAGGAGAGCGAGACCGCCCTCGGCCTCCCCGATGGCGTCCACTCCTATGCCATCGTGCCGATCGGCTACCCGATGGGGAACTTCGGCCCGGTCGCCCGCCGGCCGCTCGACGAGATCGTCTACCAGGACCGTTGGGGGGAGCCCTACCTCTCCTGACGCTGCCGGCAGCGCATCTCCGGCGGGTGCCCCGGCAGCAGCCTGTCGACGAGCGCCGGGCCGCCGATGAAGGAGTACAAGAAAGGTCGTGCGCGCGTTCGGCATCCTCATCGTCTGCGTGCTCGTCGCGATCTGCGTCGGAGTCGGGGCGATCCGGGGATCCTCGACGCCGCTCGCCTACCTCGACGCCCGCGGCGTCGGCCCCGCGCACTTCGGCATGGGCGAGGGCGAGGTGGTGCGGCTGCTGCAGCCGGCACTCGGTGCGCCCAATGCCGAAGACATCAACACCGGCTGTGGGCCGAGGTTCACCGAGGTCGCCTGGCACGACCTCGTCCTCGAGTTCCGATTCCGGGTGTTCACGGGGTACCGGTTCGACGAGGGCGGCTGGCCGGTGACGGTGCCGGGCTCGCCCAGCGATCGGGTGAGCCCCGCGGTGACGGTGCCCGCGCTCGAGACGCGGAATGGGATCACGCTCGGCAGCACGGTCGGTGAGCTGCGGGCCGCGTACGGCCGGCTGAAGCTCGTCGGCGCGGTGCAGTGGGGTACGCCAGACGGGCTGGTCGTCTCCGAATCGGCGGCGGTGGTGAACGCCGGGTCGCCGCAAGACACGATCGTCGAGATCGAGACCGACGTCTGCGGCGCCTTCTGACGGCCATCGCCGAGCGGTGGCCGTCAGCCGCGGGGCCTAAGCTCAGCTCACGAGGTGGAACTCGACCCGGTAGACGAGGGCGCCCTCGCCGATCGGGCCCGCGTGCGCAGCACGGCGACGAAGGGATTCACGTTCCCGTTCGCCCGAGGCTCGCACGTCGGCGGCGGAGACAGCGGCGAACCGGAGCTGCTCGATGTCGGCGATCGATCACCGCCCGTCCGACCGGGTAGCGGTTCCCGACCTTCACGCGCGGTCGCTTCCACAGCCGGATGGAGACCGTGATCCGACCCTCGGCGATGGCCTCTCGGAGCTCTGGGCTGAACTCCACGGCCAAACGCTACGTCGGGTCGCTGGCAGCGGGGAGAGGAGTCCGTGCAGAACCTCGCCCGCGGCATCGCCGCCGACAACGCGTTGCGGTGAATTCCCGGACGTCACCTTCGGGTTCCACATCTGCAGGGGCGGGGCGGCGGCCGCGGCGGGCCCTGTTCCACCGCGCGGGAACGTAACGAGCTCGACTTCGATCGCTCCCTGCTCGAGTACGACAGTGAGGCGGCGGCGAGCTTCGACAGCCTCCGCTTCATGCCCGACGGCAGGATCGCGGTGCTCGGTCTCGTCGGCAACCACGGCGAGGTCGAGACGAAGGACTACGTGAGGCGTCGGCTCGACGAAGCGCCTGCCGGTGGCCAGCTCGCGCTGTGCCCGCGGTGCGGGTTTGCCGCGGCGCACGACGAAGAAACCGCGTGGGGCAAGCTCTCGCTCATCCAGGGAGGTCGCGGGCGAGGTGTGGCCGTAGGGGTTCCCCCGCGCGCTCGTCAACGGATGGCACTGCCCCGCACCACGGCACGGGCCGAGATGGGGCTGGAAATTATGGCCGGGCGTCGAGCTCCGCGATGAGCTTCCGGGGCGCGACGGTGCGAAAGGCTTCTTCGCAGATCGCGGTGAGCTCTCGCCAGTCGGCCTCTCCGTCCAGACGGACACCGATCCAGCCGCGACCGCCGACGTACGGCGGACGGAAGAAGCGGTCCGGCTCGGTCGCCACCAGCTCATCCTGCGCGCCAGGCGGCGCGGCGCACCAGAGGTGCGCGAACTGGTGTTCGTGGTGGCCGTGGAGCCAAAGCATCACGAACTGCTTGCCGGCGAAGAACGCCGGTGCTCCATGGCTCGTCCGCTCGGTGACACCCGGCAGCGCCATGCAGATCTTCCGGATTTGGCCCTCGACCTCGGCCTCGGCCATCTTCGCCAACGCTAGTGAGCGGTCGCCGGATTCCCGCTCTGCGGGCCGCAGGACACTTACCCCCCCAGACGATCGAGCAGCCACCGCGGGCCGACGACCTCACCCCCGAGTTCCTCGACGCGGCGGCGAAGCGCCCGGTCCGCCGTCACCAGTACCACCTGACCTCCGGCGTCACCCGCGACTCGGACCAACGTGTCGTCGCCGTCCAAAGGCGCATGGAGCACCCTGACTCCGTCGGCGAGACCTTCCTCGACACCGCTCCGAGCCGCTCCTTCGAGAACGACCACGACAGGATCCGTGAGTTGGCCGTGCCGCGCCGCCGAGCGCACGCGACCCACGAACTCGGTCGCCGCGCCTGGCCGATCTCTCCACCAGCCGGTAGGGCGCGAGCCGACGACGTTCGCCGCGTCAATCAGCAGCATCGCGGCAGTGTGCACCGCGTCGGCCGTGCGGGCGAATCGCGAGCGCCCGAAGTCGGCGGGAGGAGGTCGCTCCGGTACGAGGCTGCTCAGTCGACGACGCGGATCGGCGTCCCGGCGAAGTAGGCGACGACGTCCTCGGCCATGCGGGTGAAGGCGCGGCGGAAGCCCGCCTCGGTGACGTAGCCGACGTGCGGGGTGAGCACCACGTTCTCGAGCGAGCGGAACGGGTGGTCGCGCGGCAGCGGCTCCTGCTCGAAGACATCGAGGGCGGCGCCCGCGAGCTGGCCCGAGCGCAGCGCGTCGACGAGCGCCTGCTCCTCGACGATCGGCCCGCGCGAGACGTTCACGAGGAAGGCGCCGCGCTTCATCTGCCCGAACTCGGCGGCGCCGAAGAGCCCGCGTGTGCGCTCGCTCAGCTGAAGGAAGATCGCGAGGACATCGGATTCGCGAAGGAGCTCCTCCTTGGTCACGAGACGTGCACCGCGCTCGGCGGCACGTTCCTCGGTCAGGTGCTCGCTCCACGCGATGACGTCCATGTTGAACGCCCGCGCGGGGCCGCACATCATCCCGCCGATGTTCCCGAGGCCCGCGAGGCCGAGGGTCTTCCCCGAGAGCGGCAGCGGGAAGCCCGTCTGCCAGCCCCCTGCTCGGATCTCGCGGTCCTCGATCCCGAGGCGCTTGGTGACCGCGAACAGGAGCGCCCAGGCGAGCTCGGCGGGAGGTGACAGCAGCCCGAGCCGGGCCGCCTCGGTGCTGCCGCTGGGGCCGCCGCTCTGGCCCGGATCGAAGGTGCCGCAGAGCATGATGCCGAGCTCGCGGCGGCACTCGTGGTCGACGGCGTTGCTCGTCGACGCGTTGGTCACGATGAGCCGGAGGTTCGGGAGGCGTTCAAGGACCTCCCGGGGGAACCACGTCCGCTGCTGGGTGATCACGAGCACGTCGAAGCCGGCGATCGCCTCGACAAGATGGTCGGCTGGGATGGGCTCGCGGAAGAACACGATCTCGTGCTCATCGACGAGAGGTGCCCAGTCTCCGAACTCCTCCGCGCAGCCGATGTAGTCGTCGAGCACAGCGATGCGGGCCATCGCCGGAGTGTCACGCCCTCTGGTCAGGCTGTCAAACAAGCGCGCGTGACACCGCCCCGAGGTCTCAGGCGCGGCCCTGCGACATCGTCCTCAGGTGCCCGCAGCGGAAGGAGCCGCCCCGCCACGGCCTCGGCCCTGCGCGAGACAGTGACGCTCAGGAGGAAGGGCCATCGGCGGCCGCCTTCAGAGCCCGAACGTCGAGCTTCATCATCTGCATCATCGCCTCCGTCGCGCGTCGTGCTCGCTCGGGATCGGGGTCAGAGATGATCGCGAGGAACTCGGACGGCACGACCTGCCAGCGGACACCGAATCGATCCTTCAGCCATCCGCACGCGATCTCGGAGCCGCCGTCGCGCAGCGCGTCCCAGTAGTGGTCCACCTCGGACTGCGTCGCGCAGTCGATGACGAACGAGATCGACTCGTCGAAGTCGAAGTGGTCAGGGCCGCCGTTGAGCGCGGTGAAGAGGTTCCCGTCGAGCTCGAACTCGATCGTCATCACCGAGCCGGCGGGACCCGGCCCGGCCTCTCCGTAACGGGAGGTGCGCAGGACCCTGGAGTTCGGGAACACCGACAGGTAGAAGTTGACGGCCTCCTCCGCCTGGTCGTCGAACCAGAGAAATGGCGTGATCTTCGGCACTGCACCGACCTCCGCTCGCTCGCCCGGAAGGACCTACCCGAGCATCATCGCGTCCGCGCGCGCCCGTTCATCGGGCGCCCTCAGGCCGGTAGGCGCACCGGGTGCCCCGACCGTCCGGCGCCCTCGCGGCAAAGCGTCGGTATGCAATGCTTTTCGGCGAACGCCGAGGAGGATCACGTGACGAGCGACCGACGACCCCTCCTCCGCCGCGAACTCGGGCGGGGCTTCTTCGCCTCGGGGATCGTCATCGGAGCACTGGCGTTGCTCTCGGTCGCGGCGGGGGCGAGCCTCGCGACGCTCACGCCTGGTCACGCCTACTGCTACTACTTCTCCGGACCGGGGCGATCGGGCGGGATGCACCTCGTCGCCGCCACCCCGACGGTGATCGCGACGGGGCCGAGCAACTACATCAGCGGCACGGGCAAGGAGCCGCAGGAGACGGTCTTCTACGTCGATTGCATCCCAGGACCAGGGCGCGTCGGCGGAGACGCCTACATCGGGCTTCCCAGGATCGTGATGCACCCGAGCGGCGGCGGTTACAGCTTCGCGGGGAGGTACGTCGTGCCCGGCATCCGGCACCTCGGCACGCGATCGCACGCGACCTCGGTGGTGTCGTTGGCCATCTCGGGGACGGTCGCTCCAGGAGTGATCAACGGCGTGGTTCACGTCACCGCGCCCGGTTGCCTACCCCATCAGCTCGTCATTCCCTTCGCCGGGCGCTGAGCTGCCAGATCCGAGCCGCGCTCCTGGCGCCTTCGATCACGCGTAGTAGCGAAGCTCGACCGTGTTGTCGTCGGGATCGAGGATCTTGATCGAGCAACCGGTTCCCCGCGCTCCGTAGTTGGTCGTCGGCCCGCTCTTCACGCGAAAGCGGCCGCTGCGGGTAACGGATTCGAAGTCCGCCTCCTCGACGTCGAAGCAGAAGTGGTTGAGGTTCATTCCGACGGGTCGCTCCCCCGTGCCGAAGTCGATGATGAACGACTCGTTCGCCCGCGCGGACGGGAAGCCGCACTCGCCTCGCCGCCACTCCTCGACGCGGACCGGGTCCATCCCGAGCTCACCGCAGTAAAAGGCGAGCGATGCCTCGATGTCCTTCACGTTGAGCACCATGTGGTCGATGCCGAGAATATGGATCGCGTCACCCATCGCGGTGCCTCCTTGGTGTGACGGCAGCAGCCCGAGGCTATCGAGCCGATCGCACCTGGATCGAGCTCGGTGAGCAAGCTCCGGCGGTGCCCTCGGTCGTCAGGGGGTCCGCGGAACGTCCGGCGGTGACAGCCTGGGCTTTCAATTAAACCCTTGACGCCCTCTGTTCCTCGGCGAGGGTGAGTTCGATCACCTCCTGAGCGACGGCTCGCAACTCGTCGATCAGGGCACGGAGACGCCGGTCATTCGCGATCCACTCCTGGTATGCCGAGGCCTCGGTCTCGCTGAGTTGACCGGGACCCGTCTTGCCGGCGACCTTGGTCGTGAGGTGCCAATACGGCCCGTGCAGGCGCGGCGGATCGGCCATCCAGGCGCAGTTCGCCTTGCCGCAGCGGTGCGTGCGCAGCACGAGGCTGCCCGACGCGATGACGCCGACGGAGGCGAGCTCGCCCGCAAGCGCCTCGTAGCGCGCCCGCGGGGACGGCCGGCTCGTCACGGGCAGCGCTTGGCGCTCGGTGACAAAGCAAGTTGGACGCCGCTCGACGAGGAGCTCGTGCTCGCCGATCCAAGCTCGGCAACGACCGGCGACTACGCGCTCTGGTCGAGGAGCTACGGACCGTCGCTCACGAAGCGCTCGAGCTCAAGCTCACCCAGGCACGGGACGGTGTGAAGGTTTAATTGCAAGCTTAGTGGCCGCACGGATTGGACAACAGGCCCGTGACCAGCAAGTTCAGCAGAAATAGACCATCCACTGGTCGTTGTGCTGGCCCGAGAAGAACTGCGCCTGGATGGCCGATCCGCCGCGCCTGCACGGGCCGTATTGGCGCCTCACGACCAAGGTCGCCGGCAAGACGGGTCCCGGTCAACTCAGCGAGACCGAGGCCTCGGCATACCAGGAGCTGTCGCGAAACCACTGCTTCGCAGTTCTCGCTGACGCCTCAGTGGCGAAGCCCGCGCTCAGTGCCTCGCTCTGGGCCACGCTCATCGATCAATCTCCCCCCGGGTCTCTCCCACCAGCGCATTAGACCTGCACGGCGCCGATCCCTAGGAAGAGATCCGTGGTGTGGCGGATGCGCGGGCGGCCCTGACGAGACAACCGTCAGGGCCGCCAACCTGCAGCTAGGTCGTCGGGATGCCGGCCGTCGAGATTCCGTTGGCCTTGTCCCAGCCACTTTGGGCTAGCTGATCAACGAACTTGTCGGTGAACGCGTCGCGGGGCTGCATGCTCACAAGTTGCGGGTCCGACCGCTCGTAGATGACGCGGGACTCCTGGTAGTCGTAGAGCTTGATGTAGCCGTTGACAGGCCGATAGCCCTGCGAGTCGTAGATCACGTACTGCTGTGCGGCACTATGCGTGATCCCTTCCTCGGCCATCGTGGCTTGGAGCCCAAGCTGATGGTTGTGCAGGAACAGCTTTGTCGACTCGGTGATCGCCGCGACCAGGTCGAGCATCGTGTGCGGATGACTGTTCACGAACCCTTTCGTCGCTGCGACGTTGCCAGCAGGAAAGTCGGCGTTCTTGATCTTCGGCAGGTCGACGAGGACGTTGACTCCCTGCGGGGTGAGCGCGTTCGACTCCGCCCGGTCATTGATCGACGCGCCGACGGCGCCCGAGAGCAACGCGGCCTGACGTTGGGCGTCGTCGCCGACGGCCGTGATACTCACCTGCTGAGGAGTGAGTTTGAGCTGCTTCAGCGCGACGAGCGCCTCACCGTAGGACGTCGATGCGAACGAGCTAACGGCGATCGCCTTCCCGATCAGCTGCTGAGCGGTCGTGATGTTGTGGGTCGAGTACAGGTCGTCGTTGATCCTCGTCGATGCGATGAAGACCGACTCGAGCGGCTCACTCGTCAGCTGTGAGGCGAGAATCGAGGAGGTACTGCAGTCGAGGGCGACCTGGATCTGGCCGGCGAGCAGCGCAGAGATCTCGGTGTGGTCGGAGGTGAACTGCTCGACCTTCACGTTCAGCCCGTACTTCTTGTAGATGTTGCGGTACTGGGCGATGTCGAGCGGCTGGCCGGACGCGGAAGCCTGCCGGCCCGCGACGATCGTGCGCAGCTCTGGACGTGGGAGGCCGGTCGAGGTCTTCCCGGTCGTCGAGGTGCTGGAGACGCTCGGAGCCACCGCCGCCGAACTGACGGTAGCACTCGCCAGCAACGCCGCTCCTGCCAGCACCACGGGCGCGAACCGCTTAGGCATGTTCATGAATCGCATCCAATTCCCCCTCTAGCGCGGATGAAAAAACTAGCTGTACCCCACGGCAGCAATTTACTCCGGGCAGATGCTAACAGCTGATTGAGCGGCAACGTAACGATTGTTCGCTTACCCTGCATCAACCCCCCCCTCGGGGTCTCCGAGGGGGAATGAGCCTGCTTCGCCGCCAGACCGGTGTTCGAACAGGTGCGACGAAACCGGATCATCGGCCAACCGGCATTGGTGACTAACGCGCCCTGGCAAATCCTGCCCCGCAGACGTGATGGCACCGTTATGAGGCAGTTACCGCACATGTCCGCTAATCGCGGGCCGCAGCGCACGCGGGTCGCGGGAGGATCCGACCACCCGCGAGGGGAAGCATCTGGATCCGCGCGAAGGGCGCGTGACCGCCGCGGGGTTCAGGTCACCAGCAGGCGGAGACCGAGCTCCGCTGCATCGAGGGTGATGAGGTCGCGGTTGCGTTCAGCCCACCGGCCGGAGACGAGATCCTCACGGAGGGTGCGCACTGCGCGCTGCTCGGCTGCCCGCCCCACTCTCGCCCACACCGATACTCCGCGACGTATCTGGTCGTCGAGATATGCCTCGGGGCGGCGCCAGTAGGCCTCGAAGAGGCCGTCGGCGCAGTCCCATGGGATGAGCACCGGCTCTACGCGAGCTCCGATTGCGCCGGCTTGCTCGTTCAGCGATGGGCGGCCATCGAGGAGGTGAGCAACCTCAGGCAGGTAGTCGCGGGTGAGCCAGAACCGCTGACACCATCCGGCGTCAGTGGCGTCGTAGGTGAAGACCACCACGTGTCGAGCCACGCTTCGCAGCTCGCACAAGCCAGCGATCGGGTCCTGCCAATGATGAACGGTGCTGACAGCCATCGCGGCATCGAAGGTCTGGTCCGCGAATGGAAGGTGCTCCGCGACGGCGGCGATGCACGGCGCGGCACCTGCGGGCCGTTGCGCACGCATGACGGCTGAGGGTTCCACCGCGATCACGTCAAGGCCGGGGGGCTCGTAGGAACCGGTGCCGGCCCCGACGTTCAGCACCGTCCGAGCATCGCCGAGCGCCTCCCAGATCCTCGCGGCGATCCGCGGGTCGGTGCGCCGCGTCACGGCGTACGTGGTTCCGAGGGTGTCATACGGCTGCGCGTTGGCCATGTCACCGCCCCCTCGGGCTCTCGCCGGCGCCACGGAGGCGAGTATCTCGTGTGCCCTCGACACATGTTCCTCGCGCACCATGTCACCACACTGGCCGACACGGATCTCCGGAGAGCCGTCAATGAGGCTGGTGCGCTCGATCGGTTCTCGCGCCATCATCTCGTCACGGGCGGGCGTAACCGCGCGGGGGCGAGGAGTAGGTTGGCCCGATGGTTTTCCCAGTGGTGCTCGGCGCCGCACACAGCAGTTCCTCGACCTCCTTCATCCTCATCATCGTGGTGTTGCTGATCGCGATGAATCTGATTCGCCGCCGCGGGCGCGGTGGCCGCGGCCGGGGGCCGTTCGGCGCGGGCCGCTTCGGAGGTGGTGGCGGGATGTTTGGCGGCCGCGGGCCGTTCGGCGGCCCGGGCTCGCCACCTCGCGCCTGATCCCGGTGCGATGACGGCCTGACCGGGCCGAGACTGGCTCGTCGGCGTTTGCCGTCTCCTGCACCACGGGTCGAGCCAGCCCACCCCCGGCGGCGAAGATGAACGCTCGCCCCGCTGCGACGTCGAGACAAGCAACCCCCTCCCCCACCGCATCGAAGCACGTCCTTCGATGGCTGCCCGCCTCGCCGCTGCCGTCGCCGCAGGTCGACCCCGAGTGCGAGCGCCTGCCCCGGTCGCCGCGGGGGCTCGTGGGTGCACCCACCTCGGCCAGAGGGAGGCACTTGGGCGACGCGGCACGGGGGCGCTCGTGCGAAATCCACTGCACAGGGTAGGGGGTTGTCTGTGCTGTCTCTCGGAGCTCGACTTTCACGCGTCCAGTGGGCTCCGCTGCTCGTCAGCCGACCCAGCGACTCGCTTCGGGCGTCATGAGGCGGCATTGGTAGCAACCAAGGCCGAGGCCAAGACCGACCAGCTGCGGCGCCTTCCGTCCCGAGCCCGCTTCGACGTCACGCGGCCGCGTGTGGGTCCGGCCTGGCGGCAGTACCTGCGGGCCATCGGCCCGGGCCTCGTGACCGGCGCGTCGGACGACGACCCGTCGGGTATCGCGACCTACGCCCAGACCGGCGCGCAGTACGGGCTCAGCCTGTTGTGGGTCGCGCTCCTCACCTTGCCGCTCATGACGGCGGTGCAGGAGATCTGCGACCGCGCCGCGATGGCGACAGGGCTCGGCCTCGGCGAGCTCGCCAACAAGCGCTTCGGACGGCTCGGGCGGACGGTCGTCGCGATCTTGCTCGTGGCGCTGCTGGTCGCGAACACGATGAACATCGCCGCGGACCTCGTCGCCATCGGGAGCGGGATGACGCTCCTGCGCCTCGGGCCGACGTGGTCGTGGGCGCTCGTCGCGGGCGTGGCGATCACCACCCTGCTCGTGCTCGGGACCTTCGACCGCATCGCGGTCGTCTTCAAGCTGCTCTGCGCCGCGCTCCTCGCTTACCTCGCGGTCGCCGTGATGGTGACGCACAACTGGATGTCGCTGTTGACCCACACCTTCGTCCCGCACATCAAGTTCAACCGCGCCTACCTCGGCCTGCTGGTGGCGGTCCTCGGCACCACCATCTCGCCGTACCTCTTCTTCTGGCAGGGGGCGCACCGCCTCGAGGAGATGCGAGACGAGCCCGAAGGCGGGAACAGCGCCCTCCCGCTGCGGGACCAGAACGATGCCGGAAAGGCCAAGCGCAAGCAGCGCACCAGCCGACTCGACGTGTTCGTCGGCATGACGTTCTCCAACCTCGTGATGTTCGCGATCATCGTCTCGACGAGCGAAACGCTCCACGCGCACGGGAAGACCGGGGTCGCGAGCGCCGCGCAGGCAGCGCAGGCGCTGCAGCCAGTCGCCGGCCACTTCGCGAGCGCGCTCTTCGCCGTCGGCTTCATCGGTAGCGGCCTGCTCGCGGTGCCGGTGCTCGCCGGGGCGGGCTCGGTGGGCGTCGCGGGCCTGCTCAGGAAGCGCTGGGGCTTCTCGCGCTCGGTACGCAAGGCCCCCCTCTTCTACGGGCTCGTCGCGATCGGAACCGTCGGCGGCATGGCCCTCAGCCTCGTGCACGTCAATCCGATCAAGCTGCTCGTGCTGGTGGCGGTGATCAACGGCATCGCCGCTGGCCCGTTCCTCATCCTCGTCATGGTCATCACCGGCAATCGGAAGATCATGGGTGCGAAGTACGTCAATGGGAGGCTGGCGAAGACAATCGGCTGGTCGACGACCGGGCTCATGGTCGCCGCCGCGGTAGCGCTCTTCGCAACGGGCGGGGTCAGCCTCTGAGCGAACCGCCCGCCGCCGACGCCCACTCGGTGGCCACCGGCTCGGCGCGGGGCCGAGAACGGCGCTCAGAGTCGGTGACGCCGGTGCTCCCCGGTAGATTCCGAGGGTGGAATCGGTCGAGCGTCACAACGTTCACGTCTCGGGAAACCCAGACGGCAAGCCGATCGTTTTCGCTCACGGCTACGGCTGCGATCAGAACATGTGGCGCTTCGTGGCGCCCGAATTCGAGTCGGACCATCGCGTCGTTCTCTTCGACTACGCCGGCGCTGGCCTCGCCACGGCGCCCTACGACCCGGCGCGCTACAGCTCGCTCTCCGGCTACGCGGACGACGTGCTCGCGATCATCGGAGAGCTCGACCTCCACGAGGTCACCTTTGTCGGGCATTCCGTGAGCGCGATGATCGGCGTCGTCGCGTCGCTCCTCGAACCGGATCGGTTCGCGAAGCTCGTTCTCGTCGGCCCCTCCCCGCGCTACGTCAACGAGGGCGACTACGTCGGCGGCTTCGCCCGGACAGACATCGACGAGCTCCTGCAGTCGCTCGAGAGCAACTACCTCGGATGGTCGAGCGCGATGGCGCCGGTGATCATGGGCAACGCGGAGCGTCCCGAACTCGGGGAGGAGCTCACGAACAGCTTCTGTCGCGTCGATCCCGAGGTCGCCCGACTGTTCGCGGAGGTGACCTTTCTCTCAGACAACCGAGCGGAGCTCCCGAACGTCTCGGTTCCGACGCTCATCCTGCAATGCTCCGATGACGTCATCGCGCCCGCCGTGGTCGGCGAGTACGTCCGCGACGCGATCCCCGGCAGCACGCTCGTCTACCTCGAGGCGGTCGGGCACTGCCCGAACCTCAGCGCTCCGGCGGAGACCTCCGCCGCGATCAGAAGGTTCCTCTGAGCGACCCTTCACCGGCTGGTGCTCGGCGCGCCGTCGACGGGGGTGACGCGCTCGCCCCGAACGCCGACAACGCTGAGGACCTCTACGAGCACGCGCCGTGCGGCTACCTGTCGACCTCGATGGACGGGACGATCACCCGCGTCAACGCGACGCTGCTCGATTGGCTGGGACTTCCTCGCGACGATGTCCTCGGTCGACGCTTCCTCGACCTCCTGACGATCGGCGGAAGGATCTACCACGAGACCCATTACGCGCCGCTGCTGCGGATGCAGGGGTCTGTCCGGGAGATCGCCGTCGATTTCGTGCGGCAGGACGGGCGACGTCTCCCCACGCTCGTGAACTCCGTCCTCCAGCAAGACGACGCCGGCGAGGCGATCGGCATCCGCACCGCGGTGTTCGACGCATCGGCGCGCCGCGCGTACGAGGAGGAGCTCCTTCGCGCCCGCAAGCGCGCGGAAGCGGCGGAGGGGGAGGCTCGCGAGCTCGCTCGGGTCCTGCAGTCGACGCTCCTTCCGCCGGATCTGCCGTCGATACCGGGCGTCAACATCGCGGCCGCCTATCGACCCGCGGGATCCGGCGACGTGCTCGGCGGCGACTTCTACGACGCCTTCCAACTCTCGGGGAACTCGTGGGGGGTCGCCATCGGCGACGTCGCGGGCAAGGGAGTGCGCGCCGGGGTCGTCACCGCGCTCGCGCGACACACGATCCGCGAGGCAGCCATGCGCGAGCCGTCCCCGAAGGCGGTCCTTGCCGCGTTGAACGACGCCCTCTACAACAAGGACGACGCGCGGATCTGCTCAGCGATCTTCTTCCGGCTGCGGGTGGCTCGCGACGGGACCGTCGACTGCGAGTTCTCGATCGGAGGCCACGAGCCTCCGGCGCTGCTTCGCCGGGGTGAGCGCGTCCGCAAGGTCGGGACACTCGGCAGAATCCTCGGCGCATTCCCCGACGCGTCGGTCTTTGACAGTTACGTCGTCCTGCGGTCGGGGGACGTCCTCCTCTCCTACACCGACGGTGTCCCGGAAGGACGCCGCGAAGCGGACTTCTTCGGGGGTCACCTCCCTGTGCTCCTGGACACGCTCCGAGGTGCGACGGCGTCGGCAGCCGTCTCGACACTCCTCGATGCGGCCGTCGCCTATCAGGCAGGCGCGACGAGTGACGACATCGCGATCCTCGGGCTGGCCGCAGAGCCGGCCACACCGCGCTCGGAGGCAGTCGAGGGGCGCTAACGGTCGAGGGCTCCCTGTGCAAAGGGAGGATCGCCAGGACCCCCGATAGCCTCCCGGCCATGACGATCGAGAACGGGGCGACGTCGGGCGCGTCTGGCGGCGGGTCGGGCGCGGCCGACGCCGGCGACTCGGCTCCGGACTCGACGCCGCATCGCGCTGCAATCTTCTCGGTCGTCACGATGGCCCTCCTCATGAGCTCGCTCGACGGCACGATCGTCGCGACCGCGCTCAAGTCCATCCAACATGGGCTGCACTCCTCGATCAACTGGACCAGCTGGGTGATCACGGCCTACGCGGCCGGCATGGCACTCGCGCTGTCCCTCGCAGGAAAGCTGACTGAGCGCTTCGGCCGACGACGCTTCTTCCTCGTCTCGGTCGCCGTCTTCGCGGTCTCGTCGCTGTGCTGCGGCCTGGCGACCAACATCTACCTGCTGATCGGGCTGCGTGTCCTGCAGGCGGCGGGCGGCGCAGGCTTCACCCCCTCCGCGACCGGGATCGTCGTCGAGTACTTCGGCACAGCGCGGGACCGAGCGGTCGGCCTCTTCGGCAGCATCTTCTCGATCGGCTCGATCGCCGGACCGATCTTCGGCGGACTCTTCGTGACCTACTGGAGCTGGCGCGGGATCTTCTTCGTGAACGTGCCGATCAGCGCGCTGCTGACGGTGCTCTGCGTGCGCTACGTGCCGCGGGACTCCGACCGCACGGCCGAGCGAAAGTCGCTGGATCTGAGCGGCATGCTCATGCTCGCGGTGGGCCTGCTCGGCCTCATGACTGGCGTCAGCTTCCTCGGACAGGCCAGCACCCATGTCTGGTCCCCGGAGTTCCTCGCCCCCGTCGGGGTCGGCGTGCTTGGCCTCGTGCAGTTCGCGCGGCACATCCGGCGGGCCGCCGAGCCGTTGATCGCGCCGCTGCTGATCACCGGCAAGGGCTTCGGCGCGGTCAACGCCGTCAACATCCTCTACGGCGGAGCAGTGTCCGGGATGATGACCCTCATACCCCTCTACGCCATCAACCGCTACCGCATCAGCCCGCTCGGGTCGGGAACCATCCTCACTGCGGAGAGCGTCGCGGTGATCGCGATTTCGGGCGTCGCCGTGATGGCGCTTCGACGCACCGGCTATCGACGCCCCCTCTACATCGGTTCCGCGCTCATCGCGACGGGAATCGCCCTGCTCGCGATCCACCCACCGGGAATGTCGGCATACGTGTGGCTGACGATCGACGCCTGCATCGTCGGCATCGGATCTGGCCTCTCGGACCCGGCGAGCCGCAATGCGGGGCTACAGCTCGCCCCGGGCCGCGCCGCGGCCCTCGCAGCGCTCCGTTCGACGGGGCGACAGGTCGGCCAGATCGCCGCAGTGTCGATCACCGCGGCGACACTCGCCGCGTCCCGATCGCCGGGCGAACTGCAGGCGAAGGTGTACGTCGTCTTCGCAGTCCTGCTGACGCTGTGCTCGCCGGTGATCAGCCGCATCTCCGAGCACCGCGGCTCCTGGTAGCGGCCCCTGTGACCACGCCGCGCGCCACGAGCAGCGGAACACGCGAACCGCGTGTCGCGCGCTCTCGTTTGGGGGTGCTCACCGTTGGGCGATCGAGCTCGACCCTCTGAGGCGGACATCAATGGTGTCGCAGGGCGCTTGGCACCCACCACTTTTCATTGACAGGCACTCACACTCACCGTCTCGTCCGCCGAGTCCGATCCAGGCCCCAGCTGGGCCGAGCGCCGCGTTGCGCTGCCTCCGGCTGACTACTGGCAGGTCACGGCTGCGCAGCGAGCAGCCAGTCCCCCACGACATTCACGTGAAGACGTCAACCCCGTCGAGAAAGCTGGGCGAGCATGCCTCCGTCAACGACCAGCGTTGTGCCGTTCACGAATCGGGCGTGCGGGGAGGCGAGCCACGCCACCGCCTCGGCGATGTCCTCAGGACTTCCCAGCCAGCCAATGTGATGCGGGTCTTTGAGCGAAGCGAACTCATGGGTATCGGCCTCGAGGGCGACCGCGCTGGTGTAGCTCGAGGGCGTGTCGACCGCGCCAGGTGCGACTGCGACGACGCGCACCCCGGACGGTGCGAGATCGATGGACATCTGACGAGTGAGCGCGACGATCGCTCCCTTTGATGCCGCATAGGGCGCGCTCTCCGCGAGGGCCGCGAACGCGTGGACCGAGGCCATGTTGACGATGACGGGATCCGCTTCGCAGGTCGAGAGGTAAGGCAGGCAGGCGCGGCTCATCAGAAAGACGGATTTCACGTTGACCGCGAAGACGCGATCCCACAGTTCCTCGTTGACCTGGGCGATGCCGGTCGAAAAGGGGCTGACCCCAGCGACGTTGCACAGCACCCGGATCCCGCCGATCGCGGCAGCGAGCTCCACGACCCGTCGGCAGTCAGCGTCCCGGCTGACGTCGACCGTGCAGGCCGTCGCCGACCGGCCGCTCCTGTTCAGCAACGCGACCGTGCGCTCGGCGCCGGCAGAATCGCGGTCCGCGCAGACAACGTGCAGGCCATCCTCCGCGAGCCGCACCGCCGTGGCCTTGCCGATCCCCCGACCTGCACCGGTTACGACCGCGACGTGCGTCGTCACGAAGTTGCGCCCGCGATCGAGCCGGCACCCGTGGCGCTGAGGTGGCGCGAAATCCCCCCACCGAGACGTTGCGCCCTCACTGTGGCGCGCATCGAGTGCGGCGTATTTCGGTCATGAAATGACGGTTACCGCGACAGCGTTGGGGAGGATCTCGCCATGGTAGAGCAGCGGCCACCGCAGCAGGTCTTATCGGAGGACGGCCGCAACGGGGCCGAACGCGGGGAACCGCGGGTTCTGCGCGGGGAATCGGAGGCGGGCGAGTCCGACCCGGTCAGCGTGACGAGCGGGAGGAATCTCCCGGCGTCGGTGCCGGAGAACCGCTGGTAACCGAGGTCCTCGGCGCTTGGGGGCAGACAGTGGTTGATCAGAGATTCGGCGATTCGCTGGAGCCTCGCGGTCAAGGCTCGAAATCTAGCTTTGGCGCCCGCGCCCGCCCACTACACCGACGCCAGAGAGGTCGACCTCCATCTCTCGCACAGCACCCCTTCAGAGATACCTCCGACATGGCTTCTCGTTCACGACGCCAGCCTCCACCCTCGGCCTACGCGAGTTCGGCGCAGGGTCGCGGACGCCTCGAACGAGGATCGAAGGCCGCCATACCTTCAGGTGCGAGGGGCCGAGGCGCTTCAGCACCGATCGCATCAGGAGAGGCAGGCCTCGCGAGGCACCGGCGCCGTTGGCTCCCCTTCAACGGTCACCGTACTTTCCAAACCAACAAGGCCGACACAACCAGAGCGGATGAACCATCAAAAGGCACCGCTCTCATCATCAGGTCGACATACAGAACCGCACCCGGCACAGGAGGTGAGCTGAGAATCGCTCGACGGTGGTCGTTGCAACCACGGGCACGGGCAGACGTGCAGTCCAAATTCCAAGTAGCTGAGACGGATCCGTCCCAAGCATCATGGTTAACCCAGCCGTCAAGAATAACGGCACCCGATAGCGCGGTTGTCGTGGAGGAGCTGGGAAGGAGCCCCCAAAGACTGAACTCCTCCACGATTCCGCTACTGATCGGGGTGAACGGAGGGTCTTCATTGGAACGCACTGCCTGGACCAGTTCAGATGTGTAAGCCGCCGTACCCTTCCCCGCGGAAAGTCCAGCCGAGGTTCGAATGGCGTTCATTTTTCTGACTATGGCGAGGCTCTGGTCGGCCATCGATTTAGCGGGCCCCGTCGCTGCCGCTACAGGACCGCCAGCCAAGGTGATCTGTGCCAAGATCAGCGCTCCGAGCAGCAACGCTGACGCCGTATGTGGGCTGAGGACTTGGGATACCTGCGGGGACCGTCGGGCTTTCCTCACAGCCGCATTTGCCGAGCACGGATTTGTCGAGCACGGATCTCGGTCGCTGGTAGCCGATCGGAACCCTTGGCCCCTACTGCGAGCTGCAAGGAGGGGGCTAAGCGGCTGATCGCTGGTGGCAACGAAAGGCTCGGCAGCAGCCCAGATACGCCTACGGGACGCCCAGTGCATGACTCAACTCTTTCTGAACCTGGAGCTAAGGGTCCGAGACCGGATTGATTGCACTGTGCCGACACTGTGACCGGCGCGAATGCCCGGGCGATCGCTCAATCCAACACGGCGCGGACCCTAACGCCGACTTACGTCGGCTCTGGCTCCGGCCTGCACTGCTGAGGGCGGATCACCTTGCCATGTCCGGGGCTGGGGCATTGGCGTTGGGCACACAACTCTTTTTCGTGCCCAAGCAGGACTATACCACCATACGTGGTCACTTCACCACGTTACGTGGCCGTCCGAGCCGGGCGCTGCGTCGGCCGCTCCCCCGCGGACGAACAGGAAGCACGACCGCGACCCACGGGCGTACTGGGTCCGGAGATCACCGGCGTTGAAGGGCGAAACCCGTTCGAGCTTGAGGGTCAAGCTATTTTTGGTGCTTCGCCTCATTCGCGCCGCCGTGCTCAATCCACATCTCCAAGAAACGGAAATGCAGCACGTAACCCACGGGGCTCTTCATCCGACGCGCTCAGAAAAGCCTCTGATGCCTCGAAGCCCATCGCGCTCAACCCGAATTCAGTTGGAGTTCTCAAATGGGAGAGCACGTCTCCCTCGGGGACAGCGATGCGACTCGGTGGCACATTGGCCGAACATTATCGAGCCTTTACGCGCAAGCGGGTTGCTTTAGTAGATGGGATCCGACGGTGGTGGTTCACCCGGCGCATCACTGAGCTCGACAGGGCTGATGGCGTGCCGTGGATGATCTCAAGGTGCCAGGAGTTGGTGAGAATTGATGATGCCCTTGACTACCTCGGATATTTTCAGTCCGGAAGACTGCGAGTGCTCTCTTAGCAGTTCGAATGCTCGCTCCGCAGACACTCGTTGCCGAGCCATCAGGATTCCCTTTGCCTGCTCAATTTCCGCGCGCCGTCCGAATGCTCCTTGTAAATTGTGATATTCGCTGAACCGTTGCAGAGTGATGTCGATTGCGCTCTGGAGCTCAGCAGAGGTTGAGTCGACGATATAGGCAAAGATTCCGCGTTTGGCTGCCTCACTCACAAATGAGGGGTCATCAGTTCTCAGTAATGCGATCACCGGGCAATACGCCTCACGGACAATTGCCGAGATTATCCCGAGAGCGTGGTCCGAGGAAGGTCCAAGCTCGACGAGCGCCACATCCGGTTGTACTCGCTCCGTGGCTACCGCAGTTGCTGCGACATCGACTTCACTTGCCACAACGGTGTGACCGAGCTTCTCGACAAGGGCGGTAAGCAACGCGAGTCGGTCGCGTTGCTCGTTGGCAATCAGGATTCGCACGGTCTCGCCGCCTCAGCTTCCGGGGCCCCTCGGTAGAGCCACCGGCAGATGCATGTCGGCTTAGGACAACCCTATATTTCACCTTCTACCCAGGTTCTGGCTCCTTCTACCGAAGTCAAGCGCCGCCACACGCCGCGCTGCGGAATCGCCGGCCCGAGTTTCCGGCGTTTCCCGTCGGCGCAGGCCGAACGGACGAGGCGGTAGAACCAGACACACTGCCGCACTTGCTCAGGTTCATGGCGATGACATGGCGCCCCCCGGTCGTGCCGACTTGGGCACAAGGCGAATTCGGTGTCCAACTCTCGGTCCCATGACATGACACGACCGTAGGGGCGCCACTCGGGACGTAGCCCAACTGGACTTTCAGGCATCTGAACAGCCATTTTGCTGAGGTCGGAGGGGCGACTTGCAGCAATACGACACGGCATCATGCGTGGCCAACGGCACCCTCGTAGCGCGTCGGCCGCTCACCGAAGCTGCGGGCTCCACCGGCTGCGCCGCTGATCTACCTGCTCGGCGAAGCTGCGTCCTGGTTCAGCACGTCCGGGGCCGCCCTCGAGCAATCCCCCTCATTGCTCGAGGCATGCCACGAGGGTGCGGCGGGTGCAGACCTCGATCATCGACCGCTTGTAGCTCTCCGAGCCACGGCTGTCGTCGCTCGGCTCCGCGATCAGGCTCGCTATCTGGGCCGCACGCTCGATGTCGCTCTGCTCCATCCTCGACCCAACCAGCACCGAGCCCGCTTCGGCGACCGCGATCGCGTGGGAGTCCACGCCTCCGAGTGCGATGAGGGCGTCCTCGACCTCGCCGGTCGCCGAGATGCGCAGGCTGGCCGCGACCCCGACCGTCGGATAGTCGTCCTCACTGTTCGGCGTGAAGCGCGTGTACGCCTCACGACGGTTGCGCCGACTGGGGACCTCCACGCTGAGCACGATCTCGTCGTCCTCGACCGCGCTCTCCATGAACCCCGTGAGAAACTCGCTCATCGGGATCTCCCTCGTTCCCCGAGGTCCCTGCACCGTGACGACGGCACCAAGTGCGAGCATCACCGGCGGCACGTCCTGGCGAGGGTCTCCGTGGACGATCGCGCCCCCGATCGTCGCCACCGCCCGGACTCGCGGATTGCCGACCTTTTCCGCTGCCGCGACCAGCGACGGAGCCTCGGACGCCGCCAGCGGCGACCGGGCGATATCACGGAGCGTCGCCATCGATCCGAGCCGCAGCGCTCCATCGGGCTGCTCGCTGATCGCCGTCAGGTTGGGGACGTGCCCGAGGTACACGAGGACCTCGGGCTCGATCAGGCGGTTCTTCAAGAGGACACCGATCGACGTCCCGCCGGCGACGAGCATGGCTCCTTCCTCGCCGAGCGCGCCGATCGCCTCCTCGAGGCTGGACGGCGCTAGGAAGCGGGGTCCCGCAGCGCTAGCCAAGGTAGGCCTGCACCGCGGCAAGGATCGTCTGGTAGCCCGTGCAGCGGCACAGGTTGCCCGCCATGTAGTGCCGGATCTCCTCGGGGGTCGCGGAGGGGTGGTCCTGCTTCAGGGCGTAGGTGGACACGACATGTCCCGGCGTGCAGATGCCGCACTGCATGCCCTCCTCGCCCACGAAGGCGTCGAGCAGGTCGGGCTCGCGCGCTGTCAGACCTTCAACCGTGTACACCGTGCGCCCCTCGGCGCACAGGGCGAGGTAGATGCACGAGCTCACCGGGAGCTCATCGACGAGGACGGTACAGAGGCCGCAGACGCCGACCCCACAGCCCTCCTTGGTCCCGGTGCTCCCGAGGCCCCGGATGGCGTCGACGAGCAGCGTCTGGCCGTCTGCCTCAACCGACGTCTCCTCGCCGTTCAGCGTGAATCTCAATTCCATCGAAGGTTCTCCAATTCCGTGCGGTCCGTGAGGCGCAAGCGAGCCACACTCGTGACAACTGCTGTTCGTCGTGCCCTGCACCCACGTCGCCACCCATGGCGGTTCGACGCCGACGCGTTCAGCCGTGCAGGGCGCCGTAGATGCGCTGCGCCGTGATCGGGAGCTGGCGTAGCCGTTTGCCAGTGGCGTCCGCGACCGCGTTCGCGATCACCGCGCCGACGCCGGGGTTGCACGTCTCGCCGATGTTCTTGACATTCGCGGCGCCCACGCCAATGCCACCGTGGACGAGCACGGTCCGCAGCACCGGCACGTCTTGGACGCTCGGCAGCTTGAACTCGCCGAGGGTGGCGGCCCAGACCTGTCCCTCGTCCTCGTCGAGGTCCTCGAGGCAGGCGTAGCCAAAGCCCATCGTGACCGCCCCGTCGATCTGCATCTGGTGCGCCTTCTGGTTGATGATCGCTGCCACGTCCACCGCGGTGAGGATCTGCAGCACCTTCATCTGGCCCGTCTCGGGATCGATGGCCACCTGTGCAATGTGGATGCAGTACGAGCCGACCTGAGGGCCACTGTCCTGGCTGAACTTCACCGTCACCGGCTCGTCGTCACGGAGTCGGTTCCGCCAGGCCTTCATTGCGTCGTCCATCATGTAGGCGAGCGACGCGGTCACCCGGCTGCCTCCCGCTCCGGCGTCCTGGGGGAGGTCGTCGGTGCCCACCTGGGCCACCTCGACTTCGTCCGAGCGCAGCCCGATCCCGTCGCACACCAGCTCGCGAGCCACGGTGTGGCTGCCGGTACCGGTCTCGGTGATCGGCAGCTCGACTCGGACACGGCCGTCCGGCAGCGGCACGAGCCGCAGGCTCGTCGACGCGACGACGGGGGTGCTGTGACAGAAGACGCTGATGCCTCGCCCGTTGAGCCACCCGTCGGGAACAGGGAGCTCGCGGTAAGCATCGAGTGCCGCGTTCAGCGTCTCGTTGCCCCGGTACTCGACCCAGTGGTAGCCCTCCGTGCCGATGTCCTCCTGGCGCACGAAATTGCGGCGCCGGAACTCGGCGGGCTCGATCCCCGCGGCGCGAGCGAGCTCGTCGACGGCAGATTCGATCGCGAAGTTGCCTTGCGGCGCGCCGGGCGCGCGCATGTTCCCCCGCGGCACGGCGTTGGTGTACACCCGCGTGATCTCCGTCGCCATCAACGGCACCCGATACGCGTCGATCTCCGCGACACCGTGCGGACCGGGCGCGCGGGGGGTGAAGCCTCCGTAGGCGCCGGCGTTGAATGTCGCGTTGAGGTCCATCGCGGTCAGCCGGCCGCCCTCGTCGCAACCGACCCTCACGCGGATGATCGCGGGGTGCCTCGGATTGGTCGCCGTCAGGTCCTCGTTGTAGCGGAGGACCATCTTCACCGGGCGTCCACTCAAGCGGGCGAGCTCGGCGCACAGCGGTGCGTGCTCCGGGGAGCCCTTGCCCCCGAAGTCCCCGCCGATGGGCGCCGGTCTGATATCGATCTCGGACTGGTCGATCCCGAGGCAGGCCGAGAGCTGGGTCCGCAACGCATAGGGCGACTTGTTGGTCAGCCACAGCTGCAGGCGGCCGTCGTCCCCCCACTGCGCGATGCATGCCTGGGTCTCGAGGTAACCCTGGTGGACGGACTGCAGGCGGTAGGTCTCGTCGACGACGTGCTGCGAGGTTCGCAACGCCTCTTCGACCGCTTCGCGATCGCCGTGGTCGTGATGAAAGATCCAGTTCCCGGGGTCGCCTTCGTTCACGGCCGCGCCGGGATACTCCCAGGGGGTGTCGTGCACCCGCGGGGCGTCCGGCGCGAGCGCCGCCTCGATCGTCGTGACCGCGGGCAGCTCGTCATACTCGACGTCGACGAGTGCGGCGGCGGCCTCCGCGATCTGGCGCGTCTCGGCGACGACAGCGGCGACCGGCTCACCGACGAAGCGGACCTTTCCGCGCGCGAGCACGGGCGCATCGCGGAGCCCCCGGCCGTAGGTGGCCTCGGTGACATCGGCTGCCGTGTAGACGCCAATCACCCCCGGCTGAGCGAGCGCCTCGGAGATGTCGATCCGGACGATCGTCGCGTGCGGGCTCGCGCTGCGGACGACCGCCCCGTAAGCGGTACCTGGCGGCAACAGATCGGCGACGTACCGGAAGGACCCGGACGCCTTGGCGCGGGCATCGAGGCGCCCCGGCGGGCCTTCGGCGCCACGCGGACCCTGCACGACTTCTCGGGCATCGGTGGAGGTCAAGTGATCTCTCCTTCTTGATGAGGGCTACGGAGCAGTAGCGGTTGCCGTCACGGGATGAAAACCGTGGCTGGCCGCGCCGAACTAGTCCTCGAGCACCACTACGGCACCGTCTCTCACGGAAACCTGCCGACCGCTGAATTCCATTCCGGCCTCCGCCGCGATGACGTAGTTGTCGCCGATGTCTGCAACGGACTGCGTACCACGGGAAGGGTCGAGTGCCCATGCCGGCGAGTCCTCAGTCACGATCCCGCCGCCGCCGCCCGGCACACCTGCCCCCTGGACGACGGGGGTGGGGCGGGGCAGGCCGGGGCCCATGCTCATCACGCAGACGTTGTACTCGCGCTCCTCGTCGGCGAGGCCCATCGTGAATCCGCGGATGGCGAGCTTGGAGGTCGAGTACACGCAGGTCCCGATGTTGGGCTTTCGGCTCGAGGGTCTGAAGCTCCCTTGGCCGAAGTTGATGATGTGCCCGGCGTTCAGCGACTCCATGTAGGGGATCGCGTGCTTGCAGCACAGGAAAGTCCCCATCAGGTTGGTGTCCATGACCTTGGAATAGAAGCCCTGGTCCATGTCACGGATCCGGGACCAACGCGGCGAGCCGACATGGAAGTGCGTGACGATCCCCGCGTTGTTGATCAGGGTGTCGATCCGCCCGTGGCGGGCGAACGCCGTGCTGAAAAGGTTGCGCACGGACGCCTCGTTGGTCACGTCGGTCGGGACGCTCAGCACCTCGGCACCGATCCCGCGGAGCTCCCCTGCCACAACGTCCATGGGCGCGATGTCGGCGAGAACGACATTCGCGCCGTTCGCGGCGAACCGTTTCGCGATGTGGCGGCCGATTCCGGCGGCGGCACCCGTGACGACGACGACAGAACCTTCGACGGACATGCTTCCTACCTCTCGAAATAGACCGCTACCGCTCGCGCCATGACGGCGTCGGTTACCAGTGCAACCGCGCCGCCACGGCCGGTGGTGTTCAGTCGCCGGAAACTCAGCGAGCTGACGCTGCAATCCGCAAGCTCAAACGAGCGCGTACAGCTCGTCGGCGACCGCCTCACGCCACTTCATCCCCGGATCGAGGAACTTGTCGGCGGGCCGCACGCGACGCTGCGCGGCGGGGTCGACGCCCTTCGGTACCTTGCCGCTCTTCACCTCGTCCATCGCCTCGAGCAGGAGCTCGCGGGCCGCGATGATGGCAGTGTCCGAAGATCCCAGGTGCTCGGTGCTGCGGTCGGTGATCTTGCCCATGCCTTCCTGCACGGCGTAGTCCTGGATGCCGATCCCTTCGATGCCCGTGTAGCTCTTCGTCCGCTGCGCCTCGCGGTCGATGAGGTAGTCGTTCGAGCGGTTCGCCTTGTTCCAGTAGGTGCCGGGGATCCGGTCGGCAGCGGCGATACCGAAGCGGCCGACGTGGTCCTCAGCGGCACCCGGGGCCAGAGGCTGGCCGTCCAGGCGGTAGCTGACGTTGTAGATCGCGGTGGTGGTGTTGTCCATCGGCACCCAGAACAGCGAGGTGGCCATCGGGGCGGGCGTGCGATTGCCGAAGTCGTCGATGAGCTGGCCGAAGTTGTTCATGCTCGGCATCAGGTAGTTCGTAACTCGCACGTAGGTTCGGCCATCGCCGACCTCACGAAGGCTGGCGCAGTGCATGCCGAAGTCGGTCATCTCTAGCTCGATCTTGGGGTGCTTGTCGCGCTCGCGAAGGCCGGGCTCCTTGCCGAAGCGGCGGTGCAGGAACGACGAGTGCGCCGTGTCGATGCCGCCCTCGACGCACTGCAGGTAGTTGCAGTCCTCGAGCGCCTTGCCGACGGAGCGGTGCGTATCAGGGACACCGATCCATTCGTAGTTGGGCTTGGGGGGTACGGCGTCCTCCGCACCGAGGAAGGCCCAGATCAGGCCGCCGCCTTCCCAGGTCGGGTAGGCCTTGATCTTGATTGTCAGCTTGAACTTGGAGTAGTCGGGCTCTGACGGCATGTCGACACACTCGCCGGCCAGGTCGAACTTCCACCCGTGGTACACGCAGCGCAGTCCGCACTCCTCGTTCCGACCGAAAAAGAGCGGGGCGTTGCGGTGTGGGCAGTGGGCGTCGATGAGCCCGACCACGCCGTTCGAGTCCCTGAAGGCGACGAGCTCTTCGCCGAGCAGGTCGACGCGGATCGGCGGGCAGTCCGCCTCCGGCAGCTCCTCGTGCAGTGCGATCGGGAGCCAGTAGTGGCGGAACAGCGTTCCCATCTCGGTGCCGTCGTCCACGAGGCAGAGGCGCTCGTTTTCTTCTTTGGTCGTCATCGGACTTCCTCTCTTCTTCGAACCGTCAGTCAGTGATCGGAGTGCTGGATGCCGTAAAAGCGGGCGGGATTGTCGGACAGGATGTTCTGCAACACGCCGTGATCGACGTCGTCATGGAGAAGGAGCGCGTCGGTCATCTTCTCCTCGAAGGCGGGATCGACATGTCCGTAGTCCGAGCCGATCAGGATGTTGGCCGACTCGCAGTCGCCGAGGATGTAGGCGAGGTCCTCGTCGGCCTCGCACGCGACGTACAACCGATACTCCGCCATCAAATCCGCCGGCGACGGCGCGTCGCGTGAGAAGAACCGTCCGGCGCGTGGACTGCGGGCCATGCGCAGCCGGGCGAGGCTGTGAAACACCGTCGCGAGCCAGGACGAGCCCGCCTCGATGAACCCGAAGCGCAATCCGGGAAACTCCTCCGGCACGGAGTTCACGATCAGGTCCTGGAAGGCGGCGACGACCGCGTGGTTGGAGTAGCTCGCACCGAAGGTGTCCTGGATCATTGCCGACCCGTTGCCTGCATGGATGCAGATCGGGAGGTCGAGGACCCGCGCCTGCTCGTAGAGCGGAAAGTACGCAGCGTTGGCTGCCGTGCCTTGATCCTCGCTCCCATGCATGAACACGCCGACCGCGCCGTGCTGCTTCCCGGCCGCGAGTTCGGCTGCGATGTCACTCGGTGAGTACAAAGGCGGCATCACGACCCAGCGGATCCGGCCGCCCGATTCATCGGACACCCTCGCCATCCACTCGTTGTACGCGCGGCACAGCCCCGTGTGGAGCGCCGGATCATCGGTCACGTGCCCGAGGAAGAAGGTCGGGTAGACGACCTGGACGTCGACTCCGAGCTTGTCCATGTCCTCGAGGCGTGCCTTCACGTCCGTCAGCTCGCGGCACTCACGGCGGGTGTCGGTCCTTCGAACCTCGAACGCCGCGTCAGCTGGCGTGTGCAGCCGGAACGAGGCGCGACCCGCGGGGCGGGGGTGGATGTGCCCGTCCACGAGCCAGAACGCATTGCGGTCCCCGAAGTACGTGTCCTCCGGAACCCGGACGATGACGGGACGACGCCTCGTCAGCGAACCGTCGAGGAGATCCCACATCTCCTCGGACTCGATGATGTGCGTGTCGCAATCAACGATCATCCCGTGCCCCCGCCTGGATACGATTTCAAGTCTTTGACCAGCAGATTCCAACCGCATGACGTCGGCGACCAGCATCCAGCTCAGCGAACGATGGCGGCCCCAGCGCTGCGAAAGGATACCCTCCGCGGCGTCAGGGACACAAATAATTGGCTGCAATCGATTGTAAATTAAATGAGCTAGCGGGGAACGGGCCGCCACGGTCCCCCGAGGCAGCAACGGTTCCGACTTCTTCCGCATCGCTCGTAGCGGGGCGAAGAAAGTCACAGAATCGCAGCTCACCGCGCCCTTGCAAACGATTCGGACCCCGAGGCGCGACCAGTACTATTTATGCATGCCAACCATTCGGGATGTCGCCCGCGAGGCAAACTGCTCGCCGGCCACGGTGTCACGGGCACTGAGCGGCAGCTCGGTTGTGAACGAGGCGACTCGGGCTCGGATCGAAGAAGTGGCGAAACGCCTCGACTACCGCCCCAATGCCGTCGCACGGTCATTGCGTCGAAGCGGCTTCCAAAACCGCATGGTCGGATTGATCATTCCGTCCGTCGAGGAGCACAACTACTCTGTTGGCACGTCGTTGCTGCACGACGCAATGGCGCAAGCGGGTTATCACCTCGTGCTTTGCTGTCACCACAATGATCCCGCCGCGGACGAAGCTGCGGTGCAGTCGTTGCTCGACCGCGGCGTCGACGCGATCATCCACGTGCCGTCGACGCGCGAAGTGGCCGCCAGCCGCACACGACTCACCCGACAGCTCCCCGTGGTCGAGCTCCAGCGGCATTCCGAGGTGCCCGGCGTCGATGCCGTGGTGACCGACGTCGTGCTGGGCGCCTACGAGCTGACGCGCTACCTGATCGGGCGCGGACACGATCGCATCGCGATGATCGCCGGCTTCGATCTGCACTCGCAGTCGAGCGCCCGGGTCGAAGGATTCCTGCGAGCGATCAATGAAGCCCATCTCGACCCCGCGAAGTGCCCGCAGTTCATGCATGAATACGACGCGACGTGGGGCAGAGAAGCGACCGGAATGCTGCTCGATGCTCCGGGCGAGCGGCCGACCGCCATCGTCTCGGGCAGCATCCAGATCTCCCTCGGCGTCCTTGCAGAGCTCCAAGCTCGTGGAATCCGCGTGCCTGACGAGATCTCGATGGTCGGCCTCTCGGAAGCCGAGTGGTGCGCCGTCGCGTCGCCGAGCCTGACGACCTACGAGTTCCCGCTCAAGGAGATGGGTCTGATGGCAGCGCAGATGCTGCTCAACCGCCTCCATCCGAGCCTGAACGACCTCAACCCGCGAGTCGTTCGATTCGGCGGCCGGATCATCGAGCGCGAGTCCGCCGGCAAGATCAACTGACGGAACGATCCGCGAGAATTGGCTGACCCCGACTGACCGCGCCGGCCCGCGCGAATCGCGCGGTGGCAGCTGGCGTTG
>Ga0307372_10002638_pt1 | contig 29349 bp, 28 predicted proteins | sample OX1MG_FD_202533 | JGI IMG/M metagenome (GOLD analysis project Ga0307372, IMG submission 202533) | Soil microbial communities from Risofladan, Vaasa, Finland - OX-1 | ecosystem: Environmental > Terrestrial > Soil > Coastal area > Acid sulfate soil | place: Finland: Risofladan, Vaasa | collected... | reverse complement strand
GTGTGCTACCTCCACCTCCGGGCCGAGCAGCGGCGTCTGGCGCTCGCCCACGCGGCAGCGGGCATCGCCCCCGGCGGGATCTTCCTCGTCGTCGGCCACGACCTGTCGAACCTCGCCTACGGCACCGGAGGCCCGCAGGACCCGACGGTCCTCTACACGACCGACGACATCGCAGGAGAGCTCGCGCCGCTCGAGATCGAGCGGGCGTGCATCGTCGAGCGTCTCGTCGAGACGCTCGACACCCGCCGGATCGCCTTCGACATGTTGGTGCGCGCCCGCCGTCTTGCCTGAGCGTCTTCGCGGCGAGCCGAGTGAGGCGGTGCCGGCGCCGCTCGGGGAGCGGCCGTCGATCAGACGTTGAAGCGGAACTCGACGACGTCCCCGTCGCGCATGACGTAGTCCTTGCCCTCGATCCTCGCCCGGCCGGCCGCGCGCGCCGCGGGGACCGAGCCGGCGTGCACGAGCTCGTCGTAGGTGACCACCTCGGCCTTCACGAAGCCTCGCTGGAAGTCGGAGTGGATCACCCCGGCGGCCTCCGGGGCGGTGGAGCCCGCGCGGATCGTCCAGGCTCGCGCCTCTTTCGGGCCGGCGGTGAGGAAGGTCTGCAGGCCGAGGGCCCGGAACCCGACGTGGACCAGCTGCACCAGGCCGGACTCGTGCTGTCCGTACCCCGCGAGCAGCTCCGCGGCGTCGGCCGGGTCGAGCGCGGCGAGCTCGGCCTCGATCTGGGCGCAGACGACCACCGATTCCGCCGGCGCCACGAGCGCGGCGAGCTCCCCGCGGCGGTCCTCGTCGCCGAGCTCGGCCTCGTCGACGTTGAAGACGTAGATGAACGGCTTCGCGCTGAGGAGCTGGAGGTCGCGAAGCAGTGCCAGGTCGACGTCGCCCGCCGCCGCGGCGGCGGCGATCGTGCGCCCGCCGTCGAGGATCTCCCTTGCCGCGCTCGTCGCCGCAAGCACGGGACCGAGCTCGGGACGCGTCCGGGCCTCCTTGGCGAGCTTCGGCAGCCGGTTGTCCACCGTCTGGAGATCGGCCAGCACGAGCTCGGTGTTGACCGTCTCGATGTCGTCCGCCGCGTCGACGCGTCCGGTGACGTGGACCACGTCGGGATCGGAGAAGGCCCGGACCACCTGGCAGATCGCGTCGCTCTCCCGGATCGCGGCGAGGAACTTGTTCCCGAGCCCCTCTCCCTCGGAGGCGCCGCGCACGATGCCGGCGATGTCGACGAAGGTCACCGTCGCGGGGACGACGCGCGCACTGTCGTAGAGCGCGGCGAGGCGTTCGAGACGCTCGTCGGGGACGTTCACCACCCCGACGTTCGGCTCGATCGTCGCGAAGGGGTAGTTCGCCGCGAGCACCTGGTTGCGCGTTAGCGCGTTGAAGAGCGTCGACTTGCCGACATTCGGCAGCCCGACGATCCCGATGGAAAGGCTCACTGGCGACTCCTCACGACGAGCCAGGCGACCTGCGAGCGTACCGACCCCCGGGGACCGCCCGTGCGCCGGGGACGGCGCGACGAGGCGGCGGACGCTCGAGCTCGGGCCAGGGCTACCATCTGGCGGGCCCGGTGGGGGCGACCTGGCCAGAACGGCACCGACGGCATCGACGGTGCCGACGATCGCGGGAGCTCGGCACGTGGTTTCTCCATCCAGCCTCGGGACGCCGCCGGTCGAGGCGAAGCCCCTGCTACGCGGCTGGTTGCACCTCGGAGCGTTCGCCTGCATGCTGGTCGCCGGACCGCTGCTGGTGGTGCAGGGATCGGGCGCCGTCGTGACCGCCGAGCTCGCGGTCTACGTCTTCTCGCTCACGTGCCTGTTCGGCGTGAGCGCGGCCTACCACCGCCGGGACTGGGCGCCGCCGGCGCGCCGTCGCCTCCGGCGCGCCGACCACTCCATGATCTTCCTCGCGATCGCCGGCACGTACACGGCAGTCGCCGGGCTCGCCCTCCACGGCTGGGCACGCACTTTCATCCTCTGCCTTGTGTGGGTGGGTGCCGGCGCCGGCATCGCGCTTCGGCAGCTCTGGCTCGACGCCCCGAAGTGGGCCGTCGCAGTCCCCTACGTCGTCGTCGGATGGTCCGCGCTCGCCGTGCTCCCCGAGCTCGAGCGCGGCCTCGGCGCCGCGGGGTTCGCCCTGCTGCTGGTCGGCGGTGCCTTCTACACCGTCGGAGCCATCGTCTATGCGCGCCGTAGGCCGGACCCGGCGCCGCGGGTGTTCGGCTTCCACGAGGTCTTCCACGCCTGCACGCTCGCCGGGGCGGCGCTCCAGTTCGCGGCCGTCGCCGCGTTCGCGCTGCCGCGGGCCTGACCGGACGCCGGGCGCGATCAGCGACGATGGCCGGAAGTGAGGTGCCCGTGGACGGATACGGCGCGGGACCGGGGACGAGCCCGCCGACGCTGTCCCTGCTCGACTGGCGGCGTCAGGTCGGCGCGCTGTACGCGCGCATCAGGGGGAGTGGCGACATTCGAGCGGCCCACGAGCTGTGGCGAACGACGCGCGACCGCCTGCTCGCCGAGCATCCACAGTCACCTGTCCCCGCCGAGCGGCGGGAGTCCTTCCGTGGCGTACCGGTGGCACCGTACGACCCGGCCTACCGCTTCGACATCGCGCTCGACGCGACGACGCGGCGGGAGCGGATCGAGGTCGTCACCGGGACCGACGAGACCGTGAGCTTCGAGCGCCTGGGCGTCGTCGAGCTGGGAGGTATCGGCTCGCTCGATGTCTGGTGGCTGCTGGGCTACGGCGGTGGCATCTTCGTGCCGGTCCGCGACGCGCTGGCGGGAACCGCCACCTACGGCGGCGGCCGTTACGTCCTCGACACGGTGAAGGGCGCAGACCTCGGCGGGGACGACGGGCGGCTCGTCGTCGACCTGAACTTCGCCTACAACCCGTCGTGCGCCTACGACCCGGCATGGAGCTGCCCGCTGGCGCCCCCGGGCAATGTCGTGAGCGTGCCGTTGGGGGTCGGCGAGCTCACGGCCTGAGCGCACCCCGGGGCGAGGATTGCCGGGGCGCCCCGCTCACCGGTTACCTTCCCCGGATGGCCATCGGCGAAGAACGCGAGCGGCGCGGTGCGCGGGCGCGGCCGGGCCGAGCGTTCAGCCGCACCGTCGCGGTGGCGGCGCTCCTCGTCGCGCTGCCGGCCCTCGACCTGCCATCGCGCGCCCCGCGCGCTCGCGCTGCCCCGGCCACCGCCGCGAGCGCCGCCCCGCGTCCCACCGTGCGCCCCGGATCCCGGCGTGCGTCACGCGCAGCGCGCTGCCCGTGGACCACGGCGGCCGCGGCGCGTCGGCACACGCCGCTCGAGCTCGCGAGACAAGTCGTGGCGAGGATGACGCGCGCCGAGAAGGTGGGTGAGATCAGCCTAGTGGCGGGCCGCGGCTACGAGAACGAGAACGCCGGCGTGCCGCGGCTCTGCATCCCCCGCCTCACCCTTCAAGACGGCCCGAACGGGATCGCCACGGGTGACACCGGGGTCACCCAGCTCCCTGCGTCGCTCGGGGTCGCGGCCAGCTTCGACCCGCTCGTCGCCTACGCGTACGGCCGCGTGCTCGGCGCCGAGGCGCGCGCCCAAGGGGTCACCGTCGTGCAGGGGCCGAACCTCAATCTCGCCCGCGTCCCGACAAGCGGCCGAGCTTTCGAGGCCTACGGCGAGGATCCGTACCTGACGTCGATCATGGGCATCGCCGACATCGAGGGGATCCAGTCCCAAGGGGTCATGGCCGATGCGAAGCACTTCACCGCGTACACCCAGGAGACGGCTCGCCTCAATCTGAACCAGATCATCAACGAACGGACGCTCGAGGAGGTGTACTTCCCCCCGTTCGAAGCGGCGGTCGAGCAGGCGCACGTCGCCTCGGTGATGTGCGCGTACGGCCGCATCGACTTCGTCTACGTCTGCCAGGACCCCACGCTCTTCGACGCCTTGAAGCGGGACTGGGGACTCACCGGTTTCGTCCGCTCGGACCTCGGTGCGGTGAACGACGCCGTCGCCGCGTTCCGCGCCGGCCTCGACGCGATCAAGCCGGCCGCCGGCGCCCAGTTGGAAGCCGCTGTCGCGGACGGCCGCCTGCCGGTCGGCCGGCTCGACGACGCGGTGGTGCGGATCCTGCGCGAGATGTTCGCCTTCGACCTGGTGCGGCACCCCCTCACGGGCAGGACCGGGACGCGCGTCTACACCGCCGGTCACGTCGCCGTCGCCTTGTCGAGCGCCGAGCGGTCAATGGTGCTGCTGAAGGACCGTGGCGGCGTCCTCCCGCTCGTGAAGTCGCGCCTTCGCTCGGTGGCGCTGATCGGCAAGGGCGCAGGGCCCCAGGCGACGACCGCGGGATCCGGCAGCGCCCACGTCGTCGCGCCCTTCGTCATCACACCCCTCGGCGCGACGCGCAGGTGGCTCGGCAAGAAGGTGAAGGTCACCTTCAGCCCCGGTGGTCCGACGAGCCAGATCCTGCCGCTGATCCCGGCCGGCGACATCAGCTCCTCGCGCCCGCTCTCACCGGGTGCCGAGTCGCCGGCGTTCGCGGGGGAGAGGCGCCAGGGCGAGGCCGACCTCCCCATCCTCAACCGCCCGGGGATCGTCACCGCGGAGGTTGCGACGGCGTCGGCGCCGCGGTCCGGGCCGCGTTGGCTGCAGTGGACGGGCACGCTCACCCCGCCGAGCACCGGGCTCTACGACATCTCGCTCACCTCGAGCGGTGACAGCTGGTTCTACCTCGGCCACAACCTGGTGCTCGCCGCCCGCGGGCTGCACGGCCCGGCCGCGTGGTCGACGACGCTGCCCCTCGTCAGGGCTCGGCGGTACGCGATCGAGCTGCGCTGGTTCGAGGTCGGCCCCGGCACCGATCCCCGGCTCGGCTGGCTCGACGTGAGTCCGATGATCGCCGCGGCGGCGCGCGCCGCACGGCGCGCCAGCGTCGCCGTCGTGTTCGCCAACGACTTCAACAGCGAGGGCTTCGACCGCCCGACGCTGGCCCTTCCCGGCGACAGCGACGCGCTGATCTCGGCGGTGGGAGCGGCGAACCCGCGAACGGTGGTTGTCCTGAACACGGGCGGGGCCGTGCTGATGCCGTGGCTCTCGAAGGTCGCCGGGGTGCTGGAGGCCTGGTACCCGGGCGAGGAGGATGGCGCGGCGACCCTGGCGGTGCTGCGCGGCAGCGTCGACCCGTCGGGCCACCTACCCGTCACCTTCCCCGCGAGCGACGGCCGGAGCCCGATCGCGCAGGCGCGCAGCTGGCCCGGCGTGAACAGCAACGTCTACTTCGCGGACGGACTCGACATCGGGTACCGGTACTACGACGCCAGCGGGATCAGCCCGCTCTTCCCGTTCGGCTTCGGCTTGTCGTACACGACGTTCGGGCTCTCCAACCCCGTCGCCTACCGGTCGGCGGCCGGCTACGTGGTGGACCTGCGCGTCGCCAACACCGGCGGGCGCCAGGGCACGGCGGTGGTGCAGGCGTACCTCAGCTTCCCGGCCTCGGCCGACGAGCCGCCGCGCCAGCTGAAGACGTTCCAGTCGGTCGGGCTCCGGGCCGGCAGCGCACGCACCATCGCGCTCACGCTCCCATCGTCCGCCTTCGAGAGCTATCTCGCCGGCCGCTGGCGTACCGTGCCGGGCACCTACACGCTCTCGATCGGCCAGTCCGAGCGTGACCTGCCGATCCAGATGGACCTCACGGTCCCGTGAGCCCGGGCGCGGGGCGGCCGCTACGCCCTCGGCCGCTTCGTCCCGAGCAGCGAGACCAGCATCCTGCCGTGCTCGCAGACCGGGGTCGGCGGCACCACGGGTGCGACGAGGCTGTCGCGTCGAGGCGGCACCGTGACGCGGACCGTGTACGCCGTCGCTTCGCACCGGATCCTCACCGGCTCACCCTTGCCGGGCACGTCGGGCGAGAAGCGCGCGCTCGCCCACGCCGATGCCCCGGGGGCCAACGACACGAGCACGGCCGTGGCCGCGCCGGGCTGCGCCGGAACGACGTTCGTCGGCAGGGGGGCGCCCTTTCCTCCCCTCAGCTGCAGGCCGACCAGCCCGGAGACGAAGCAGCGCGCCGTCGAGTGGTTGCGGAGGCGCAGCGAGTAGCTCACGTTCCCCGCGCCGGCGCTGCCGACGATCGTCGCGAACGTGCCGGCCAGCTGCGCCGAGCGGCACGCGAGGCGCACGCCGGGGGCTGCCGACGCCGTTCCGCTCGCGATGGTCACCGGCGCGAGCGCGCCGCCGAGCACCAGGAGCGAGACGATCCTCCGGGCCAGGTGACGTGCTCGGCGCGAGGGCCGACCTCGGGCGCGGATCATCGGGTCATCGTAGGTGCGCCGACCTACCGCTGCCGTGCCGCACCGGAGTTCGGGCTGATCATGAGGGACGACTCGTTCACCGCTTGGAACGCGCTCGCCGGGATCGTCTTCAGCTCGTCCACGAGCGCGAGCGGCCAGCGCGGGTCGGCGGCACCCTGGAAGTACCAGTTGCTCCCGTTGTCGGCCAGGATCAGGCCGTACTGCTGCATCGCACGCAGGACGACCTGGGCGTGGCGCGAGTAGCGGGAGATGTCGAAGCTCGCCTTCAGCCGGAAACGAGCGCCCATCGGAGGGAGTGAGGGGTCGTCCCGGGCGCCCGCCTCGTGGCGAGCCGGCCAGATGAACCGGGTGTCGGTCAGGGCAGCAGTCATCCGGATCGCATGGGTGATCCGGCCGGAGAGCACCTGGCCGTAGTCGAGCAATCCGGGGAGGATCGGCAGCCCCGCCGCGTCGGCGGAGGTCCATCCGCCAGGCCGCAGGGCGTTGGAGCGGAGGTGCCAAATCGCGCCAGATCCCGCCGCCGAGCCCGACGGCGAGTACCGGGCGTCGTAGAGCTCGTAGAGCGTGCACGTGGCAGGGTTCACCATGATGGCGTGACGGTCGCCGCCGGACGCGTTGCCGCCCTCGATCGGGACGTCGGAGCCGAAGGGGTAGGGCCCGGGGTTGCTCTCGTCGGCGTACTCGAACCGCACGCGGACGGTCGGGTGCGACGGCGGCACCACGACGAACGGGATGCCGTAGGCAACGGCAGGGTCTCCTGATGGACCGAAGTCGGGATGGAGGAGCGTCGTCGAAGAGCCCATGCTCAGCAGCCACTGCGCGCTGTGCGGGTCGACGGGCAGACGGGTGATCGGCGTGTTCCAGACATTGTCCGATGGGAACATGGGACAGTTCGGCGCGCCCGGAACGGTCGTGCCGGCGCCCGCGGCGGCGGCGGTTGCGGCGATCTGCGCGCCCGCAGGCTGCACGGCACAGACGGCGGCCGAGGCCGCGAGCAAAAGCGGCAGGAGCACGCCCCCTCGAGCTCGGTGACGGTGTGGGCGAGCTCGCACAGCGCGATCGTCGCACGCGCCGACACGCTCGGCCTACCCGTTCGTCACGCCGTTGTAGGTGGCGCCGATGATCAGGTCGACGACGCCGCTCGGCAGGGCCGAGCTGGCCTCGAGCGTCGCGGCCCCCGTCACGTGGGCCGCCACCGTCTGCGCCGCGGCCAGGGCGCCCGGCGGGTACTCGACCACCGTCTCGGAGTACTGGAAGTTCGCCGCGTTGCCGGTTCCGTTGATGAGGAAGCCTTGCGCGGCGAGCGCGTGGGAGGCAGCGGTGGCCGCGCCGGTCTGGCCCGTGCCGTTCAGCACCTCGACGAGCACCTGTGACGGCGGGAGCGTGGCCGGCACCGGGGTGACGGTCGTGGTCGTGACGGCCGTCGTCGTCGAGGCGCTCGACGCGGGCGTGGAGCTGCTCCCCGCGCCGGACGTGGTCGTGGTCGAGCGGCGCTGCGCGAGGGTGGAGGAGGTTGATGAGGTGGACGAGCCGGCCGCGACGGCCGGCGTCGAAGGCGAGGTCGGCGCGCTGGAGCCGCCGCGGGGGGCGGGGCGCCGGGCCGGCGTGCCTCCCGGGATGACGGCGAGCGCGACGGCACCCCCGACGATCGCCGCCGTGCACAGGCTCGTGATGGTGAGGCGCGTCCTCCTCGTGGGCCCCCGGCGGTGCCGGGGCCGGGTCCGACGCGGCGGCGGCTCGGGCTGGCGCTGCCTCGTCGCGGAGTGCCGTCCAGGCACCCAGCCCTGGCCGGGCGGGGTGTGCTGCTCCGCGGCGCCGGACGGGCCGGCTGTACGGTCCCGGCCCGATGGCCCGGACCGGTTCGGGGTTCCAGGCGGGAAGTTCTCGGACACGCGCTCCGACCCTACCGCCAGCCGGGCGGGTATCGGCGGCATCTCGCCGGCCCTCGTTGTTACCGTGCATGTGGTGGCGCCGGTCGCGGGGCCGGCGCACGGGAGGAGAGCGCTGATTGGCGCGGCACCACGGTCGATGTCCGACGCGTCCGGGCTCGCTCCAGCGCGTTGCGGCCGCGCTCGGGAGCATCCGGGGCGGAGCCGGCACGCGCCCGGCTCCACCGCCCCGCTACGGGGCCCAGTTGGCGCCGGAGACCACGACCACGACCTTCTCGTGCTCCCTCGGCTCGTAGGCGCGGGCGAGGAGGGCGGCGAGCCCGGTGGCACCTCCCGGCTCGGCCGGCACCCTGACGTGCTCCCAGAGCCACGAGCGTGCGGCGGCGATGTCGGCGTCGTCGACGAGGCGCGGCTCGGCGTGCTTCGCCAGCGCGACGGCCGCGGCGATCGCACCGGCTTGGCGCGCGCCGAGGCTGTCCGCGGCGAGCCCGCCGACGTCGACCGGCACCGGTTCGCCGGCGGCGACCGCCCGCTGCAGCGTCGGGCAGGTCGCCGGCTCCACCGGCACGGCGACGGCGTGCCCGGTACAGGCAAGCGCGACACCGGCGTAGAGCCCGCCACCGCCGCAGGCGAGGAGGACCGTGTCGGCGTCGGGGACCTGCTCGAGCAGCTCAGCGCCGATCGTCGACTGCCCGGCGACGACGTCCGGGTCGTCGTAGGCGTGCACCAGGCGGGCGCCGGTGCGCCCAGCGTGCGCGATGCTCGCCGTCAGCGCCTCCGCGTAGTGGCCCTCCACCACATGCAGCTCGGCTCCGTAGCCGCGGATGCGCTCGAGCTTGCTCGCCGGCGACGTCGACGGGACGAAGATCGTTGCGGGGACACCGCAGGTCGACGCCGCCCAGGCCACGGCCGCTCCGTGGTTGCCGCCCGAAGCGGCCACGACGCCCGATTCGGGGACGGGTCGGGCGAGGAGCGAGTTCAGCGCCCCGCGCGCCTTGAACGAGCCGGTGAACTGGGTCATCTCGAGCTTGAGGACGAGCGACCAGCTGGCCCGGGCGCTCCCCGTGGCGAGCTGTGCTGCAAGCTCGTCGCCGAGCTCGATCACCGGCGTGCGCCGGACGCGCCCGGCGAGGCGCTCGCGGGCCTGTTCCAGGTCTTTCGACGTGGGCACTTCGGCGGGTCCAAGAGACGTGCGGGTACTGGTCACGGCGCTCCATCATGCTCGCCGCGGCGCCGCGGCGCCGTCCGGCGGTGAGCCTCGCCGTAGCCGCCGCGGTCTTCCCCGTGATCTTCATCGGCGAGCTGCCGGACAAGACCATGTTCGCCTCGCTCGTGATGTCCACGAGGGGCCGGCCCCTCATGGTCTGGCTCGGGGCTGCTGTGGCCTTCGCCCTCCATGTGGTCATCGCGACGACGGTCGGCGTGGCGCTGTTCCACCTCGTGGCGCGCCGGGTCGTCGACGCCGTCGTCGCGGCCACGTTCCTCATCGGGGCGGTGCTCGCCGTGCGAGAGGCCCGCCACGGTGGGCGTTCGGGGTCGTTCGCGGCCGGCCGCGCGGGCGGCCACGGCACGGTCCTCACGGCGTTCGTGGTGATCTTCGTCGCCGAGTGGGGCGACATCACCCAGCTCCTCACCGTCAACCTCGCCGCCCGGTACCACTCGCCCTTGTCGGTGGGGGTCGGCGCGCTGCTCGCCCTGTGCGCGGTCGCAGCGCTCGCCGTCGTCGGGGGACGGGGGTTGCTTCGCTTCGTGAACGTCGTCACGGTGCGCCTGGTGACGGCGGTCGTGCTCGTCGGGCTGGCGGGATACGCGAGCTGGAGCGCCTTCGCCTGACGGGGCGTTCGCCCGAACATGGCGCGGGCGGGTCGATCCGGGCCGCCGAGGAGCTCGGCATCGGGGCGGGCGTTTGCGCCGGACCTCAGGCCCGTCCGAGCTTTGCGACGTCGTCGCCGACGATGAGGGGCACCACGGCGGAGAAGTCGAGCTCGCCGAGCCCCGCGGTCTCGCCCGCCTCCAGCCAGCCCTGCGCCGCCGGCGCGATGCGCAGGTCCAGCTCCGAGCGCCGGGCGGCATCGGTCACGAGACGGAGGTCCTTCGCAGCGAGCGCCAGCTTGAACCTCGGCGGGAACGAACGGGACTCGACATTGGCGCGCTTGGCCCGTACGAGCCCGCCGATCGGTGAATCCGAGAGGACGTCGAGGAGGGTGACACGCTCCACGCCGAGCGATTCGCCGAGCGCGAGCGATTCGCCGAGCACGCCGATGGCCGCACCGAGGACGAGGTTGACCGCCAGCTTCACCGCCGCGCCGCTGCCACCGCCTCCGACATGGCGAGGCGTGCCGAGCACGGAGAGCAGGGGCTCGACGCGCCGGTAGGTCTCGTCGTCGGCCCCCACGTAGATGGCGAGCCGGCCCTCGGCCGCTTCCGGGGTGCTGCCGCGCACCGGCGCGTCGACGAGCTCCACGCCATGTGGAAGCCGGGAAGCCACCCGACCGATCTCTTCGGGCCCGACGGTCGACATGTCGACGAACGCCTGGCCGGGAGCGAGGACATGCGCGACGCCAGCGGGACCGAACACCACCTCCTCGAGCGCCTCTGGGGTCGCGAGCATCGTGATGACGACCTCGGCGTCGCTCGCCGCGTCGCCCGGCGACGTGGAGCGGTGGGCGCCCAGCTTGGCGAGCTGCTCGGCCCGCTCCGGCGTCCTGTTCCAGACCGTGAGCTCGTGGCCCGCCTCGATCAGCCGCGTCGCCATGCGCGAGCCCATCAGGCCGAGACCGATGAACGCCACCTTGGTCATCTCTCCGGACCTCCTCGTCACGTCGAACGTCGACGCGCTACCAGAACACTTACCCGATGACCGGGTCGCGGGTCGCGTCGGCCGGCGGTCGGTCGAACTTTTCGGCCCAGTCGTGCGTCAGTACGCCGTGCGAACACGAACGAAGGGTCCTGACGAGCTCGATCGGTGGCTGGAACGCTGGTACGAGCCGGCGTACCGCACGGCCCACCTTCTCCTCGGCGGGCAAGGCGACGCCGAAGAAGCGGTCCGTCAGACGTTCCTGCGGCTGTGGCGGTTCCGTGAAGCGATGCCGGAGGGGGATGCGCTCCGGCCGTGGGTCTACCGCGTCCTCGTGAGCAGCTGCGGCTCGCTCGGCGCAGCTGAGCCGTGCCGTGCGCCGGAGCGTGGCAGGGAGGCCCAGGCGGGGGGCGCTTTGCTCGGCGCGCTCGCGGCCCTCCCGCTGCACCTGCGCGTCCCCGTCGTGCTCGGCCACTACGCGGAGCTGACGGAGCGGGAGATCGCGCTGGCGGTGCGCCGCCGCGCCGGCACCGTGCGGGCGCGGCTGGAGGAGGCCCGTCAACGCCTCGGCACCGACCCGACCCTTGGTGTGCTCTCCGCTGTCGAAAGAGGGGCGAGATGATCACCGACGAGCAGCTGCAGCGGCTGATCCGCGAGGCCGCGGAGGCGGTGGTGCCACCGCTCTCCGGCCCGGAGGCCGTCCGGTCGGCCGCAGCCGCGCCGGCGGTGCGGGCGGCGCAGCCTGGACCCGGGCGGCTCCGGGCGGCGCTCACGGAGCGGTGGCGAACGCGAGAGATCGTGCTCGCCGCCACCGGCGGGGCGGCGGTGGTCGCCCTGTCCGCCGCCCTCGCCACGAGCGGCGGCCCGCCCACCCCGGTCCCCTTTGCCTACGGCGGGGCGAGCCACGCCGCACCGCCGCTCGCGGCGAAGGCCGACGGGCGGTCCGCGGCGCCGCTCGCAAGCTCGTCAGCCTCGGCCACCTCGGCGCTGGCGAGCGGGTCCGCCGCCCCGGGCACGGCGACGACGGGGGTCACCGAGGTGGTCGCGACCGGCACGCTGACCCTGCGCGTTCCGGCGGCCCGGCTGCGCGCCGATGCGGCCCGTCTGGAGGCGCTCGCCATCTCCGTCGGCGGTTACGTCTCCCACGCCTCGCTCTCCGAGGCCGGTGGCCCGCTCGGCGGGGTGGTGGTGGTGAGCGTCCCCGCCGCCTCCTTCCGCGCGGTCGTCGCTCGGGCCGAGCCGCTCGGTGCGGTGCGGTCGCTCACCTTGTCCGACCAGGACGTCACCGCCCGCTACGTCGACCTCGGCGCGCGTCTGAGCGCCCAACAGGACGTCCGGGCGCAGCTCGAGGCCCTCCTCCGCCGGGCGGGCAAAGTCTCCGACCTGCTCGCGGTCGAAAACCAGATCGCCGCGACCCAGACGCAGATCGACCAGCTCGCCGCGGCGCAGCGCTCCCTCGCCAAGCAGGTGAGCTACTCGCGCCTGACCGTCGAGCTCCGAGTCGCGACCCGTGTGACGAAGCACCACGCTCCGTCCGGATTCTCCCGGGCCTGGCACGACGCCGTCTCCGGCTTCGTGGGCGGAATCCGGGCTCTCGTTGCCAAATCGGGGGTGGTCCTGTTCAGCGTGCTCGCCCTCGCGGCGCTCGCCGCCCTGGTTCTCGGTGCCGGTCGTCTCGCCTGGACGGCGGCCAGGCGGCGCTCAGCGTGACCGACCCGGAGGCGGCGCGTTGGCGTCGCCGGGCGCACCGGGACGCTGGGCATATGATCCCGCCGTGAGCCCGGCTGCAGAGCCTGCAGACACCGACCAGGTCGAGGACGTCCTCGACCTGATGCGCTCCGAGGGGAACCGGGTCACGACCTCGCGCCGGCTCCTCATCCGCTGCCTGGTGGAGGCGGCCGGCCACCGCACGGCCGAGGAGCTGGCGGCGGCGGTGCAGGAGCACGCGCCCGATGTCCACCTGTCGACCATCTACCGGAACCTCGACGAGCTGGAACGCCTGGGGGTGGTCACCCACTCCCATCTCGGGCACGGGCCCGCCACGTACCACTTGAGTCCGGGCGGCCACGGGCACCTCGTCTGCGAGGTGTGCGGAGCGATCTTCGAGGCGCCGGACGAGCTGTTCGACGGGCTCGCCCGGGACGCGGCGGAGCGCTTCGGCTTCTCGATCGACCCGCACCACTTCGCGGTGCTCGGCCGCTGCGCGACGTGCGTCGCGGGTTGAGGGCCGCGGCGCTCCGAATCACCACCGGCGGCTCGAGGTGCGAGCCTGGCACGCCGCGGGCTCAGCGGGCGACCAGGTCGCCTGTCACGTCACGCAGGCGGGGTGCGCCGGCGAGGGCCATGCACTCTTCGAGCTCGGCGACGAGCCGGCCCAGGACCTCGGCGACCCCGGCCGCCCCGGCGGCGGCGAGCCCCCAGAGGCACGGGCGCCCGACGAGCACGGCCCGGGCGCCGAGCGCCAGCGCTCTCAGCACGTCGGTGCCACTGCGGATGCCGCCGTCGACGTAGACCTCGGCACGGCCGTCGACGGCCTCGACGACCTCGCGGAGCGCGTCCGCGCTGGCCACGGCACCGTCGAGTTGGCGACCGCCGTGGTTCGAGACGACGATCCCTGCGGCGCCGGCCTGAAGGCAGATCTGGGCGTCGTCGGCACGCAGCACGCCCTTCACGACGACGGGGAGGCCGTCGGCGAGCTCTGAGAGCCACGAGACGTCGTCCGGCGTGACGGCACGGTCCTGCGCGGCGCCGGGATCGGCTCCGGCGAGCTGCACCGCGGGCGGCAGCGCGAAGCCGTTGCGCCGGTTGCGGGGCTTGCTCCCGGGGAAGGGGGTGTCAGCGGTGAGCACCAGCGCGCCGCAGCCCGCCTCGCGGGCGCGTTGAACGAAGTCGACCGTCCGTGACCGGTCGGCGAGGACGTACACCTGGAACCACCAGGGGCTCCCCGCGAGCGCCTCGGCGACCACCTCGATCGGCGTGCTGGAGCGCGTCGAGAGCACGAAGAGGCTGCCGGCCTCGCGGGCGCCGCGCGCCACAGCGATCTCCCCGTCGGGGTGAGCCAGGCGCGCGTAGCCGACAGGCGCCACCAGCACGGGATGCGCGAGTGACGTCGTGAGGACGCTCACGGAGGTGTCGAGCGACGACACGTCCCGCAGCACCCGGGGGCGGAGGCGGATCCGCGACCAGGCCTCGACGTTGTCGCGCAGCGTCTGCTCGCACCCCGAGCCGCCCGCCATCATGTCGAACGCTCCGGCTGGCAGCATCGCCCGGGCCCGGCTCTCCCAGTCCTCCAACGTCGTCCCTCCTGCTCGGCCGGGCTCGGCTCGTCCAGCTTGGAAGCCTCGCGCGCCGGCGGCGGTGCCGCCGCCCGAGCCCGCCGCGTCCGGCACGGCCGTACGCTTGGAGCATGGCGGTGACGGCGGTGGAGCGGCACGACGCGAGTCGGCGGGCCGACCGGGGCGCTCCATGAGGGCCGGATCGGGCCTGCCGCCCGCGGCGCCGGGCCGGCCACGCCCTCGCGTCGTGGTCCTCGGGGCGGGATTCGGTGGCCTGAACGCCGCCATCGGGCTGGTACGGGCCGAGGCCGACGTCACGATCGTCGACCGTGACAACTACCACGGCTTCTGGCCGCTGCTCTATCAGGTCGCGACCGCCGGGCTCGGACCCGAGGACATCGCGCACCCGATCCGGGCGAGGTTCGCCCGCTATCCGAACGTCACCGTCCGGCGGGGGCTCGCCACGAAGGTCGACCTTGACGCGCACACCGTCGAGCTCGAGCACGGCGAGGGGCTCGACTACGATTACCTGGTCGTCGCGCTCGGGAGCTCGACAAGTGATTTCGGGATCCTGGGCGTGCGCGAGCACGCCTTTGGCCTGAAGACGCTCCCGGAAGCGGTGCGGCTGCGGAACCACATCCTCACGCTGTTCGAGCGGGCCGACACCGATCCGGCGGCGATCCCCGAGGGCCTGCTCACGATCGTGCTCGCCGGCGGCGGCCCGACCGGAGTCGAGATGGCCGGGGCGCTCTCGGAGCTGATCGGCAGGAACCTCGCGCTCGATTTCCGCCACCTCGACGTGACCCGTGCCCGCGTGGTGCTCGTCGAGGCGACCGGCCACCTGCTCGGTGGCTTCTCTGCCCGCTCGCAGCTCGAGGCCCTTGCGACCCTTCGCACGAAGGGGGTCGAGGTGCTCCTCGAGGCGCCGCTCGCGGAGGTGACCGCAGGGGGGGTGAAGCTGGAGGACGGCACGCAGATCGCCTCACAGACCGTCGTGTGGACCGCCGGCGTGCGCGCCAACGCCTTCGCCGAGCTCCTTCCGGGCGCCAAGGCGCCGAACGGCGCCGTGAAGGTCGAGGGGGATCTCTCCCTCCCCGGCCACCCCGAGGTCTTCGTCGTCGGGGACCTCGCCAGTCGGGTCGACCGCAAGGGTCGCCCACTCCCGCAGCTGGCGCAGAACGCCATCCAGGGCGGTCGACACACGGCGCGCTCGATCCTGAGGCACCTCGCCGGGAAGCCGACGAAGCCGTTCCGCTACCACAACCACGGGATCATGGCGACGATCGGCCGCAAGTCTGCTGTCGCGGAGCTCCCCGGCGGGGTGTCGATGCGGGGCACGGCCGGCTGGCTTGCGTGGCTCGGCGTGCACCTCGTCTTCCTCGTGGGCTTCAGAAACCGGCTCGTGGTACTCGTCAACTGGGCCTGGAACTACCTCACCTGGGACCGGGCGAGCCGGGTCATCCTGGAGGACACCCAGCGGCCCTGATCACCCCTTCCACCGCCGCGCCGCCCACCCTCGCCCGTCCACCGTCGCCCGTCCACCGTCGCCCCGCCGGTCGTCGCGCGGGCCGGTTTCGGGTCGGCGCCGCCTGGCGAGCGCCGCCCGTTCAGGCCCCGCGACGGGCGCGGCCGCGGCGGGCCTTGTCCCGGGGGGCGGTGGCGGCCGGGAAGTGGTGCGCGGTGACCGCATGGGGGTCGGCGCCTCCGTCGAGCGAGGGATTGACGTGGATCGTCGCCCCCGACAGGCGGGCGACCTCGTGGAGGAGCCGGTGACGGACCTCCTCCGCGATCGCGTGGGCCCGCTCGACGGTGTGGTCGCCGCGCACGGTGATGTCCATCTCGGCGAGCAGCTCGTGTCCGGTCCAGCGGAGCCTGAGGGCGCCGACCGCCTCGACGCCCGCGACTGCCGCCGCGACGTCTCGGACGTGCTCGACGAGCCCGGGGTCGACGGCGTCCATGAGCCGTCGGATCACCTCGCGCGCCGCGTTGCGCAGCACGAGGACGATGGCGACGGTGATCGCGATCCCGACGATCGGGTCCGCGAGGCGCCAGCCTGCGGCGGCCAGCCCGGCCCCGAGCACGACAGCGAGCGAGGCGAGGCCGTCGGTGCGGGCGTGGAGCCCGTCGGCGACGAGGGCTGCGGAGCCGATCCGCCGCCCGACCCGGATGCGGTAGTGGGCGACGGCCTCGTTGCCGACGCAGCCCACGGCGCCCGCGATCCCGACGAAGAGCAGGTGATGGACGATCCTCGGGTGGGCGAGGTCGCCGACGGCGGCGACCGCGGCGGCGACCGCCGAGGCCGCGATCAGCGCCACGACGGCGAGACCGGCCAGGTCCTCCGCGCGGGCGTAGCCGTAGGTGTAGCTGTGGGAGGGGGAGCGCCTCGCGAGGAGGAAGGCGATCCCGAGCGGAACGGCGGTCAGTGCGTCCGCCACGTTGTGGATCGTGTCGGCGAGCAGCCCGACGGAACCGCTCAGCGCGGCGACCGCCGCCTGCAGACCCCCGGTGGCGAGGAGCCCGGCGAGGCTGACGCCGAGCGCCCGGGTGCCGGCTCGGCTCGCCAGGAGGGCGCCGTCCACGGAGTCGGATGGATCGTGGCTGTGCGCGCCGGCGAAGCGGGAGGCGACACCTCGCCAGCCGCCACCGCCGTGATCGCCGTGGTCGTGCCCGCGGCCCTGATCCGCTCGGTGGGCGTGCTCGCCGGCGGGCACGTGGCCCGACCGAGCATCGTGATCGTGCCCGCCCGGGCCGGGCTCGCCGTCGCGCCCGGGGGTGCTCACGCGGCTCTTGCCCGGCGATGCGTTGGCCGACGGGTTGCCGCGGGCGCTCGGGTCTGCCTCCCCACGGGAGCGACCGTACCGGCTCTTGCTCGGTCCATCTATCCTCGGTCGTCGTGGACGAGCCCCAACCCAGCTCCGAGGGCATCCCGGCCGAGACCGCGCCGCCCTCGGTCGACCCTGTCGTCGCCGAGGCGCAGCGCCTGCTCGGCGAGATCGAGTCCGAGCTCGCCGCTATCGAACGGGCGCTCGATCGCCTCGAGTCGGGCAGCTACGGCACCTGCGACGTGTGCGGTGCGGCGATCACCGCCGACGAGCTCGCCGCGGATCCCGTGACGGCCCGATGCGCCGAGCACGCCCGTTCCGCTGGCGCGTAGGCGCCGTCACAACGGGGCGCTCGGTAGCCTCGGCGCGGCGCCGCGGTCGACGTACCGGCCCGCCCGCTGGCCGACACGTCGCGCGGGCCGCGGGCCGGCCGATGCCGGCCCGCGGCCCGCGGCGGCGCTTCGGATCAGGCCTTCTTCGTCTCCCAGAAGATCCGGTCGATCTCGGCGATCTCGTCCAGCAGACGGGTTGCGACCGCGACGTCGTTCGTCTTCTTCACCTCGCCGGCGGCCTTCGTCGCCTTCCAGAACGTCTCGTGGAGCTGGGGGTAGCGCTCGAGGTGCTCCGGCTTGAAGTAGTCGGTCCACAGCACCCACAGGTGGTGCTTGACGAGCTCGGCGCGCTCCTCCTTGATGAACACGGCCCGCTCTTTGAACACCGGGTCGTCGGACCCGTTGAACTTCTCCATGCAGCCCTTGACCGACTCGGCCTCGATGCGTGCCTGCGCGGGGTCGTAGACGCCGCAGGGCAGGTCGCAGTGGGCGCGGACGGCTTTCGCCGGCCAGGCCCGGTCGAGCAGGGTGAACAGGCGTGAGGTGAGATGCATGTCGCGGCTCCTTGGATCGTTCTTGCCGAACCGCCTCGTCGAAGGGGACGGCGTCCCCGCGCCAGGCGAGCAGGGACACACTACCCGCCGACCTACGCGCTACACCCTGGCCGGCCTGGCCCTCGTCGGCGTCGCCGGACTCGGGTCCCTGCTCGCGCTGGTCGCGAGCAGGGTCGAGGTTCACGGCCCGAGCATGCTCCCCACCCTCGTCGACGGCGAGCGCCTCCTGGTCCGACGCACCCGGAGGGTGCGACCCGGCGACCTCGCCGTGCTGCACGATCCCGCGGTGCCGGCCCGGCTGATCGTCAAGCGGGTCGTGGCGGTCCGTGGCCGCCACGCCGAGGTCGCCGGCGACAACTCCGCGGCGAGCCGGGACAGCCGCGCGTTCGGCCCCGTGCACCGTTCGGCCATCGTCGGTGTCGCCTGGTACCGCTACCACCCCGCTGACCAGGCCGGACGCCTGCGGCGACCTCGGCGAGGCGGCCAGGGAGCGTAGGCCGCCACCGCGGCGACCCGGGCCCGAGGGGGGCGTCGGCGGAGCCCGCCGATACGCTTTGGCCCGACATGCAAAAGCTCGCGGTGCTCTCAATGCACACCTCGCCCCTCGCGCAGCTCGGCACCGGCGACGGCGGCGGGATGAACGTCTACGTCCGCGAGCTCTCCTCGGCGCTGGCCCGAGCCGGCGTGGCGTGCGACGTCTACACGCGAGCCAGCTCCCCCGACCAGCCTGACGCCGTCCGGGTCGAACCGGGCCTGATCGTCCACCACGTGGAGGCGGGCCCTCGAGCGCCGATCGAGAAGGCGAAGCTGCCGGGGCTTGTCGGCGAGTTCGCCGACGCCGTCGAGCGCCGGATGGAGCGCGACGCGAACCGCGGCCTCGCCCCAGCCGACGCGATCCACGCCAACTACTGGCTCTCCGGCGTCGCCGGGCACACGTTGAAGCACCGCCTCGACCTGCCGCTCGTCTCCACGTTCCACACCCTCGACCGGGTGAAGGCGGAGTCGAGCCCGGAGGACGTCGACCCGGCGGACCCCGGCCGTCGCGCCCGTGCGGAGGCGGAGGTCGTCGGCTGCTCGGACGCCGTCCTCGCGTCGTGCAGCGTCGAGGTCGACCAGCTCATCGACCTTTACGGAGCTGAGCCGTCGCGTGTCGAGGTGATCGCTCCGGGCGTCGACCACGCCTTCTTCTCCCCCGGGCACCAGGCCCAGGCGAGGCGGGCGCTGCGTCTCGACCCGCGCGCCACGCTCCTGCTCTTCGTCGGTCGGATCCAGCCGCTGAAGGGCGTCGACGTCGCCGTGCGCTCGCTGGCGGCGCTCCGAGCGCTCGGGGTCGAGCGCGCCCGGCTCGTCGCCGTCGGCGGACCGAGCGGTCCGAAGGGCGAGGAGGAGATGTTGGCGCTGCGCGCCCTCGTCGACGCCCTCGGGCTCGGCGACAGCGTCTCGTTCGTGCCGCCGCAGCCGCACGAGCTCCTCTCGACGTACTATCGGGCCGCCGACTGCTGCCTCGTGCCGAGCAGGTCCGAGTCGTTCGGGCTGGTCGCGCTGGAGGCCGCGGCGTGCGGTACGCCCGTGGTCGCGTCCGCGGTGGGCGGCCTGACGACGCTCGTCGAGGACGGCGAGACGGGCTTCCTCGTCGAGCGGGGCGACGTCGCCGCGTTCGCCGAGCGCGTCGCCAAGCTCTGCGCCGACCCACTCCTTCGTGTCTCGCTCGGCACCGCGGCGGCCCAGCGCGCCCGCGGCTACACGTGGTCGCTCGCCGCCGGCCGCCTGCGCCGCCTCTACGGCGAGCTGACGGCCCGTTCGCTCGTGTCGTGCGGGTGAGCACTAGCGTGCTCCGCTGATGCGCAAGATCCTCGTCCTCGGCGGTGGACGGATGGGCTCGGCCCTGCTCGGTGGCCTGTTCCGAAGCGGCTGGGCCACCTGGGAGGAGTGCACCGTCGTCGAGGTCCGCGGCGAGACGCGCGAGCTGCTCGCCGACCGTTTCCCGGGACTTCGCGTCGTCGAGGTCCCCGAGCCCGCCGGAGCGGTCGTCCTCGCCGTGAAGCCTCAGGACGTGGAGGCTGCGTGCCGCTCGCTCCCGGTCCGTGGCTACGAGCGGGTCCTCTCGATCGTCGCCGGCGCGACGATCGCGCACCTCGAGAGCTGGCTCTGGCCGGGAGCGGCGGTGATCCGCGCGATGCCGAACACCCCGGCGCTGGTCGGAATGAGCGCCTCGGCGATCGCGGGCGGGACGGCGACAACCGAGGAGGACGTCTCCTGGGCCGAGTCCGTGCTCTCGTCGATCGGCGTGGTGGTGCGACTGCCCGAGCGGTTGCTCGACTCGGCGACGGGGCTCTCGGGCTCCGGTCCAGCCTACGTGTTCCTCGTCGCCGAAGCGCTGGTGGAGGCGGGCGTGCTCCAAGGGCTCGATCGCGAGGTCTCGAAGGTCCTCGCAAACCAGACGATCCTCGGTGCAGCCCGGATGCTCGCCGAGAGCGGCGAGTCCGCCGAGGTCCTGCGTGCCGCGGTCACCTCGCCCGGAGGCACGACCGCCGCCGGGCTGAGGGAGCTCGAGGCCCGGGCGGTGCGCGCCGCCTTCTTGGAAGCCGTCGACGCCGCGGCGCGCCGCTCACGCGAGCTCGGCGAACCGGACTGAGCCCCGGTCGCGGCATCGTCCCTGGTCGCTCCGATCTCCCCACTTTCCCCTCGTGCAACACGCGCCTACAGTCGTAGCGGCGGAGAGGGGTGATACCACTGACCGTTCACTACACGAAGTCCCAGTTCCTGACAGTGGCCGAGGTCGCGCGCGCCCTCCGGGTGTCGAACATGACCGTCTACCGCCTGATCAGCTCGGGGCAGCTCCCAGCGGTCCGGGTCGGCAAGTCGTACCGGCTGCGCGAAGAGGACGTCGACCACTACCTCGCCGCGCGCTTCACCGAGGCCGGCTGACCGAGGCATGTTTCGGGCGCGGCCTTGTGGCCCGCCCGAGGCCTGCCGTACGGTCGCGTCGGTGGGGGGCACAGGGGGAAGGGGTCGGTCCCGCATCCCGGGGCCGACGGTGTCGAGGCTGCCCGTCTATCACCGCGCGCTCGTGGTGATGCTCGAGCGGCAGCGGGGGACGGTGTCGTCCTCTGAGCTCGCCGAGGCCACGGGTGTGAACGCCGCCACCCTCCGGAGGGACCTGTCGCATCTCGGCTCCTACGGGACGCGCGGCACCGGCTACGACGTCTCCCACCTCCTCGGCCGGGTGGACCGAGCCTTGGCGCTCGATCGGGAGTGGCCAGTCGCGATCGTCGGCGTGGGCAACCTCGGCCGCGCCCTGGCGCGCTCGGGCAACTTCTCGGCCCGGGGCTTCCGGGTGGCGGCGCTCGTCGACGTCGACCCGGCCTCGGTCGGCACGACCGTCGACGGCCTGCTCGTCGAGCACCTCGAGCACCTCGCCGAGGCCGTACGGCGTGAACGGGTGGAGATCGCCGTGGTCGCCACACCGGCCGGCGCCGCGCAAGACGTCGCCGACCGGCTCGTCGGCGCAGGCGTCCGGGTCATCTTGAACTTCGCGCCGGCGGTGGTCCAAGTGGACGAGGGGGTGCGGCTGCGCAACGTCGACCTAGCGGCCGAGCTCCAGGTGCTGGCCTTTTACGGATCGCGTCTGCCGCCGGCCGAGACGGTGCGCGACGCGGCCTTGCCGGCGCCAGCGGCCGGCCGGGCCCGCCGGCGCCACGGGACGGCAGGGGTCGCATCCGGCGCTTCGACTGGCACGGGGCGCCCGCGACGGCCAAGCTCGTAGCGCGGCCCGCTAGGTTCGATCAGGACCGCGGCCAGCGGGCCGGGCGCCGGGGGCGAGCGCGTGAGGTCCAGCGCCGCAGCGCCGGTAGGAGGAGGTGAGCAAGCGTGTCCGTCGTCGTCGTGGGCCTCCATGAGCGCGACGCGTCCCTCGACCTCCTCGAGCAGCTGGCCGTCCCCGACCGCGAGCTCGCGAAGACGTTGCGGACCTTGTGCGACAGTCCCCACCTCTCCGAGGCCGTCGTGCTGTCGACGTGCATGCGGACCGAGGTCTACGCGGTGCTCGAGCGGTTCCACGACGGCCTGGAGGACATCCAGGCGTTCTTCCAGGGACGCGTCGGGGACTCGCAGAGCGGTGCCGCGACGCTCGCCGAGCAGCTCTTCGTCGCCTACGACGACGCGGCCGCCCGCCACCTGTTCGAAGTCGCGGCCGGCATCGACTCGGCGGTGCTCGGCGAGGGTGAGATCCTCCGCCAGGTGCGCCACGCCAGCGAGCGAAGCCGGCACGAGCGCGCGGCGGGCCCCGTGCTCGGCGGCCTGTTCCGCCACGCCGTCGAGGTCGGCAAGCGGGCGCGCACCGAGACGACGATCGCCCGCGGCGTGACCTCGCTCGCCCACGTCGCCGTCGCGCTCGTCGCCGAACGGCACGGCCAGGACCTGAGCGGGCTGCGGGTCGTCGTCGTCGGTGCCGGCGAGATGGGCCAGGGCGTCCTCGGAGCCCTGGCGCGCGTCGGCGGCTCCCCAGAGGTCGTCGTGGCGAATCGCGGCCGGGCGCGCGCCGCGCAGCTGGCGGCCGAGGCAGGCGCTCGCGCGGTGGACCTGGCGCGTCTTCCCGCGGAGCTCGCCGGGGCCGACGTCGTCGTCACCGGCACCGCAGCCGGTGAGATCCTCCTCGGCCCCGACGAGGTCGCCGCGGCGCTCGGTCAGCGCCCGGAACGCCCCCTGCTCGTGGTCGACGTAGCCGTGCCCCGCGACGTCGACCCCGCCGTCGGCCGGCTGCCCGGCGTCACGCTGCTCGATCTCGACGACCTCACCCGCTACGCCGAGTCCGGAATGGCGGCGCGCCGCTCCGAGGTGGGTCGCGTGCGCCAGATTGTCGAGGAGGAGCTCGAGCGCTACCGCGCCGACGCGCTCGGCAGGTCGGTCGCACCGCTCGTCGCGTCCTTGCGCGCCCGTGGGGAGGAGCTGCGGCTGGCCGAGCTCGAGCACTCCTCATCGACCTTGGAGGCGCTCGAGCCCGCGGCTCGCGATGCGGTCGAGCAGATGACCCGGCGGCTCGTCGCGAAGCTGCTCCACCCGCCGACGGTGCAGGTGAAGTCGGCGGCCGGATCGCCGCGAGGCGAGCGGCTCGCAGAAGCGCTCCGCTCGCTGTTCGAGCTCTGAGCCCCGCGGTGAGGGCGGGCCTCGTGGAGCGAGGGGCGGCCGGCGGTAGCGGTACGCGGCCCCCCGCGGGCGGGAGGCGGTGAGCGTGGCCGCGCTGCGCCTGGCGACCCGGGGCAGCCCGCTCGCGCGCGTCCAGGCCGTGCTCGTCGCCGAACGCCTCCGTGCCCGGGGGTCGGTGGTCGAGCTGGTCGTCGTCGAGACGCGCGCCGACCGCGAGCTCGAGGTGCCGATCAGCTCGCTCGCCGGGCGCGGCGTCTTCGTCACCGAGGTGGAGCTGGCGGTGCTGGAGGGAAACGCGGACGCCGCCGTGCACTCGGCGAAAGACCTGCCGTCGGCGGCGCCGCCCGAGGGCCTGGTGCTCGCCGCCGTCCCCGAGCGGGCCGACGTGCGCGACGCACTCGTCGGTCGCTCGCTCGACGAGCTCGCCCCGGGGGCGGTCGTCGCGACCGGCGCCGTGCGGAGAAGGGCGCAGCTGGCCTGGCACCGGCCCGACCTCGCCTTCGCCGAGCTGCGGGGCAACATCGCCACCCGGCTGGCGAAGGTGCCCGCGGGCGGCGCCGTGGTCGTGGCGCTCGCGGCGCTCGAGCGTCTCGGGCTCGCCGGCGTGGCGGCCGAGGTCCTCCCGACGAGCGTCGTGCTGCCCCAGGTTGGCCAGGGTGCGCTCGCCATCCGCTGCCGCGAGGACGATCTCGCGGTTCGCGAGCTGCTCCAGGCGGTGGACGAGCCCGGTGCGCACCGTGCCCTCCTGGCGGAGCGCGCCTTCCTCGCCCGGCTCGGTGGCGGCTGCGACGCCCCGCTCGGCGCGCTCGCAACCTGCGCGGGGCCGTCGGGCCCGGTGACGATCGAGGGCATGGTCGCGAGCGCGGACGGCCACGTCGCGGTGCGCCGACGCCACCACGCGGCCGACCCGGCCCAGGCCGGCGGCGAGCTCGCGGAGCTGATGATCGCTCTGGACGGCGTGGGCCTGCTGCTCGGCTGGGACCCGGCCCGTGACCCGTCGTCGCCGGCGGTACCGACTGCGGGCGGCGGGGCGCGGCGGTGACCGTCTACCTCGTCGGGGCCGGCCCCGGCGACCCGGGACTGCTCACCGTGCGCGCCCGCGAGCTCATCTCGGCGGCGGACGTCGTCGTCCACGACCGGCTGGTCGATGCACGCGTGCTCGGCGATGCCCGGGAGGGGTCGCTCCTCGTCGACGTGGGCAAGCGGGCTGGTGGCGACGCGGCCGCGGCGCAGCAGGAGATCAACGAGCTGCTCGTCGAGCACGGCCTCGGCGGCGCGCTCGTCGTGCGCCTGAAGGGCGGCGACCCCTACGTTCTCGGGCGTGGCGGCGAGGAGGCGCTCGCCCTCGAGGCGGCGGGCGTCGCCTACGACGTCGTTCCCGGCGTCTCGGCGCTCGCGGCAGTGCCCGCCTACGCCGGCGTGCCGCTGACACTTCGCGGGGTCTCCTCCTCGGTCGTCGTCGTCACCGGGCACGACCCGGACGGGGAGCCCGGTACCCCCGTGGACTGGGACGCGGTCGGCCGATCCGGGGCCACCGTCGTCGTCATGATGGGCGTCGCCCGCCGCGCGGAGATCGCGGCCAGCCTGATGCGGGCCGGCCGCCCGGGCACGACCCCGGTGCTCGTCGTCGAGCGCGGGACGACCCCGATGCAGCATTCGGCGCGCACGACCCTCGAGGAGCTCGGCGGGCTCGAGGTCGAGAGCCCGGCGACGATCGTCGTCGGCGACGTCGCGCGGCTCCGCCTCGCCACGTTCGAGCAGCGCCGCCTGTTCGGCCGGTGCGTCGTCGTCACGCGACCCCGCCGCCAGGCCGGGCCGCTCGTCCGTGCGCTGTGGGCCGAAGGGGCGTCGGCGGTCGAGCTGCCGACCATCGAGATCGCCGAGGCGCACGACGGCGGTCGGGCGCTCGCCGGCGCCGCGGCACGCCTCGGGGCGTTCGACTGGGTCGTGTTCTCGTCGGAGAACGGCGTCGAGCGCCTGTTCGCCGAGGTGCGCGATGCCCGGGGCTTCGGCTCGGCGCTCGTCGCCGCGATCGGCCCCGGCACGGCGGCGGCGCTCGCCGCGCACGGGGTCGTCGCCGACCTCGTCCCCGAGCGCTTCGTCGCCGAAGGTCTGCTCGAGGTCTTCCCCTCGCGCGACGCCCCGCCTGGGGCCGGGAGCGGCAAGGTGCTGCTCGCGCGGGCCGCCACGGCGAGGGATGTGCTGCCGAGGGGGCTCGAGCAGCTGGGCTGGCAGGTGGAGGTCGTCGAGGCGTACCGGGCGGTCCGCCCGGAGGCGCCCCCCAAGCTCCTCGAGGCGGTGGCCTCGGCCGACGCCGTCACCTTCACCTCGTCCTCGACGGTGACGGGCTTCCTCGAGATGGCCGGCCGCGACCGCCTGCCCCCCGTCGTCGCCTCGATCGGCCCGGTCACCTCCGCCACGGCGCGGGCCGCCGGGCTAGTGGTGACCGTCGAGGCCCGCGAGCACACCGTCGACGGCCTCGTGGAGGCGCTCGCCGCGCACGCGGCGGCGCAGCGGCCGTAGGCTCCGGGCGATGAGCGAGCACTCGGCGAGCGCCGTCGCGGGCGGCTTCCCCTCCCGCCGGATGCGGCGGTTGCGCCGGACGCCGGCGCTGCGGCGGATGGTCGCCGAGACGCGCCTCTCCGTCGACGACCTCGTCGCCCCGCTGTTCGTGCGCGAGGGGATCGACGAGCCCGTCCCGATCGCCTCGCTGCCCGGCGTGTCCCAGCACACCCTCACCTCGCTGGTCGCCGAGGCGAAGCGCCTGGTGTCACTCGGCGTGCCGGCGGTGGTGCTGTTCGGGGTGCCCGAGGAGAAAGACGCCGTCGGTTCGGGGGCCTCCGACCGCGACGGGATCGTCCAGGTGGCGCTGCGGGAGCTGCGCGAGGCCGTCGGAGACGAGCTCGTCCTCGTCCCCGATCTCTGCCTCGACGAGTACACCGACCACGGCCACTGCGGGCTCGTGGACGGGCGCGGCGAGGTCGACAACGACGCCACGCTGGAGCGATACGCCGAGATCGCGCTGGCGCAGGCGGAGGCCGGCGCCGACCTCGTCGCCCCGAGCGGGATGATGGACGGGCAGGTCGGCGCGATCCGGGGAGCGCTCGACGGGGCGTCCCACGGCGGCGTCGGGATCCTCGCCTACGCGGCCAAGCACGCTTCGGCCCTCTACGGGCCGTTCCGCGAGGCGGTCGACGTGGAGATCACCGGCGGTGGAGACCGGTGCGGCTACCAGCAGAACCCGGCGAACTTCCGCGAGGGACTCGCCGAGGCGCGCCTCGACGTCGCCGAGGGCGCCGACATCGTGATGGTGAAGCCCGCGCTGCCCTACCTCGACGTCCTCGCGGCGGTCCGCCGTGAGGTCGAGGTGCCAGTCGCGGCGTACCACGTGTCTGGCGAGTACGCGATGCTCGCCGCCGCGGCGGAGCGCGGCTGGATCGACCGGAGCGCCGTCGCCCTCGAGACGCTGCTCTCGATCCGCCGGGCCGGCGCCGACCTGATCCTCACCTATCTGGCGGCCGAGGTCGCCGAGCTCCTCGGAGGCGGCGGCCCCGCGCACGGCCGGTGAGCGCAGGGCCGGTCAGCGCCCGCCTGTTCGCCCGGGCGCAAGCGGTCATCCCCGGCGGCGTGAGCTCGCCGGTGCGCGCCTTTCGGGCGGTCGGGGGCGACCCGTGGTTCGTCGCCCGCGCCGAAGGCGCGTACGTCGTCGACGTCGACGGCAACCGCTACCTGGACTACGTCCAGTCATGGGGTGCCTCCATCCTGGGCCACGCCCACCCGGCGGTGGTCGATGCGGTGCGCGAGGCCGCCGGGCGCGGCACGACCTTTGGCGCGCCGACCGAGGGCGAGGTGCGCCTTGCCGAGGAGATCGTCGCCGCGGTCCCCGGCTGCGAGCTCGTCCGCCTCGTCTCCTCCGGAACCGAGGCGGCGATGACGGCCGTGCGCGTCGCGCGGGGGCACACCGGTCGAGACCGGATCGTCACCTTCGCCGGCTGCTACCACGGCCACAGCGACGGCCTGCTCGCCGCCGGCGGCAGCGGTGTCGCGACGCTCGGCCTGCCGGCGTCGGCGGGCGTGCCATCCGCCGCGGTCGCCGAGACCGTCGTCGCGCCCTACAACATCGTGCCCGAGCTCGACGAGCGTGTCGCGTGCGTGATCGTCGAGCCCGTCGCCGCCAACATGGGCCTTGTCCCGCCCGCGCCTGGCTTCCTCGAGGGCCTCCGGCGGGCCTGTGACGAGGCTGGTGCGCTCTTGATCTTCGACGAGGTGATCACGGGCTTCCGCCTCGGACGCGACGGCGCCTCCGGCCGCTACGGGGTGCGCCCCGACCTGTGGTGCTTCGGCAAGGTCGTCGGGGGCGGCCTGCCCCTCGCCGCCGTCGGTGGCAGGCGCGAGGTGATGGAGGTGCTCGCGCCCCTCGGACCCGTGTACCAGGCGGGCACGCTGTCGGGGAACCCGCTCGCGACGGCGGCCGGGCTCGCCGCGCTCGAGCTGCTGGTGCCGGACGCGTACGCCGGGCTGTCGGACCGGGTGGCCCGGCTGGCGGCGGGGCTCCGTGCGGCGGTCTCCTCCTCGGGCCTCGCCGTCCAGGTCCCGGTCACCGGCACGCTGTTCGGCCTCTACTTCGCCGACGAGCCGGTGCCCGACTACGCGGGGGCGCGGGCCGCGGCGTCGAACGGCCGCTACGCGTCGTTCTTCCAGGAGATGGCGGCGCGCGGCGTGGCGCTCGCGCCGAGCCCGTACGAGGTGGCGTTCACCTCCCTCGCCCACTCCGACGCCGACCTCGACCGCACGATCGAGGCGGCCGGGCAGGCTGCGGCCGCGGTCGTCGCCCTTACATGAGGTCGGCGCCGGCTCGGTCCGCGCCGGCTCAGTCCGCGCGACTCGCGATCGCCGCGAGGGCGCGGTAGGCGGCCTCGGCGGGTCCGAGCTCGTCCGGCCGGAGCAGGTTCGCCATGATCCGGAGCACCCACTCCATCAGCGAGCGCGAGTACATCCCGGTCCCCACGAGGAGGCGCATCAGGTCGGCCCGTCCCATGACGTGCATGCAGGCCGACGCGACCCGGTAGTAGAGGCCGTAGTGCTCCTGGAGGCGGGCGTCGTAGCCGGCGAGCAGCCGGGCGTCACCGCCGACGAGCGCTTCGCCGACGCTCGCCGCGGCGAGGCGACCGGTCTCGTACCCGTAGGCGATGCCCTCGCCGTTGAACGGGTTGATCGAGCCGCCGGCGTCGCCGACGAGCAGGTAGTCGGGGCCGGCGTGGGGCCCGACTGACAGCCCCATCGGCAGGCGTCCGCCGGTCGCGGGGCCGAGCGCGGTGGCCGGCCCGAGGCACCACGAGGCGGGCGCGTAGGCGACGAATGCCTCCATCAGCTTCGTCGTGTTGATCTGCCTCCACCGGTCCGAGGTGGACAGCAGGCCGACGCCGACGTTCACCCGACCGTCGCCGAGCGGGAAGATCCAGCCGTAGCCGGGGACGACGCCGCCGTCGCGCGCCCGGATGTCCAGGTGGGACTCGATCCAGGTCTCGTCGTGGCGCGGCGACTCGTAGTAGCCGCGGATCGCCATCCCGAGCGGGAGCGCCCGGTCGCGGGTGGCACCGAGGGCGCGCCCGAAGCGCGAGTTGGCACCGTCGGCGACGACGACGTAGCGGGCGCGCACCCGGCAGGTGGTGCCGTGGTCCCGGTCCACAAGCACCGCGCCGAGCGCCGGGCCGCCCGACGCGGCGTCGCCGCCGAGCGGCGCGACCGCCTCGACGCCCTGCCAGAGCGTGGCGCCCGCCTTCTCCGCGCGTGCGGCGACGAGCGCGTCCAGGTCCGACCGCGTCACCACGTAGCCGTAACGGGGAAACTCGGGGTGCTCGGGCCAGGGGAGGAGCAGCTCCTTGCCGAACGCGAGGGCGCGCAGCCCGTCGAAGCGATGGTGCCGCTCCAGCGCGTCGGCCAGGCCCATGTCGGCGAGCTGGCGGACCGAGCGCGGGGTCAAGCCGTCGCCGCAGGTCTTCTCCCTCGGGAAGTGCTTCTTCTCGACGGCGACGACGTCGAATCCGGCCTCGGCGAGCCAGAATGCGGCGGCCGCCCCCGACGGCCCTGAACCGACGACCAGCACCTCGCAGGAGTGCTCGGCGGGCAGGGCCGGGCGGAGCGCGGCCTGTTGGGTTCGTGCGCTGGCCACCGCTGGACTGTACCGGCAACGGCACCGCCGGCGAGGGCGCTCGGCCGGCGTCCCGGCGCGGGCGTGCGCGGGCCG